>Ga0268262_10006024_pt1 | contig 11788 bp, 7 predicted proteins | sample TergutNc150P3_FD_190354 | JGI IMG/M metagenome (GOLD analysis project Ga0268262, IMG submission 190354) | Nasutitermes corniger P3 segment gut microbial community from laboratory colony in Florida, USA - Nc150 P3 (SPAdes) (version 2) | ecosystem: Host-associated > Arthropoda: Insects > Digestive... | reverse complement strand
AAATGAAAATTTTAGACAACGGCAAAAAATGTTCTTCCAATACCTGCAATTTGAATTTGGAATGGCGAACAGATGCCGTTTTTGCCGACCCAAGCGAATACGAATCCGTTAGGCAAGAATGGGAAGCCGCACTCCGGCTGGCAAAGCCGAAAATTAAGGTTGAGTGATTAACATTGCATTTTCTATATTTCCTCTCACGATGAGCAAAAACACCGCTATAGGCATAATCTTACTAGTACTCTTGTTTGTTTGGTCCATACACAATTCAAATAAACAACAAGAGCTTGCGCAAGCCGAAAAAAGAAAGGCAACGGAATACACCGTTGCGGAAAAATCAAGGCAAGATTCACTTGCTGCCATAAAGGGAGAAAAAACGGATCTGGGAGTTCCAGAAATTACGGCTCCTCCTTCTACACTGCCCCACGAACACTCTTATGTCACAACAGAAGAGTCTCCATTTGCAGCCCAAGATGTAGCAGAAGCAACAGTGGAAATAGCAGAGGAGGTACCGAGCAAAAAAGAAATTCTTGTTGAAACGGATAAATTTTTTATTAAGCTAAATGCAAGCGGGGCAAAAATCACGAGCATAGTACCAAAAACTTTGGCAGACAAGCAGGGAAACTTTCCAGAATTGCTTCAAAACACAGAAGCCGGTGCTTTGAGCATAAGTTTTGACAATGCGGATTTTGGAAGTGTAGTTTTCTCCACCCAGTCTCCAGATGCAATTCTCGTAAAAGATTCCGCAAAGGTTAGCTTTGAATGGAAAGACGAAAAAGGCAGAGCGGTTGTGAGGGAATACAAATTCACCAAAGACGGACATTCAATTGGGCATTTAACAAAAATAAAGGGCTTTGCCCCAAAGCTATATACACTTAACTGGAAAGGCGGAATGAGAGAAACCGAGGAGATTTCAACCGCTAGTTCCTTTGGTATGAGTTATCTGTTCAGCGAAGTTATTTTCAACAATACCTACAATGTGGCGCGTGAAACCCCAGCAAAGCAAACCTGGTTCAACCGCGACCAAGGCAAAGCCCTGTGGTTTGGGCTTCGCAGAAAATACATCGCCGCCGTAATCAACTTCAATGGAGAAAGCGAGGCTGCACTTGGAGCTGAACCAATAAAGGAAAAGAGAAATGAAAAAGACCCAGGCACTTATGCCTTAACAATAAGCGATAATATGACCACGGATTCCATAGCCCTTAATTTTTCTGTGTTGCCGCTGCATTGGAAAGAAATAGGGTCTATGGGCGAGGGATATGAAAAAATTATCGTTAGCGGCTGGGAATGGTGCGGAGCAGATAAATGGTTTGTTTGGCTGTGCGGGTTGCTTTTGCAATTATTGAACGCATTCTATTCCATAATTCCAAACTACGGCATAGCCATTATTCTTTTAACTATTTTGGTAAAAGTTGTCACTACTCCTCTAGCTTTGAAACAGCTTCGCTCCACCCGTTCAATGATGGCTTTAAAACCGGAGTTAGATGCAATTCGCGCAAAGAACAGGGGCGATATGCGCGCACAGCAACAGGAGATAATGGCTCTTTATGCCCGGCACGGAGTTTCTCCGTTCAGCGGTCTTTCTGGTTGTTTGCCAATGCTTTTGCAAATGCCAGTTTTCATAGGCTTGTTTGTGGTTTTGGGCAGAGCCATAGAACTTAGGGAAGCTCCATTCTTCGGTTGGATTAGTGATTTGTCAAAAAGCGATGTTATATGGAGCGGAATAAGCATTCCATATATTATGCCCGAAGGCATTGCCATTTTGCCATTCTTAATGGTTGTCAGCACTTGGTTCCAAACAAAGCAAACCATCACAGATCCAAATCAAAAAATGATGGTGTGGATGATGCCAGCGATGATGTTCGTGTTCAGCGCGGTTATGCCAAGCGGTTTGGTGCTTTACTGGACAATTTCCAATTTGTGGGGAATTGCGCAATACATAGTTATCAATCGCAAACCTGCTACTCTAGGCAAAGCAAAAGGCAAAGTTGTGGAAGCAAAGATAGTTAAGGGAAAGAAATGAAAGATAAAATTGCTTCGCTTGCCGAACAAACAACTTACTGGACTGCCGCAGAAGCCCTTGATTTAATAAGCATCCCTCCAGATTCCTCTTGCGGCGATTGGAGCTTGCCTTGTTTTACCCTTGCAAAAAAACTTCGCAAAGCACCAAAAGCAATAGCCGAAGAACTTGCCGCAAAATTTCCCGCACCAGAGGGTTTTTCAAAAACAGAGGCACTTAATGGCTATTGGAATTTTTACATAGACAAAAATATTTTTGTGAAAAATGTACTGAACAAAATAAAAGAAAGAGGTTTGGAATTCGGATTTGCAGAGCAAAAAAACAAAACCGTTGCTATAGACTACAGCTCCCCTAACATAGGCAAAGAACTCGCATTTCATCACCTTCGCAGCACAATGCTAGGCAATAGCCTCGCTCACATTTTCAAGGCAAACGGTTACAACGTTGAACGCATAAATCATCTCGGCGATTGGGGAACTCAATTTGGAAAATTAATAGTTATGTACTTGAGGGAAAATTTGCCAGTGGATGAGCAAACTCTTTCCAATTTAACCGTTAAGGAACTGAACAAACTTTACGCTCAATTTTCCAAAGCGAGCAAAGAAGAACCAGAGCTAGAAGACAAAGCAAGAGAGGCTTTTTCGAAACTGGAAAAAGGCGATGAATTTTATCGCAAATTGTGGATGGCGTTCAGAGAGGCAACCTTAAAGGAACTAAAGCGCATTTACAAAATAATGGGCGTTGATTTTGACCACTACACTGGAGAATCTTTTTTTGAAACTCACATTCCCTCTGTTGTGAAAGAGCTTCAAGCCAAGGGTTTGTTGGTGAACAGCCAAGAGAGAGACGTTGTGCTTTTAGATGAATTATCGTTGCCTCCTTGCCTCATAAGAAAAAGCGATGGTAGCACTCTTTATGCAACAAGAGATTTGGCAGCGGCAATTTACAGAAAAAAAGAATTTAATTTTGACAAATGCCTTTACATTGTGGATAACGGACAAGCTTTGCATTTCAAGCAGGTATTCGCCGTGCTTGGCAAAATGAACTGCGAGTGGAACAAAGATTGCGAACACATTCCTTTTGGTTTGATTCTCCATAAAAACGAAGAGGGAAAATGGGAAAAAGGCAAAACAAGAGCTGGCACTGCAAGCCTTTTAAGAGATGTTATAGAAGCGGCTTCCGAAAAAATATTAGCGGTGATAAATGAAAAAAATTCAGCTCTTGAAAATAAAGAGGATATAGCAACAAAAATTGGAGTTGGAGCAATAGTCTTTAACGATTTGAAAAACAGACGCCTGATGGATGTGAAATTTGATTGGGATGCCGCTTTAAGTTTTGACGGAGCCACAGGTCCCTACGTTCAAAACGCACACGTGAGGCTTTGCAGCATTTTGAGAAAGAGCAATAAAAACGCTTTGGAACTTGAATTCAAAAGCGAAGAACTTTTAGACCAAAACTCTTACGATTTAATAAAAGCACTTTCTTGCAAAGAAGAAAAAATAAACATAGCCTGCGAAAGCAGGGAGCCTTGCATCCTAGCTCAATACTCACTGGAGCTGGCAGAAGCTGCTCATAGATTTATTCACAATAATAGGGTTATAGGGAGCAGCGAGGAAAATTCCAGGCTGTTTTTAGTTTACTGCACCCAGCAAGTTTTGGAAAGTCTCCTTGAACTGCTGGGCATAGCTCCCATAAAAGAAATGTAATTAATCCTAAAGGCCTAGCCCCTTTTGTTGCCGTATCCACCCTGACGCGGCGGACGCTGTTCGCGTGGCTGCGACTCATTTACACGAAGCGCTCTGTTGCCAACGTTTTTTCCGTTTAGCGACTGAATGGCCTTTTCGGCTGCTTCGTCTTCCATTTCAACGAAACCAAAGCCTTTGCTGCGATTGCTATCGCGGTCAAATACGACTTTGGCACTTTTAACCTCACCAAATTCAGCGAATAATTCGCTAAGTTGTTCGTTACCGAATGCGAATGGGAGGTTACCCACATAAATGCTTTTGCTCATGTTTTTCCTTTAATTTGAACCGTGTTAGAATATAGTAAATAAATTTACCGTTTTGCGCCTATTAAGGATGCTTTTATGGAACCTACGGCTATTTCGCTCTTCATAAGCACAGGAAGCCGCTCTGCATCGTCAGTTAGCCAAATTGTGAGCTTGCCTTTGGCTTTGAATAAGCCATCACCTTGTATAACAGGCTCTATTACCAAGCAATTCTTTTTGCCCAAAGCGGTGTTTATTGTTTCTTTTCTGTGGCATATCACTTTGAGCTTATATTTTTTTACGCCGCCAATGGCATCAAAATAGGCGGTATCGCCAGGTTTCAGGTTAAGGGTACGGGCAAGGTAAAAGGCAGAGAGTATGCATCTCTCACTACCGCTAATAGCAATGGTTGTATCCATTCCGCGTTTTAGAGTTGTGTTTTTATAAGCCGTGTCTGTTATGCTGGCTCTGTTTGTTGCAAAGTTGTAAATGGTTTTAACTCTTCTTCTATATGAACCTTCGCTTATTTTTTGGTTAAAGATTTTAGGGAACAAGCTGTCTGCTGTTACCACAGATTTCACGGTATCTTTAACGGGGAAGAATGTTTCAAAGGCTCCGTTGTTCCAAGCCAGAGAAATTATTTCAAGTTCATTTTCATTTTTTGTTTCTTTAACAAGCATTCTAGCATTGCCGGCAGTGATGAAGCCCCAGCTTATTTCGTAGTCTAAAGTTTCGCCGATAAAGGGGTATGCTGCAAAAGCGGTGGAGAGTGTTAAGATGATGGTAATGAGAATTTTGTTCATTGTGGTAAATGTAGTAAACGATGACCCTATTTTTCTCTGAAATCACTTCACCCCATCCAAACCATTATCCGCGACCTTGCAGCGTCCCACACCCAAAATGCAGGGATCCCAGAATTTGTGACTGTAAAGCAGACCTATGTTTTTTTCCAACCTAGTTTCATCGTCTGCGCTACTCTCTGTTGTTGACAAATCATATCGCCGTGCCACTAAGTTTGCATTTAGGTCTAAAGAGGGGTCTATGAAATTGCGATTTATATCTGTTGAATCAAAAATCGGCAACGAATAGCGAAGACCCGCTTCGTATGATTGATAATAGCTGCGATTTGAACTTTGATCGCTTGACCAACCCAAAACAGCTTCTAAATTCGAAACCCATCTGGAAAGGCTTATTGGAACTCTTACATAGTTTGTGTCTTGCTCTGTGGAATTTTTTTCATCGAATATCCGCCATTTAAAATCTATATTGCCAACCACGTTTCCACCAAAACTTTTATTTATGGTAGAAGACATAAACTTGCCCAAAAATTTTCCAGCTACTTTGTTACGGTCAACAATTGCGCCGGAAGTATAGTCTTCTGATATGCAACCCAGAAGCATACTGTAATAGATAAGAGCTGTTGAAGCTTCTATGTCGCAGTTTGCAGTTGGCTGCATATTTAATTTGGCAAAGGGACCGGTTACATTCATATAGATTGTGCAATTTTTTTCATTTGAACCTTCATCTGGCACACAAAACGGATAGTTGTTGGAGGCTTGTAAATCTACTATGCCTTGTCTTATAGGTGTATTTCGCCAATAAAGCCTTAAACGCGATAAATCAAACATCGTTAAACCCTTGTAGCCAATCTGCCCGCTGCCAACAGCATTTATATCGCCAGATAGCAGAATGTTTCTTGTTGTACCTAATACAGATACATCAACAACAAATGCAAATGCTGCAAGGTTGGAACTTATGGTTGCCGCATCCATTCCCGAGGTTTGGAGCCTTATGTTAAGAGTTGTGGGACGGCTTGTCATAGCGTGCATTTCGGTTGTGCTTACCCTTTTTTCTTTAACTAGCGATTCCCTGAATCTATTTATTGTCCTAAGCGTTCTATCTAAATGCAAAGGATCTGGCATTAAATCCATAGTTTTTTTGTACGATGCCTTGCTTATTTCAAAACTCCCAGTTATGCTTGAATTTGTTTGAGATTGCCCTATTTGAAATGGGAAATGATATGCCGCATTCCCTTTCAAGGTTGCGGCGGCTTTTCCATATTCCTCACTTTCCATGCTATAGAAAATTGAAGGCAGTTCGGCAAAAATTGTTATTCCGGCAGTGTCTAGTCTTGTTCTTCCAGCTCCGTTTCTTATTCTAATCTTATGTTCATTCAATAAAAGCAATGTAAATTGCTCAGTATAAAAAGAGAATTCTTTCAAATTTGTGTTGTTTAAGTCAAATTGCAACTTCGCTGTTATTTTTTCATTTTGTTCCCCATACACAAAAGCAGAGTCCACCGAAATAATACCTTTTTTAATATGCCCATCAAATGTAAAGGGTATTTTGAAAATTCCCATTTCATAAAAATTTCTCTTTGTGCTGAAATTTGCCGTTAAGGAATCCAAAATATTTTTTCCCAGAGAACTTTTTGCAGATATGTTGATATTTGTATTTTTTATTTCGCCCACTCCGTTTGGCAAAAACCAGTCGCCTAGCACTTGCACGTTTCCCGATATTTTTTGCAAATCTTTATTTATAAGTCCTTTAAATGTCAAGCTCCCAGCATTGTCTATATTGTTTGCTTCATAAGAAATAAAAATTGGCAGATCGCCTTTTTTCCCAATCTCATTTACATTTAGTTCCAAATTTCCATTCCACAATCCTTCGGTCAAAAATATAGGAGCCGAAATTTTTGCAGAATATCCAAGCGCTTCTAATTTCAAGTTTGGGAAACTTATAATACTTGAATCCAAACCTCTAAGCGCTATTTTTGAAAATGCAAAGCCGCCTGCCAAACCGATATTTTTGTCATATTCCAAGCTGCCGTTAGCTAGCCCGCTCAAAAGAGTTGAATCCTTGAATATTGCCAAAATAGAAACAATATCCATAGAAGGAACTTTTATGCTGGCTTGCTGAATTTCCAGATTTTTTCGGGTTTCAGTTGGTAGGAGCGCTAATAAACTACCTTTGATTTTTCTTTCGTTTTGCTCTAACTCAAAATTTTTCACTATTAGAGAATCTCCTAGCATATCAATATCTGATTTTGCATTTATTTTGTAATTTTTAATTTCTGTAGATAGCGATACAGAAGCCTCTCCCCTTCTGTTTTCAAAATCCTGTTTCAAGTTTCCGCTTATGAATCCGCTGTAACCTTTTAACATATCGGGGTCTGAGTATGGCAATTCAAGAGAATTTAAGTTTTGCAAGCTCAATTCTATTTTCGGATCAAAGTTTCCGTAAACTTCCGCACTGCCTCCGTGCGATTGATTTAATTTGAATGTGAAAAATTCCTTTGACCAAATAACTTCTCCCGTGAAATCGCTTTTGTAGCCTTTGCGTTTTATTGTGCCGTGAGGAAAATGAATGCCTTCTGGATTTAACCATAAATCCACATCAAGTTCGTCTGCGGCGGCGTGGTAGGCAAATGGAACTTTTGTTTTTAAATTCGCTTTCAGCAAAATATCTTTAAAGGAAAAGGTACCAGTTAAAATAGTGGGGCTTTCCAGTTGCACCATCTCTCCAGTCCATTGCACTGCCCAGGGTTCTTTGGGAACAATATCTGCGGAAAATACTATAACTGGTTCGTTTAAGTCATCTATTTTTGCGATAAAGTTAGAGCCTGCGCTTGTTGTGAAATTTGTAGAAACGGAATTTCCTTTTTTTGTGACACGGTGGAATTTCGCATCTGCTGGCAAAGTTTCTGGACCAAGGGTTAAATTTATTCCCTCTATCTCTAGTTCTGCGTTTCCGTCTATATCTTTGTTGATATTGCCTTTTATCTTTATGCTTTCTCCATTTTTTCCCCTTAAGGAAATTTCGCTTTGCGAAATGCCAGAGGCATTTCCAGAAGCAGCTATGGTAGCGTAAAATGCGGGAAGTTGCCAAAATTCCCCGATGTATGTTTGCAGTGATAAATTGAAATCGGCTTTGTTATTCAGAGCATTTATAGAGGCATTTGAATTTAAAACTATTTTTCCTATTGTAGGTGCGGCTTCTGGCCATTTGTCCTTTAGCCAAAAGGGTAAATTGGCTACATTGGCATTTATTTCGGCAGATAAATCTTCCAATCTTTCTCTTGGGGCATTTAAGGTTATGGCTAGGGAATCGCTTTTTCTGTCGGATATGGAAATTGAAGCATCTGAAAATATTTCTCCCCATCTGTAATCTGCGTTTAAAAACAGGCTTTTTGCTATATAAGTTCCATTTATATTGTTAGCTTTTATGTGAAATCTTTTATGCCGCGCCGATTTTACAGCAAAGAGAGAATCCAAACTCCAGTGCCCAACATCCTTAACATCAGCAACGACTTTGTTCACTCTTGCCAAAACTCTAAACGGCAACCGTAAATCTGGATGGCTTATGTGTTCCAAGTTTGCTTTTGGTTTATTATTTGCCGTGTCTGGATTTATATAAGCATAAATGCTGTCTATGGAAATATTCACCAACTCTTTATTGTCGCCAAACATTGGGTTCAGAGAAATTTTAGGGTTTCCAAAAAATAAACTTGTGCTGTCTATCACAACCTTTATGGATTTCCATTTCAAATTAAGAATAGTTTCGCTTTGAAAATCTTGGGGAATTATTAAAACACCGTCTAATTCTATTGGGTTGGAAAGAAAAGATATTAGCTTTTCCTTTGCTTTTTCATAACCAAAAAACAAAACAACAGGCAGCAGCACTATTAACAAAATCAATAGTAACTTTAACCCAGATTTTGCGCTAATCACTAGTTGTTCCCCATTAACGAATACACCTTTGCATACATATAAATTTGCTTTAATAAACTAGCAAATCCATTTGCCCTTGTTGGCGTTAAGCCTACTTGCAAACCTATTTCTTGAAAAAATTCCGGTTTTGCCGCCAAAATATCCGCAGGTTTTTGATTATTGTAGATTTTCAGCGCAAGCGCCCCCAAACCTCTGCTCAAAAGCGGAGTGGATTCTCCGCCTTCCGTATCCAGATGAAAAATTAAAATTCCATCTTTATATTCCGGAATCAAAAACATTTTTGCCGCACAACCCTTGACAATAAACTTATCTTGTTTTAAATCCTCAGCCATTCCATCATGTTCTTTTGCAATTTTAAGCAAAAATTTCCATTTGTCGTCTGGAGTTCCAAATGCGGCAAAAATACTTCTTATCTCGTTTTGAGATTCTTCTATGGTCATTTTGAGTAAATATAGTAATAATTTTTTTTAGAAAAAAGCAAGGTTTTTGCGAAAAAAGGTTAGAAATGCAGATTTTAAGCTAAAAATGGCAAAAATACTTCTTATCTCGCTTTGAGATTCTTTTATGGTCATGGTCATTTTTTCTTACCTTTAATCATTTTTAACTGTTCGCTTTGCAACTGTGGAATTGATTTTTTTGGCGTTGGTAAATTTTCAGGCATTGTGCCACCTATCCTCTTAATCGCACTACGTACTTCTTTGCCTATTTTATAGTGCGTTTCCCCTGCTGTTACTTTGTTGGTTACGCTATTTTTTGTTAATGCATCTTCTGTTTGAGTTATGCGAAATAAATTAGCAGCAAGTTCTACACTTCCCATATAATCTAAAATCTCTTTGTTTTTGCCAATTCCTTTCCTTTTCGCAATGTCTTTTGCTTTTAGTCCGCCATAAAGCCCCATATAACCTTTATCGGTAAAAGCAGCATATTCGTATATAGTTTGAATACCAGCTTTTTTCGCAGCTTCGTAAAGCAACATATTTTTTTGCTTTATATCGCTACGTAAAAATAGCCGCTTGCCATCTTCGTCTAGGCGGTTATAAAGTTCTTGAACTTCCTGTTGCCTTGTTTTTACAGCAAAGTACATTTGCCCATGCGCGATTGCTTCCTTGCGTGGGTCTCCATTCATAACAATTAGATAGCAAGCAAAACGTGTAAGACGTATATCGCCAACGTCACGCTTCCCGCCTTTTCCATGTTCGATCAATTTGCCGACGTCGGCAAAATGATACTCAGGTTCCTGCTCATTTAGCTTGCAAGAAACCATTGCCCTGTCTATCGTATCGCAAAAACGTCTCCATTGTGCATAACCTAAAACACTTTGCAATTCTCGCGCAAGCCAATATTCGCTTCTATTCTCATCAAAATGTTTGATGTCTTCAAACTTTTTCGCCTGCCATTTTTCAAGCTCTATGTTATTATTTCTCGGCAAATTTACTGCTTTTCTGTTCATATTTGAAAGGTAGAAAATTTTCTACCTTACCCCCATGCCCATAATATACACGCTAACCGATGAATCGCCTCGCCTTGCAACCGAAAGCCTGCTGCCTATAGCCAAATTTTTTGCAAAGGCGGCTGGTGTTGAAATAGAAACAAAAAATATATCCCTTGCCGCTCGCATTTTGGCGGCTTTTAACCTTATGCCGGATGACCTTGATTATTTGGGCAAATTGACAAAAGAACCCAGCGCAAATATAATAAAACTTCCAAATATTTCTGCGAGCTTGCCGCAAATGAAGGCGGCTATTGCCGAACTTCAAGGCAAAGGCTATAAAATTCCAAATTATCCTGAAAATCCTCAAAACGAAGAAGAGCAAAAAATAAAGGCTATTTACGATAAAGTCAAAGGGTCTGCTGTAAATCCTGTTATAAGGCAAGGCAATTCAGACCGCCGCGCTCCGCTTTCTGTTAAGCAATATGCAAAAACGCACCCGCATTCAATGGGAGAGTGGAAAAGCGATTTTAAAACCAAAGTTAGCTCAATGCAAAGCGGAGATTTTTATGAAAGCGAAAAATCCATAACTTTAAAGGAAAATACTTCTTTTTCAATTGAGTTCATAAATGAAAAAGGCGAACAGACTACCTTAAAAAAATCCGCACCGCTTTTAAAAGGCGAAATTTTAGATGCAGCTGTACTTAAAATTAAAAAATTGGAAAGTTTTTTTGAACAGGAATATGAACAGGCAAAAAAAGATGAAATGGTTGTTTCCGTTCATTTAAAAGCGACAATGATGAAGGTTAGCGATCCCGTGATTTTTGGCGTTGCTTTCAAAACTCTTTTTAAATCTCTTTTCAGTAAATTTTCAAAGGAATTCGCAGAACTTGGAATAGACCCGAACAACGGGCTTCAAGACTTGCGGAAAAAAATTGCAGGAACTCCAAAAGAGGCGAAAATAGAAAACGAAATTCAAAATGTGCTGAAAAATGCTCCAAAGCTGTCTATGAATTTCAACAGCCCAAACGATATAATAGTGGATGCCTCAATGCCCGCTCTTATTCGCCGCGCTCCGCAAAACGAACTCGCCCTTATCCCAGACCGTTCTTATGCTTGGATTTATTCGGCAACCATAGATTTTTGCAAAAAGAACGGTGCCTTTAATCCTGCCACTATGGGCAGCGTTCCAAATGTGGGCTTAATGGCGGAGTCTGCGGAAGAATACGGTAGCCACGACAAAACTTTTATCGCAAAAGAAAAAGGAGTTATGCAAGCAGTTGATGGAAATGGCAAAGTGTTGCTAAAGCAGGGAGTAGAGGAAGGCGATATTTTCAGAATGTGCCAAGCAAAGGATATTCCCGTTCGCGACTGGGTTCATTTGGCGGTGGAGAGGGCAAAGATAACGCAAAGCCCTGTTGTTTTTTGGCTAGACCCAAACCGTGCACACGATAGAGAAATTGAGAAAAAAGTTAAAGATGAACTTTCAAAAATGGATTTAAGCGGTTTGGATGTGAGCATAAAAAAATCCATTGATGCGATATTTTTTTCTATGGAAAGGGCAAAGAATGGCTTGGACACAATTTCTGCAACGGGCAATATATTGAGGGATTATTTAACAGATT
>Ga0268262_10006023_pt1 | contig 11790 bp, 8 predicted proteins | sample TergutNc150P3_FD_190354 | JGI IMG/M metagenome (GOLD analysis project Ga0268262, IMG submission 190354) | Nasutitermes corniger P3 segment gut microbial community from laboratory colony in Florida, USA - Nc150 P3 (SPAdes) (version 2) | ecosystem: Host-associated > Arthropoda: Insects > Digestive... | reverse complement strand
ATAAAGCAGAGGATTCATATAATCGTTCCAGTACTGCAAAAACATGAAGATAGCCAACGCGCCTATGGCCGGACGAATCAGGGGAACGATAATCCGAAGGTAGATATAAAACGGGCCGGCTCCGTCTATTAACGCAGCCTCACAGAGGCTGTCAGGAATATCGGCAATAAACTGTCTGCACAGGAAGATGCCAAAACCTCCTACCATTCCCGGAACAATCAGAGCCCCAAGTTTGTCATAAAGGCCGATCTTGGTAATCAGCAGGAACGAAGGAATCATGGTAGTTTGAGAAGGCACCATCATGGTAGCCAGAATAAACCAGAATGCTAAATTCTTAAAACGGAATGTGAATTTGGCAAATATAAATCCAAGAAATGAACTGGTAAACAGTATGATAACAGAAGCCGTCACAGTAACCGTTACACTGTTCCTGAACCAGTTCATTATGGGCACCCGGGTAAATACGGTAATATAATTTCTGATGGTCCAAACCTTGGGCAGGAAAGAATTGACCAAACTAATCTCTGTCTGCATTTTAAATGAAAGCAAAACCATCCATATGAAGGGGAACACCAGCATGGCGCTGAATAACGCAAGTAAAACATAGATAATTATACGGCGCATATCAGTACCCCCAATCAACCCGGTTCAGGCGTTGCTGTACCAAGGTGAACACCAGAATTATGAAAAACAGGGTAACAGAAATCGCCGATGCGTAACCCATATCCTTGGCCACAAAGCCTATGTGGTAAATGTAGGTTGTTAATACCCGGCCGGCATTCCCCGCGCCTCCGGTTCTGGCAAAAACCATAAATTGAGAAAACATCTGAAAGTGGGAGATCATGGTCATGGCCGCGACAAAGGAGAAAGTTCGCCCCAAAAGCGGCAAGGTGATCATAAAAAAACGGCGTATGGGACCCGCTCCGTCAATGTCCGCGGCCTCATAGAAATCCTTGGGGATTCCATCAATACCTGCGGTAAACAGAACGGTGTTATAACCTATGTCCGCCCATATTGTAAAGACGATAAGCGATAACAGAAGCGTCTGGGCTCTGCCAATCCAGTCAACAGGCGTACCTCCCAAAGCCGTGATGATCGTGTTAAACAACCCGGCCCTGAGAGGTAAAAGACTACGGCTCCAGACTACCGCCGAATTCGCCATTGGTGCGACACATGGCAAGAAAATGCCCACCAGGAACACATTCCTTAAGATCCTGTATTTTATGCCGGAAATAAATTGCGCCAACACAAGGGTTAGCGCAATGTTAACAGCTACAGTCACAATTACAAAAACCAGCGAATTTTGAACCACTTTTATATACACCGGATCATTGAATACCCGCTTGTAATTATCGAACCCCAGAAAAATATTGCTGCCCCTTAACGGGTTATAGTCAAACAATGAAAAAACAAAACTTCCGATTATCGGAACAGCTACAAACAGGGTCAGCAGCGCAAAGGCCGGTATTAAACCCAACGCAACAAAGCGGTTGTTTTTCATTAAAGCTTAAGCTCCGTGTTACACTGATTTTCAAGGTCAGTAAGGGCGGCGTCAATCGACGCGTAAGTGTTTGTTGTACAAAGGGCGATGAATACCTGACTCAGATTCGCCTTCACCACTTCGGTATTGAAAGGCCCGATAAATCTGCTATAGTCCAGAATTTCCAGAATAGGCGCCATAAACGGCATCTGCCTTAAGTATGCCGGATCCCGCTTGATTGATTTACGGGGCGGGAGCTGGGCGCAATTAATGTTGTGCTGCATAAGGTTACTCGGCTCAAGGAAGTAAGTAATATATTTCCACGCGGCGTCGGCAACCTTTGTAGATTTGGGTACGCACATACTCCAGCCGGTTTCCGCCGGGAAAGCTTTGGTTGGACCCCAGAATGGAAAGGATACGAAATCAAAATCCACGCCTATTTTCTTGTCGTATTCAGCTTCAAGTTCCGCGATTACCCAGGGCCCCCTGGGTACCATCATGGCCTCGTCGCGTCCAATGAAGTGCCAACTCTCGATACCTTCTGATCCGGTTGCTGAGTCCAGGTTTGTCAGGCGATCCACTACAATATAATTCATCAGGGTCTGCAAGGCTTCTCTGGCTTCGGGTGTTGTAAACTTGAGTCGGCCGTTTACCCAGTATTCCCCACCCTTAGAAAGGATCATGGAGAGCCAAGTGGTTGTAAGGGTATCATTGGTAGTAAAGTCCAGACCCCGCACATCAAAAATATCTCCCCTTCTTTCCGTGGTTTTGCGCGCCACATCAATTATCTGATCCCAAGTCTGGGGATAGGAAATCCCAAGGCGCTGGAATCTGGGCTTGTTGACTAACATTCCGCCGTACTCGTTGTTGAATTCCAACGGTACACCATAGTACTTGTTACCGCTCAGAAAAGCGCCGAGAACCGGTTCATAGCAGTCGTTTACCAGGTCAGATACCAAAGCAGCAGGTACCTCGCTGAGCGCATTACTCGCTACGAAGTCAAGGCCCCAACCGCCCCAGATCTCGTATACATCGGCTCCGGCGGCGCCTGCCATAAGGGATGTCTGAATTTTTGCTTCGAACTCATTGTAAGGGAAGAATGTGGGAACCACTTCTATCTCCGATTGAGAAGCATTGTATTTCTGGATAACATCCCTGTGAGAAGCGTTCCAGGACTCGTTTACATGGCCCCAGAATTCCACCCTGGTTTTGCCGCTTGAAGCCGCGCTTTTTCCCTTTTCACAGGATGTGACTAATAACAAAACCATCAACGCAGTAACAAATACAGTTATAACCTTTTTCACCTTTTCCTCCAAATTATTATATTGTTATGACAATTTATCCCTGTTTTAACCCCCTGTCAAGTAAAATTTTCAACTTTTTTCCAGGCATCAGGAAGCAAGCGCAAATTGCTCGCAATAAGTTCACCCATCAATTTTTCCGGATAATCGCAGTTGGCACAGAGAGGATCGAGGTAAGCCGCTTCCAGGAGAAGTTTCAGATCACAGCTAACCGCCGCCTCTACCAGAAGTTTGTATTCCCTGCCTAGGGAATCACAACGGGCCGCTATACCGCCGGGAAGAGTGATCGCGCCCTGTGGATGAATGCCGAAACTGTCTATATAGGCTGGAACCTCCACGATAATTCCATCGGAAATATTTCTGATAAAGCCGTGATTAGGAACATTTACCATCTCGGTAGTTATTGCCCCGGAACTCAATGCCCTGATGAAATGAGTCGCGGTTTCGCCGGAACCTTGAAGGAATTTTTCATGCCCTTCATGGCGCTCTATAAGAGCGTTGAGGTTAAGGCGTTCATTCTCACGCCATCCATCTATGGCGACAAAATCATTGTTCTTCCAGGTATAATTTTCTTCTTTCAATACCCTATCCCGCATGAAAGAGGAAAAAAATTCCGAAACGTGCCGATCCCCGGGTGCGGGGTATAATCCGAAGACCCTGAATAAAGTCGAAGATATGGGTTCCTTCTGAGCGTAACCGGACTCAGCCAAAGCCCCTTCAAGCCTAGGATAAACATCTTCCCCATCTATGGTCATTTTGGTGAACCAGGTCAGATGGTTCACTCCCGCCGCTTCATACCGGAAACGATCCGGTTCAACTTTAAAAACATCCTTCGCAAGCTCCTGCGCCGTATCAGGAGTACCGTGGCAAAGGCCGAAACAGCGAATTTTGCTGTACTCCTGAATGGCAAAACATTGCGCTCCCTCGGGGTTGGTGTAGTTTATGATATATGCTTCGGGACAAACATCTTCCATTTTTCGGGTAATTTCAAGCGCCAGAGGAATTGATCGCAAAATGCGGATTATGCCGCCGGGCCCTATGGTATCTCCCACTGACTGCAAAACCCCGTGTTTGGTACAGATCTCTATGTCCTGCTTCCAGGATTCAATACCGCCCACAGCATATATGAAAAAAACAAAGTCCGCGCCGTCAAGGGCAGTTGAATAGTGGGTGTGTGTTTCGACAGAAAAATTTTTTTCTGTATAAGCGACAAGTTCTTTTATTCCCCTGGCTGTCTCATTTAATTTTTTTTCGTCGATGTCTACCAGTACCAAAGAACCGCCTGAAATAGATCTTTCTGTAAGAATATCCCCTGCAAGATTCAGGGTGAAAACAGAACTACCCGCCCCTATGAATACAAATTTAAAACGATCTCTTCCAAAGAACATAAACCCTCCTGTTAGGTCTTACAATCATTGACAAGATCATCATGTTGTTATAACATTATGAGAAAATACTGTAAAAAACAAGAGGTCGGGAATGGAAAGCATAGAAGGCCTTAGAAAAATATTAAAGGTCAACAAGCAACATTCAACAGGCGGAGTTTATTCAGTATGCAGCTCAAACAAGGCTGTTTTGGAAGCTTCTATTCTTCAGGCAAAAGAGGACAATTCCCTTCTTATCGTTGAATCCACATCCAACCAGGTAAACCAGTTTGGCGGCTATACGGGTATGCAGGCAACGGATTTTGCGGCCTACGCCGATAAACTGGCGCAATCGCTTGGGTTTCCCTTTGAGAAGATTGTTCTGGGAGGGGATCACCTTGGCCCCAATGTTTGGCAGGGGGAAAATGCGGAAAGCGCCATGGAAAAGGCGGAAGTACTTGTCAAAAGCTGTGTGAAAGCCGGTTACAAAAAAATCCACCTGGACGCCAGCATGTTCTGCCTGGACGATGCCGGGGACAGAACGAAACCTTTAGCCGATGAAATTACCGCGGAACGGACAGCAAGGCTCTGCAAGGCCTGCGAAGATGCAGCAAATGAATTTAGCTTTACTGCGGCAGGCAATAAACCCCTTTATGTAATCGGAACCGAAGTTCCGGTACCGGGAGGTTCAAAAGAAAAAGAATCGTCCATCCAGCCTACAAGCCCGCAGAGCGTTAAAAACACCATTGCGGCCATGGAAGAAGCTTTTAAAAAAGCGGATTTGAAAGAAGCATGGGAACGGGTTATCGCGGTGGTAGCACAACCCGGAGTGGAATTCGGAGACGATCATGTTTTCTATTATGATCGCCAAAAGGCTCTGGGCTTAAGCCGCGCTCTGGATAATTACCCCCTGGTTTTTGAGGCCCATTCAACAGATTATCAGACAAGGCAAAGCCTTAAACAAATGGTGGAAGATCATTTCTGCATTTTGAAAGTGGGGCCGGCCCTTAGCTACGCTTACCGGGAAGCGCTTTTTTCCCTCGCAAAAATAGAGAAGGAATTGGGCTTCAAAATTTCCTCCCATTCGAACCTTGAAGAAACGGCGGAAAAGGTCATGCTGGAATCCATCCCAAACTATTGGGAGAAGTATTACTATGGGACAGAAGAAGAAAAACGCTTTGCAAGAAAATTCAGCCTGAGCGATCGCATTCGTTATTACTGGCCGCACAGGCAGCTTGAGGCTGCGGTAGAAAAGCTTCTCGGCAATCTGTCCGATACCGGTATCCCGCTGACTCTGGCAAGCCAGTATATGCCGCATCTTGCCATGCCTTTATGTGAGGGAAAAATCGGGAAAAGCCCTTACGATCTGGTAATTGCCCACATACGCTGTATACTTGAACTTTACTCTTTCTCTTGCGGATTTAAAAACAACAGTTAAAAGTTAAAAAGGAGATTATATGCCATTGGTGACATCTGAAAAAATGCTGCTCGCGGCCCGTGAAGGGCATTGGGCGGTTGGGGCCTTTAACGCGGAGAATATGGAAATGATCCAGGCCATCATACTGGCTGCGGAAACCATGAAAGCTCCGGTGATTATTCAAACCACGCCGGGTACGATAAAATACGGCAGCCTGGAAGTGTTCTTTGCCGTCGTTTCCGCTCTGGCAAAAAACAGCCCGATACCCATTGCCCTGCATCTTGATCACGGCGATTCCTTTGCACTGGCTTCCAAAGCCCTGAGAGCGGGCTACACCTCCATCATGATAGACGGTTCACATTATCCTTTTGAGGAAAACATTGCCTTTACGGAAGCTGTGGTAAAATTCTGCGCGCCGAACCAAATTCCCGTAGAAGGGGAACTGGGGAAGGTAGGCGGAAAAGAAGACGACACAAAAAGCGACGAAACCGGTTACACCGATCCGGATGAGGCCGCGTTCTTCGTAGAAAAAACTGGCGTCTCTTCCCTGGCAATAGGCGTTGGGACAGCCCACGGCGTTTACGCGAAAACACCGGTTCTTAATGTGGAATTAATCAGCGTCATTAAAAAGCGCATCCAGGTTCCTCTGGTTCTTCACGGGGCATCAGGCCTTTCAGATGATGTGGTAAGGGACTGTATAGACAGAGGAATCTGCAAAGTGAATTTTGCCACAGAATTGCGAATAGCCTACACTAACGCAGTAAGGAACTGCCTTGGTGGGGATCCCAAAATAATAGATCCAAAAAAATTCGGAACCCCGGCCAGGGAGGCAGTTAAGAATGCTGTAACTGAACGTATCAAGGTCTGCGGTTGCGGCGGCAAAGCCGCATTGATTTAATACCATTTTATGACATTTGTCATTGTTCTGTAGTTATTTTCAAAGCATTCTCCATCCCAGGGCAGTAATAGGGCAACACGGAGGCTTATTATGAACAATCTTAACAGTGTCCTTATCGAAGGCAACATGGTTCGGGATCCTTTAATCCGTTCCACGCCAAGGGGTACGCAGGTTTGCCATTTTTCAATTGCGTCAAACCGCTTTTTCCGGCAGGACTCAAACCTGGAAAAAGAAACGGGTTTCTTCGATGTAGAAGCCTGGGGGAAACTGGCCACCGCCTGCAACAACCAGGGGCGTAAAGGCAGGGGCGTCAGGGTAGTTGGCAGGTTAAAGCAGGATCGCTGGACAGGATCCGACGGGAAAAACCACAACAAGGTAGCTATTGTGGCGGAACATGTGGAGTACCGTACTGACTTCAAGAAATCCGACGAGACTGTTTCCGAATCTGACAATCTGGCGGACGCCGCTTTCTTTAACGGAGATTTTAATCCGAACGAGGAGCAGGACAATTATTCCAGCCGCAACGAAGAAAACGTTAATATTGAAGAACTACAGGCGGTTTCTTTCTAGCGTTAGCGTCTGTCCATAATGTGTCTACATTATGGACAGACTCCAGTTAACCATGAAGCAGCGCAAAAGAACAACAAAATTCTGGATTATAGGCTTTTTTGCGCCTTCGTGGTTACAAAAAAACCGCATTTTGTATATTATTCCCCTATGGAATTAAATGCGGAATTTATTGAACAGCTTAAAATAAACGAAGTGGAGCTAATGAAGCGCATTGCGGAAGGGCTTGATATTAAGCTTGGGCAGGTTTCTTCGGTAGTCGGCCTGATTGCCGACGGAAGTACCGTACCTTTTATCGCCAGGTACCGGAAGGAACAGACGGGCAGCCTTGACGAGGTCCAGGTCAGGGATATCGATCATCTTTTTAAAAACGGGATGAACCTTGAGGCCAGGCGAATTGAAATTATCCGGCTGATCTTTGAACAGGGAAAACTTACACCAGCCCTGTACGAGAACATTATAAAAGCGGCTTCGTTAGCGGAACTGGAAGACATTTACGCCCCCTACAAGAAAAAGAAGAAAACCAGGGGTATGCTTGCCGCTGAAAAAGGACTTGGCCCGCTGGCCGAGGCCATGAAGGCCATGGAAGCCCCCGCCCTGCTGGCCTTGGCGGCGGAATTTATCGTGCCGGAAGGAGACCCCAGGATCGCCGAGAGGCCGGAATTGGCAGTCGCCACTGCGGAAGATGCCTTGCAGGGGGCAATGGACATTATCGCCGAGGAGGTAAGCCAGGAAAGCGGGAACCGGAGCTCGGTAAAGAGCTTTTACCTTGCCGACGGAAAAATTATTGTCAAGGGCTCCGGGAAAAGCGGCAAGGGCGATGAAGAGGCAAAAAAAACTTCTACCTATCAGATGTACTGGGACTACACGGAGCCTTTATCGCAAATAAAACCGCACCGCATCTTTGCGATTAACCGCGGCGAAAGGGAAGAAGTTCTGTCAATTACTTTTGACGTTGACGAAAACACCGCCGTTGAAATGCTCTGCAAAAAGTACCTTATTCACAACGACTATCACAGGACAGCAATTGAAGACGGCCTGAAGAGGCTTCTTTCCCCCGCGGTGATCCGGGAGCTCCGTGGAAACCAGAGCGACGCCGCGGACGACCACGGCATTTCAGTTTTCAGCCAGAATCTGAAAAACCTGCTTATGCAGCAGCCCATCAAGGGAACCAGGGTAATGGGCATAGATCCCGGCATACGCACCGGAACAAAATGCGCTTTTTTGAACGACACGGGGAAGTACCTTGGCAGCGTTGTAATACACAACCACAGGGTGGAAGAAGCAAAAAAGCTAATCCTTGAAGGGGTTAAAAAATTCGACATTCAGCTTATCGCGGTAGGGAACGGAACCGGAAGCCGGGAAGTGCAGGAAATCGTGTCCGCGGTGATTGCAGAAAACAGCCTGGAGGTCCTCTACACGGTGGTGGACGAAGACGGGGCGTCGGTGTACTCGGCAAGTGACATCGCGAGGGAAGAATTCCCCGAGCTTGACCTTACGATCCGCGGGGCAATTTCCATCGGCCGCCGGCTGCAGGATCCGCTGGCAGAACTGGTCAAAATCGATCCAAAGTCCATTGGCGTCGGTCTTTACCAGCATGACGTAAACCAAAAGAAACTTTCCGACACCCTGGACGAGGTGGTTTCATCCGTGGTGAACAACGTGGGAGTAAACCTTAACACCGCCAGCAGCTCGCTTTTAAGGTACGTATCGGGAATCAACAGTTCCCTGGCAAAAAAGATCGTACAGTACCGCGAGGGAAAAGGGAAAATCGGAAGCAGGGAGGAGCTTCTTTCCGTTCCGGGCATGGGCCCTAAAAGTTTTGAGCAGGCCGCAGGCTTCCTGAAAATTCCTGAAAGCACAGAGGCCCTGGACAACACCTGGGTACACCCCGAAAATTACAGACTTGCCAGGGACATACAGACCATTACCGTCACCGGCAGCCTTACCTCCGAAGCCGCGTCCAGGATCAAAAACCAATACCAGATCGGGGATACAACCATCAATGATATTATTGAAGAGCTGAAAAAGCCCAACCGCGATCCTAGGGACGGCTACCCAAAGCCGATTATGCAAAAGGGTGTCATCACGTTCGAAGACCTGAAAGAGGGAATGGCCGTTAACGGCAAGATAAAAAACGTGGTCGATTTTGGCGCCTTTGTTGACCTCGGAATAAAAGAAAGCGCACTGGTTCACATTTCAGAATTGAGCGATCAATATGTAAAAAACCCCATGGATATAATAAAGGTGGGGGATGTTCTGGAATTCCGCATCATCGGCCTTGACCAGGAAAGGCGCCGCATCAGCCTTAGCCGCAAAAGCGGGAGCGCGGTAACTGGGACTGCTGGGCGGCCTTCCCCTTCGGAGCCTAAAGCTGCCGGAAACATGACTCCAAAAGCCCCTGCCGCAAAAAAGCCGTTTCCTCCGAAAGCAAGAAAAGACGATGACGGTTCGATGTACAGCCCCTTTGCCGAGGCCTTTAAGAAAATGCGGGAGAAGTAAAAGGCTTGCTACCTGTTATTTATGTTTAATAGCAGCTTAACTATGAAAAGTTCAATAAATAAAATCAGGGAATCCCTTGAGCCCAGGGAGGAAAGAGCCGAATTGCGTATTATCATATTATAAGCCATTTGGTTTAACTCTTCCCTGTTTGGCTTGAATTGCCTGTCTACCTTTAAACGGCGGCGCAGTTGATCCCTGACCAGAAACTTTACATCTTCTATCAGGTTCTCCCTTGCCTGCCTGTCAATAAGCCGGCTCCAGCGGATCGCCAGTTCATCAAGATAGCTATCAATGGTAAACCCGGACGGAACAATATCAAATTCAATTTCCTCCGCCGCCATCCTGATTCCTTCCGCATGATCGACTTCTTCCAAAATTACCTGTTCGCCGCCGCTTGCAGGCTGCTTTGCCTCTTTTTTCTTTTTCTTAAAATATTTCTTAAAAAAACCAATCAAAGCGGTTATGATGGGCAGGGAATACCAAAAAGGAAGGGTAAATTTTGCTTCCTGTAATATTTCCTTTCGCCGGATATTAAAAAGGGAAGAAAAAGGAAGGAGTTTTCCATTATAAAAAATTCTCATGGTAGTCGGGATGCCGTTCTCTTTATGCTCCATCTCCTGGTACACCACAACAAATTTCGGATCCGCCAGGATGGACATGAGTTCAGGACAGAGCTTTTCCGCGGTACCCGCCAGGAGCTTCTCGAACGCATTGTCATCCGACATCGCGGGCTCGGCTTTAAAGTCCAAAATAAACCTGCTCCATTGTTTGGTAATTGCCCTTTTAATCAGAATTTGCCCGTCATGAATAAGCCTGGCGCAGAGAGATATCATTTTTTCTTTAAGCAAAAAGTACTGGTCGTCACTGGTTTTTATTTTTACAACAAGCAGGACAGGAAGTTCATTATTTTTACTTTCGGTTGTTTGCCTTTTTATCCATCCGGAAAGCTCCTCGGACGTATACTGGCCCATAAGAGGCCCCCCGCCCGGCCCTGAAAACTTCAGAATCTGATCCATTGTAAACAGATAAGGCGGTTTTGCCAGCTGGCTTTCCAGGTTTTTAAAAGCCGCTTCTGTTTCCAGCCGTTTCATTGCCAAAGATCTGAAATACCCGCTAATAAGCTCAAGAATATGAGCCGCCTGGAAAATCGAAACATCCATAGAAAGCTTTTCGCTTTTCTTTTTTATATCACTCTTTATGAAGGCGCATAAATGCGCCCAGAAAACAGAAGCAAGCTCTCCGCCATCCGCTATTGCCCTGTACTGATCAATGGGTTTGACCAATAATTGCTCTAGCTGATCCTTTAAAAACGCCTCTTTGCCCTGCAGCTGCGAAACAATCTTATGGTAAACGTATTCTTTATTTCCCTGCCGGCGCAGGTAATTACGCATTTTTAAAAGGGCAATTTCCGTTAGCTGCTGCGGAATCATGCCTGGCAGCACAAGAGCGAAACCGAAATTATCAGGAAAACCAATTTTTAAAATCGGGACGTCAATATTCCTGGGTTCCGCCAAAACTGAAAGGATGTCGTAATCAGAATTAAGATGCTTTACCTGATTTTCCGGTAAAGCGAATCTTAGGGACTCCTCACTTGGAAGCGGCAGATTCATGTCTTCGTCAGCTAACGCGTATGCCGTACGGATTTTTTCAGGATAATAAGAAGATATAAAAACCTTACCGGTTTCAGAGTCAGACAGGAGTTCACATTTTCCATCGTCTACAAGAGCGGTCATTTCAGCCCAGAATTTCACCGACTTGTCCTTGGTCCATTTATTCCAGTCAGGATTATCTTTGGCTAATTTTTTTGCTGTTTTTTCCAAATATTCAAGAAAAGCGTCTATTTCAATATATGGAGAATTGTTTTTGTTTGCATATACTACTAAAATCGAATATAAATCTGTCTCCGGAACCATGCTTTATTATCAACGGATTAGCTGTGGTTATCAATAGGAAATTAACAGTGACAGAAAAAAAATGAACAGCAGAAAAGTGATAGGCCTTACCGGAAATTACTGTGCGGGAAAAAACCATGTGGCTTTCCTCCTGGAGCAGTGCCATATTCCGGTCCTTGACGTTGACAAGCTGGGGCATCAGGTCATTGAAACTGAAAAAGAGCGGCTTTTGAAACGTTTTGGCGAAGACATTCTGGGTCAAGACGGGTTCATTGATCGCAAGCGGCTGGGAAACAAGGTTTTTGGCAGACAAAAAGAGCTGGAAGCCCTGGAGGAAATAATCCATCCGGCGGCAAACCGGGAAACCCT
>Ga0268262_10006022_pt1 | contig 11790 bp, 6 predicted proteins | sample TergutNc150P3_FD_190354 | JGI IMG/M metagenome (GOLD analysis project Ga0268262, IMG submission 190354) | Nasutitermes corniger P3 segment gut microbial community from laboratory colony in Florida, USA - Nc150 P3 (SPAdes) (version 2) | ecosystem: Host-associated > Arthropoda: Insects > Digestive... | reverse complement strand
CGGTAGGCATACCGGGAGCGATAACCTCAACGGTCGGCTCGGAGTGGCACATCCCCATGCAGCCTGTTTGCCGTACAATCACGCTGTTATCAAGTTTGTTTTCCGTCAGCCCGGCTATAAACGCGTCCAGGGTCTGCTTTGCCCCGGCGGCGATACCGCAGGTTCCCATTCCTACGATAACATGGATTTCCTTGCCTTCGGTGCCCCGTTTCTGCAGATCGTTCTTTTTGACGTCCCGCAGATTCCTCAGTTCTTCTAAACTCATTTTCGCCATATGGTTTTCCTCCTTAATAATTTTCCATTATCATTCATCATCATTTTCTTCTTGTGAATGCAAATACTGACCAAGCATCGCTAACGAACCGGCGTCTTCAAGACCGCCCAACGCTTCAACCAGTTCCGACTTGCGGACTTCATAATCCAATGCCGTCCCGCCCGGCAAGGTGCCTTCTCGCTGCCGCCGTATCACTACTTCGTCCGGCCCGTCAAACATCAGGATAGACCTGAACATACCCGGCAAATCTCCCACCGGCGGCGTATCCACATTGCCGGTATCGAACCATGCCGTCGCTGTAGTTCCCTTTCCTTTTTCGGACTGTACATCCCAGCCGCCGCCGGACTGTTCGGCGGTCTGAATTAAAAAGGGAAGTCCCAGCCCCACCTTCCGGTGCGGGTGCTTCACTCCGTCCGTTACAAAAGGATCAAGGGCCCTGCTCAATTCCTCGGCAGTCATGCCCTTGCCGTTATCCCTTACCAAAAACCGGAATTCCCGGTTATTCTCCTTTACCTCAAGCTCGACCAGTTTTGCCCCCGATTCGCAGCCATTCTGCGTAATGTCGGCGACCAGATCGGCAAGCGTAAAGTGCATGGGCTAAAAACCTTCGGTTTTTAGCCTTGGAGTTTCCTGCGGAAACCCCACACATTTATCTACGATACGTACCATTTTTCAATACTATACATTCTGATACTTGGCGATAATGCCGGGGAGCATATCCTTGGTCAGCTTGCCATAGGTATCATTGCCCACGGTTAATACCGGAGCAAGGCCGCAACAGCCGACGCAGCGAACCGGATCCACCGAGAACTGGCCGTCTTCGGTAACGGCGTCCGGCGCAAGCCCCAGCAGGCTGCGGACTTCGTCAATGAGGTCCTGTCCGCCTTTCAGGTAGCACGCTGTTCCCAGACATACGGAAATTTTGTGTTTACCGGGCTTGGTAGTTTTAAAAAAGTGGTAAAAAGTGATGACTCCGTAGATCCGGGCCAGGGGAATCCCTGTGAGCCGGGAAAGCTGTTCCGCCGCCGGTCTTGAAATAAAGCCAAAAATTTCCTGGGTTTTGTGGAGAATCATGATCAGACTCCCCGGTTTTACCTTCCATTCATCAATAAAAGTCAGCAATTCCTGGGGAAATGCTATGTCCCCTGCCGCCTGTGCGCCTGCCATGTCAACCCCCGTTTCATAAAAATTATCGTTAATACAGGTATATAATACCATTTAGGGAGAAAAATGGCAAGCCTTCGGTGAGGGCAAACAACGTACCCCTACCAAGTTAATCACTGACCCAAATATAAATGCAGACGGTTCATAACTTCCTCGAAATCAAGCGGCTTACCAATGTGGTTGTCCATACCGGCAGCAAGACATTTTTCAATGTCCTCTCTGAATACGTTAGCGGTCATTGCAATAATCGGCACTCTGCGGACAGTGCTGTTTTGGGAAGCGGAATTTTTTTCCGCTTCAAATGCCCTGATATGCTGTGTTGCTTCGTAACCGTCCATTTCAGGCATTTGTATATCCATGAAAATTATTTCGTATTTGTCCGGGGTTTCGGTAAACATACGGACTGCTTCCGCGCCGTTTTCAGCGCAGTCTATCTCCAATTTGGTCGGTTCAAGCAAAGTCTGTACAATTTCGCGGTTAATTTCCACGTCTTCAGCCAGCAGTATCCGCCGCCCCGCAAATATACCCGCAATGTCTGCGTCCTGCGATTGTTCCGCCTGTTGTTTGTCCACGCCGAGACATTCATTAATAACTTCCGCAATGGTGGAAGGAAACAGAGGTTTGGACAGGAATTTATCAACGCCTGCCGTTTTTGCTTCTTCGGCAACTGCGCTCCATTCAGCGGCAGAAATCATTATGACAATGGATTTTTCAGGCCCTCGCGCCTTTATTTCACGGGCAAGTTGTATGCCGTCCATGCCCGGCATTTTCCAGTCTATAAAATAGATATGATAACCATTTTTTTGGCTTATGAACTTAAGAGCTTCCTCCCCGCTTAAGGCTGTATCGCAGGATAAGCCAAACCCCTGCGCTATATCCAGGAAGTATGTTAAGATATCCGGGTCATCGTCAACGGTTAAAATACGGACATCTTTTAAGCTGACATCCAGCAAATGTTTCTGCTTTTCTTCCTTGCCGCATACCACTTGAATCGTAAAAGTAAATGTAGAACCTTTTCCGGGTTTTGATTCAACCCATATTGATCCGTTCATGAGTTCTACAATATTTTTGGAAATCGCAAGGCCAAGCCCTGTGCCGCCGTATTTGCGGGTTGTGCTGGATTCGGCTTGCTCAAAAGAGTTGAATATTTTTTCCTGCTGTTTGGGAGTTATGCCGATTCCGGTGTCGCTTACCGAAATTTGCAGGATACAGAGATTGTTTACTTTTTCTACAAGGCGCACGGTAAGGTTGATAGCGCCCTGTTCAGGGGTGAATTTTACCGCGTTTCCCAGCAGGTTGGTAATGACCTGCGCTATCCGCTGGTCGTCCCCTATGATGGTGTGGGGAATGGAACGGTCTATATACACCGATAATTTTTGATGCTTTTCGTCTATGCGGAAATTGACGACATTCACCACACGCCGGAGCATTTTTTCAAGTTCAAATTCCACCGGCGCAAGTTCAAATTTGTTTGCTTCAATTTTCGACATATCCAGAATATCGTTAATTACGCCGAGCAAGTGGTTTGAAGCGTCCTCTATTTTCATAAAGCAGTAATCTTTGCGTTCAATATTCGGCGCGGATTTTCCTATCATGATCATGCCGATTATGGCGTTCATCGGTGTTCTTATTTCATGGCTCATGTTGGCAAGGAACACGCTCTTGTGTCTGTTTTCAATATCCGATTTTTTCTTTGCCGCGTCAACGCGAATGAAAATGATAATCAACACTGACGCAAGCACAATGCCCAATGCGCTGAGGGTCAGCGCCATATTGTATACGGGTTGATAATATACGTTTTTTGGCGCAAAAAAGCCCAAACGCCATCCATTGGGAAGCGTCTTGAAAAAACCGACGACCTTTTCGCCTTTCCAGCTTATCCATTCAATTTCTGAAATTTTTCCTTCGCGTACTAATTTATCAGTTAAAATTGAAAGGGAAATTGTCGGGTCGTCCATTTTCTTTCCGATATAATCGTGGTTGGGATGACCAATTATTGTTAAATCCTGACCAACCAATATTCCGTAACCGTTGTCTTTTAGAGAAACGGTATTAACAACTTTTTCCCCGATATGACCGGCGCGTACATCAATAGCAATAACGCCTATACGGTTACCGCCGCCGTCAAAAATACAGCGGGAGTATGTTAAAACAGTTTCGCCTGTTAATATATCCGTATACGGTAATGTTTCGGCAATGTCGCTGCCGGTCTCAAGGGCGGCTTTGTACCAGGGACGCTCCGACAGATGCCAATTATCCGGCGGCTGCCAGCCAATGCCGTTAAAAAAGAATGAACCTTCCGGAGATTCTTCTATATAGCCGAAAGGACCGTTAGGGCTGAAAGTGTCATTATTTTCTGAGAGTAAATGACTTGATATATCCGTGTTATAAGCGGTCAGTTTTGCGGAATCATACCCGCTCCGGACTAAATTTTGTATGGATTGCGCAAATTCGTCAAGTACTGCGCGTGATTCCATCAATTCAGAGTAAATTTGGAATTCCATAGAGTCAAGAATATTTCCCACGTTACGTGCCAGGTTGATCCGCACGACTCTGCCGGTGAAAATGTAACTTAATACAATCATTAACAAAAACGCAAAAATGGTAAACAAAAGTTGTTTATACAGGGGGTGTTTTGAAAAAAAATTCGGTATTTTAATATTCATCTTTTTCCCACCGTCAAATATGAGCGAAGAATGTTCATAATCTCCTCGAAATCCAGGGGTTTCCCGACATGGCTGTCCATACCGGCCTCAAGACACTTTTCAATATCTTCTCTAAAAACATTTGCTGTCATCGCAATTATAGGAACAGATACAGCTTCCGGTATTTTCAACGCCCTGATGCGCCGCGTCGCTTCATAGCCGTCCATTTCGGGCATCTGTACGTCCATGAAAATCAATTCGTATTTATCCGGCGCTTCTTTGAACATACGGACGGCTTCTTTGCCGTTTTCCGCGCAGTCTATTTCTATTTGCGTCGGTTCAAGCAGGGCCAGTACGACTTCGCGGTTAATTTCCACATCTTCTACCAGCAGTATGCGCCGCCCCGCAAAAAAACCGTCAATATCAGCCTGCGTTTCTTCCTCTTGTTGCTTGTCAACACCGAGACATTCATTAATTACGTCCGCAATGGCGGACGGAAACAGGGGCTTGGACAGGAATTTGTCTACACTTGCTTTCTTCGCTTCTTCCGCAATCGTACTCCATTCGGTAGCGGATATCATTATGACTACGGAATTTTTGGGCGCACGCACCTTGAGTTCACGCGCCAACTGTATGCCGTCCATACCCGGCATCTTCCAGTCCACAAAATAGATATGATAGGATCCGTTCTTATCTACAAGCCGGAGCGCTTCTTCCCCGCTTATCACGGTATCGCAGAATATGCCAAATCTATGCGTTAGATCACGGAAATACGCCAATATATCAGGATCATCGTCTATTGCCATAATGCGGATATTACTCAGGTTAACATCAGAAGCCAAAAGCCCGCTCTTTTCTTTTGATACGCCGCGCTGCGCCTGAATGGTAAAGGCAAAAGTCGCTCCTTTTTCGGGTTCTGACTCAATCCAGATTTTACCGCCCATCATTTCTACTATGCTTTTTGAAATCGCCAGGCCCAGCCCCGTACCGCCGTATTTGCGCGTGGTGCTGCTCTCCGCCTGTTGAAAAGAACTGAACAGGCGCTTTTGCTGTTTTACGCTTATTCCAATTCCCGTATCGCTTACTGAAACCTGTATGGTACAAAGGCCGTTTTCTTCCCCTATAAAGTTTGCGTCAAGAATGATGGAACCTTCTTCAGGCGTGAATTTAACCGCATTACTCAAGAGATTGGTAACGACCTGGGCCAGACGCTGGTCATCGGCTATCAGGGTTTTGGGAATCTTGTTGTCAATGTGTACTACCAGCTTTTGTTTTTTTTCGTCTATGCGGAAATTGATTACAGAGACTGTTTTTTGCAGCATTTTCTCGAAATTAAATTCACCGGGAGACAACTCCAGCATATTCGCCTCAATTTTTGACATATCAAGCACGTCGTTTATAACGCCGAGCAGGTGTGTTGACGCGTCCTGAATTTTGTCCAGAGCGTAGTCTTTGCGTTCCAGTTCCTTCGCGCTCTTGCCGATTGCAGTCATGCCGGTTATCGCGTTCAGCGGCGTTCGCATTTCGTGGCTCATGTTGGAGAGAAAATCGCTTTTCGCCTTGCTTGCCGCGTTCGCCTTGGTAAGCGCGTCTTTGAGTTTTATGGTATAGATGTCTCTCATGATTATGCCCGCGATGGTGCTTGCTGTCATGGCGACAAACCCCTTTTCATTTTCTGTCCATTCGCGCGGCGTATTGCTCTGCTCTACGCACATTACCCCCCATAAGCGGCCGTCAACATAAAGCGGCGCGGCGATAACCGCCATGACATTAATGGCATAGAGCGCCTGAAAAACCGCGTCGGGATTGAGGGCGGTATCGTCGCAGACAACTATCGGCACTGTGGCGCAGTCGGGCAGAATTTCGGGGAAAATGGAGATCAAATAATTATACAGATTGGTTATGGCGTTCCGCGGCGGTACGCCGCCCGCGGTCCAATGATACGCCAGATAGGTATCTTTATGCTGATAATCCATGGCGAAAACAAACACCAATGTCACATTATGGTAGCGTCCCAGTTTGGCGACAGCTTCCTGTACCAGCGTTTGTGAATCGCCGGAAGAAATAAATCCCCTTGAAAGCTCTGAAATCAACTCCTGCTGTTCCAGCCTGATTTTAAGCTGTTCGCCCTGCTCGCGTATGTTTTTTTCCATCTTTTTAATATTGCGCAGATCATATTGATAACCTATCGCCACATACTTCCCTTTATTCATTACGCGGCTCAACGTAACTTCAAAAGGAATAAGTTCTCCCTTGGAAGTACAATGTGTCCACTCAAACACTATGTTTTCGCCGTTCAGCGCGCGCTTAATTACCTCTATCGCCTTATCTTTGGATTTTCTCCCGTCGTTCTGGTATTCGGGCGAAAAATCGTGAAAATGCTCAACATAGTATTTTTTTGTTGTCTCCAGTGTTCTCAAATTAATTTCGTTGCTGTCAATAGCGTGGGCGTTTTCGTCAAAAATAGTCATGCAAAAAGGTGAATTGATAAGCACGGTGCGGTTAAATTCGTTAGCTTCGGCTATATCATGTTCCATGTCGGCGCGTATGACAGTGTTCGCGCACAGAAACGCCGCCAACCGCATTATTTCAATGCTGTCCTTTTCAAAAAAGCGCTCGGCATGGAGGTCCTCAAAAAAGGCAATACCCCAAAAAGCGTTGTTGATAACAACCGGCGTAACACATATCGACACTAAACCAAACGATTGCAGCACGTCTGCTTCGGGCATAAGCCTTACCGGACCGTTAATCGTTCCTCCTGAAGCAAAAATTTTTCTCCAGCTGGGCACATACTTCTCGGGAGAAAAAGCCTCCAGCCCTTTTATCGGCGCGGTGGTTCCGCCGGAATCCCTGCTCCAGCGGTAGATTTGCCCTCCGCAGTGCAAACCGTCGGACATAGTAAAGTTACGCAGCAGGGAAAATCTGTCCAAATCGAATACATCGGCGATCTCTTTCACACCGGCTGTCATGGTATCTTCAAAAGATTTCTCACTATGCGATAAAAACATAAGAGCGGCCCTGTTGAGCGCGGCTTCCATTTTTTCCCGGCATTTCATTTCTTCCCTGATAACCGCGTTTGAGAATATACGCGCCGCAGTATACAGCAAATCGGAACAGTCCTCGTCAAAATAACGGTCGTTGGTATGATCCTGGAAATTGACAACGCCCCAGAATTCACCATGCGTAAAAATAGGAATCATCAATATAGAGTTTATGCCATAGGTACGCAAAAAAGCCGCTACATCTTCCGTATATTCGCTTTTCCGGAAACGTATACAGCCGCCCCGGGATGCTATTGAAATCCACTCTTCCAAAACCGGATGATTGGGTAAAACCCTCAGTTCATCGGCAAGGGACATAAGGCCGCCTTCCGACTTGCCCCAGCGGTAGACCTGCCCAAGACGTTTGACCCCTTCAATGTCCAACAGTTTATAAAAGACTACGCGATCCAGGCCAACCGCATCCGCAAAAGGCCGTATGCCATTGGTCATTACTCCGCCAAATGTTTCTTCTTCATGAGCGGTAAATATTTCAACCGATTTGTTCAAAGCTTCCACAATGGCGGCGCGGCGTCCGGATAAGTCCGCGAACCGAAGGTTCGACGCCGCCTTTTTATCCTTCTTCAATACTAACTCCAATAAAGCTTCAATCAATCAGGGGATGTCCAGGAAAGAATTTTTTACCACGGAGTTTCACGGAGGAATGAAAATTATCATATCAAAACTCCGTGGTTATATTCTTACTTCCCGGACAGCTTCATGTACCCCTCAATCAATGGCATAAAAGATAAAAATGTGAAGCGCCCCGTTACTCCACTTTGAAACGTGAAACTTCTTTCAGTAAGTTATCAATGCCTTCACGGTTTTTGGCGCTTATCTCATTGACGTGATTTACCGCGACATTTACCTGATCCGCGCCGGAGGCCATTTCGTTCATGCCGCTGGTAATTTCCTGCGTTGCCTTTTCAAGGTTCCGGCTTTCCTTCATCACTTCCTTGCTGCCCTCAAGCATTTCTTCGGAACCGCTCTTTACCTGCCGGGTAAGTTCACTCAAACTGCTTGCGCTTTGCAGTACCTGTTTGCTCCCCTGCCCCTGCTCCTCCATTGCATTACGGATGTTTTCTTCCTGATCCGACACTGTCCTGACGCTTGAGTCTATCGCCTCGAACTTTTTAAGCACGTTCTCGGTAGAGCTGGTAATTTTGTTGATTGATTCCGCTATTTTCTTCAGCACCGTGCCAATCGTTTTGGACTGCTCGCTGGAACTTTCCGCCAGCTTGCGGATTTCATCGGCGACTACGGCAAAGCCTTTGCCTGCTTCTCCGGCGTGCGCCGCTTCTATCGCCGCGTTCATCGACAGCAGATTGGTCTGGCTGGCTATGTTTTCCATTACCGCGTTAATTTCCAGCAAGCCCTCTGACTCGCGGGCGATTTCCTGAATATCTGTCGCCACTTCCTGCAATCCGGTCTTTCCTACTTCGGATGCTTCCTGTAATGTTTTAACATTGGCGGAGTTGTTGATCAGCGTGTTGGTAACTGAACTGATGTTGGCGACCATTTCCTCAATGGCGGATGACGCCTGAGAAACATTGCGGCTCTGGTTTTCAACATGGCCGTTCAGTTTGTCGATGTTAGCGATAACCTGTTCCATAGTAGCGTTGGTTTCGGTTACGCTGGCGGACTGGTTGATCACACGACCCTTGATGCTTTGAATGTTGGCGGTGATTTCATTAATCGCGGCGGCGGTTTCGGTCATATTACTGGCAAGGTCGTTGCCAATTTCATGAAGACTTGCCGCCTCTTTTTTGATGATAACAATCAGTTTTTTGATCTTTTCAAGAGTTTTGTTGAAGTAATGGGCAAGGTCGCCGATCTCGTCTTTTGAATCAACGTCAATGTGCCGCGTTAAATCGCCCTCGCCTTCGGAAATATCTTTGAGAGTGTCTGCTACGGTGACGATTGGTTTGGTGGTGCTGTGAAGGGTAAAGTACACAATTACCGCCGCCGCTACAAGGGCTATCGCCGTAAGGATGATAGTAAACACGGTCATTTCCTTTACATCTTTCAAAATGTACTCATCCGATGACGCGATCATTATCGTCCACGTTACGTCAGAATCGCCTATCCGAAAAGGCGTAAAGTCAATTGACACGTCTGTTTTCAATACCTGCGAATAGCTTCTGCACTGGAAATCCTTACCGTTAATGACGGCATCGTTAGCTTCATCAAGATATTTGCCGTATACTGTTTCCGCTTCTTTCAGTGTCTTGCCGATTCGCTCCGGCACCAGGTTTGCGATAATAAATCCGGTGTTGGTGTAAATGGACATGGCGACAATTTGAGCATCCCCTTTTATGGTCTGTTCCACCTTGGGCTGCGCTCCGTCAATGGTTAAAAGACAGGTTACGCTCCCGACTACTTCATTGGTGATGGAATTAATAATAGGAACACCCAATCTGAAAACATACGACTGTTTTCCCAGTACGGTAAAGGGTGTGGGCTGTTCCACCCGGTCCTTGCGCGCGTTGGGGCCGTTCAAATGAGCCATCGTTTCCTGAATATTAAGGTTTGGCGTAGCGACAATCTGTCCCGTGTCTCTGCCCCAGGTCATCGCGTACTGTCCCGTTGCGGTTGAGCCCTGCCGGCCTATGAAACGGGAATCCATGCCGTCAATGGCGTTGGGTTTAAAGACAGCGGCTATACGCATAATGTTGGGCTGAGACTTCAGGGCGGCCAGCAGTATATCGTCATTCCGGTCGCGCCGCTCTAAAGGTTCGGTATTGTCAAAATCGCCCATTATGGCCGCCAGCGTGCGTATTACCTCAAAATACCTGTTTTCCCTGCCTTCCCAGTATTCAGCCTGCTCATCACCCAGATAACCGATAGCATCAAGGCTCTTCCGTAAAATTACCCTGGAAGCCTGTTGCAGCAGAATGACAGCAATGCACCCCGCCACAGCCACTACAATGGCAATAACAATAAGACTTAATTTGATTTTAATTTTCATTGACAGCCCCTTGTTAATCAAATGGTTTCGCGCGGTCATTACAAAAGAATTGCACATGCCTCGATTCTGCCCGAACGGGTGTTTGGGGCATCGATCTGATAATCAAGGCAATTTTTTGATTCATTGTGAGTATTTTACCATTTTTAGGAAGAAATTGCAACATGGATGGACGGAGGTTTGGGGGAATTTGCCCAATTCAGGCTTTTCCTGCCCGTCGAAGACCGCAATGACCTGTACCGTATACTGAATAAAATGCTGCGTAAAAACCAGCTTGAAAAACGGAACAGGAAAACCTTGAAGACCGGGAATCAGAGTAAATAAAATGGCTGACCACGGTGTCGGTCACCTGCTATACTGGGGAAATGACCGAGCAATTTATCGCCGGGATTGTGGGCGCGCCGTTTGGATTGAAAGGTTTTGTCAAGGTAAAGCCGCTTTCCGGTGAAATTGACCATTTACTGAAACTGACATCGGTGACACTGCGCCGGGGTGAAAAAGAACAGACCCTTGCCATAGAAGAGAGTACTGCTATTCCACCGGCAGTGGCGATGCGTTTTGCCGGCTTTGACAGTCCGGAAGCGGCAAAGGAACTGCGGGGCGTGCAGTTGTTGGTCAGCCGGAAAGATGCCGCCCCTTTGCAGCCGGGGGAATGTTATATTGAAGACCTTAAGGGGCTGGCGGTGCTTACCGCTGACGACGGAGAGGTTCTGGGGCATATTGCCGATGTCATTGAAGGCGGCGGAGGCGATCTGGCGGAAATCCGGCTGAACAACGGGGAAACACGGCTGGTTCCCTTCAGAAAAGAATTTCTTACCGGTATTGACCTTGCAAAGAAGCGGGTAATACTTCAAAATTTATGGATACTGGAATGAAATATACGGTTTTGACGCTGTTTCCTGAAATTACCGACGCCTATTTTGCTACTTCCATTATGGCAAAGGCGATTCAGCGGGGTATTATCGAGTATCAGGCGATTAATATTCGGGATTTTGCCCTGGATAAGCATAAAACCTGCGATGACGCGCCTTATGGCGGGGGGCCGGGTATGCTGATGCTGCCTGAACCGCTGAGCCGCGCTTTGGAGGCTGCCGGTGTCAGAAAAGAAGAAAGAAATTTCACCACGGAGGACTGCTGTCCGTTGGACAGCTTGGAGTTTCACGGAGGAGGAGGAAGAGGGATTAATAAGGGAGCAGATGGGAGGTGCCGTGTAATCTATTTATCACCGTCCGGCAAGCCGTTTAATCAGGCGCTGGCGCAGGAATTGGCGCGGGAGCGGGAACTGGTGCTGCTCTGCGGGCGCTATGAAGGTATTGATCAACGGGTGATAGACCGGTATATTGATGATGAGATTTCGGTGGGCGACTATGTACTGTCGTCCGGCGAGATTGCGGCGCTGGCGCTGATTGACGCCACCTACCGGCTGGTGGACCGGGTAATTACCCCCGAATCGCTGGATGAGGAAAGTTTTTCCGGCGGACTTTTGGAGTATCCCCAGTATACACGCCCGGAAATTTTTGATACGATGAAGGTTCCTGATATTCTGCTTTCGGGGCATCATGAGAATATCCGTCGCTGGCGGCTTGAAAAGCGGATTGAAAAAACCCTGCGTTGCAGGCCGGATTTGATACGGCGGGGCAGGGAATTGGGGCTTTTTAACGAAGAAATTAACGGTATTGTTGACCGTATGAGAGGAGATAGCGA
>Ga0268262_10006021_pt1 | contig 11793 bp, 9 predicted proteins | sample TergutNc150P3_FD_190354 | JGI IMG/M metagenome (GOLD analysis project Ga0268262, IMG submission 190354) | Nasutitermes corniger P3 segment gut microbial community from laboratory colony in Florida, USA - Nc150 P3 (SPAdes) (version 2) | ecosystem: Host-associated > Arthropoda: Insects > Digestive... | reverse complement strand
TTGGATTTTGTTGTTTCTTTGAAAAAAAGGCGAAAAACGGCAAAAACAACCGCAAAGGGAATTTCCATAGAAAGTGCTTATGGCATTTTCAAAGGAATAAATACGCATTTTGAGCGAGATGAAGAAGGTGATTTGGCTTTTTTGTCCGAACCACGATACCCCCGATTTTAAGATTTACAGGATTAATCCTACAGCTTGCTCAATTCTCCTATTTTTCCATCTTTGCTTATTTCGCATTTATATATAGTTTTTTCGCGAATAACAAATAAAAATATTTTCACACCAGCTGCTATCTTCTCTTCTAGCCTAGAGTCCTTTGCCTCTTTCAGGGCAGTTTCATATTCGGTTTTTATGGCATCAATTTTTTTGGATTTGCTGCTATCCAAATGAATAAAGTAATTGTATTCTGTTTCAAGGTCAAATAGAAGTTTTTCTAAATCTTTGCTTATTTCGCTAATTCTGCCTTTGTTCTTTAATTCTATAAGAGCGGTTCTTTTTCCTTCTGAATTATGCAGGCATAAATCAACTAAGCCTGAACGAGAATTTTCATCTTCGCCTGTAAAAGCATATTTCTTTTTTGTAGGGGCTTCCACGGAATAATAAATATTTTCCTCTTCCAGTTTTCTTGTCATCAAAAACCTCAATTCCTGCTCGCTTATTCTTTTTTGCCCTGCGTTGTCGCCGTGATAATATTTTGGGGAAATAAGCCGATATTTGGTATTTTTTTCAATACTGTCTTCCCAACCGATATTTAAAAGTTCTTTAAAAGAATTTTTAATTAGCGTTTCTATGTCTGAATTGTCCGTCATCTTTCACCTCTCTCCTTCCCCGGTTCATTTACCCTTGCCAAACCCTTGGGGAAAAACACAAGGTTTGGCAAGTTTCGCACCACTATGGCACAAATTCTTTGTTCTTCAAGCAACGAACACTGTTAAAGCTGCCCTTGTTGGCGTCGTCGCCGAGCCATTCGCCGTCAACAAGATGGAAATCCTCAAAGGGGAACATTCTCATAAAATTGGCTATGCTGGTATTATATTCGCTATCACTCCACCAAATGCCAACATTCATACTAAACGGGGCGCCTGACGTAAGAGCGAAGCCGCCCGGCAGAGCCGCAAAGCCGTAATCGTCCGTGCCATTATTGCAACCGCCCTCGCATCTAATGCCCCCCGAATAATCCCAATCGCTCGTTGCTTTTAACTTAGTTCCTGCAACCTCGCTACCACCTGCAAAATCTATAAGTTCCTGCCATTCCTCATTGTTAGGCAAATGCCAACCATCGGGGCAAGATTTCTTAGCGGTTTCCCAATTATATAATCTGCCGTACTTGTAGCAGCTAGCTTGGGCGCATATACTGCCACTTGCGTTGTAATTCAAATTCTCCGCCATCCAAGTCTGCTCTCCTATTTTAACATAAACATAAGTTTGATTATCGTGAGTATCTGTAAAAGTCAAGCAAGATTTGCTTTCAGAGCATTTTATCTCAATATATTTTCCGTCCACCCAAGCCATATCCTTGCAAATATATTTTGTGCCGCTCGGTTGAACAGCCTTAACATCACCTTCTTTTGAGCAAGCACCCAATTGATAGATATCGTGGTCATATTTATCAGCTTTTTCCCAAACTTTGTTTTTGCAAGTATAATAATATGTGTTTGAGCCATATGCATCTGTATTTGTATAACTCTTAAACTCGCCTTCTTTTTCTGCATCGCAAACACCAAGGCCGTAACTTGCATACCAATAATTATTCACAAACTTCTCAAAATCAGGGACAGAGGAAGACAAATTCCAACGCAATATATTGTCCCTTATACCTCCCAAACCTCCTGCTGCCCAGGCCCAGTTTGCCATTGCATCTTTTGCCGCATTGCTGTTCCAAGCACCAGTCTCCTTAAACCCAAGGCGGAAATCGGTAAGCCTTTCAACGAATTGCGCTTCCGAAAGGTCACCCTGCAACAAGACGGAAATGGCGAGCAGGGCGGCATCGCCGTCGCTTGTGCCGAATATGGACATATCCTCGCTATCTTTGAAATCACCGCTTATGCCGAATATCGCTAAAATCTCCTTCTGCGCCTGTTTCTTTGCATCTTTTAGGCTTTTGCCTTCTTCCACCAATTTCTGAACCCTGTAATACTCCAAATGGGTTAGGATATTCACATTCACATTGCTCTTTTCCCTAATGTCCGCTATAGCATATAGTTTTATAGTGCCAGTTGACGGGTTGCCCGTAACCTCGTTTCTGTAATAGCCGTCCACCTCAAGCATGGCATAGGGGGAAACAAGCTCAACGTTTATTTTTATATCAAAGCTGCCTTTATCATCTGCAATTATATCCCTAAAAGAACGCCCTGTCTGCACAAATCTGTCGTCAAGCTCGTAAAGAACAGCCGTTGAACCTCTCATAAAAGGCCCTTTCTGCGAAACCCCGCTTATCTGTTCTTTTTGTACAGGGCCAGCAGAATTGATATTTGGCTGGCTGCTGCCACCACCGCCACCGCTATTGTCATTGCTGTCGCCAGAGCAGGAAAAAGTGAAAACCAAGGCAAGCCCAAGGCTTGCCGCAAACAGAAAACGGCTATTTGTTTTCATAAATTAGCTCTCCATTTATACTTATGTATAAATATACAAAAAAATGACAAAGGGGGCAAACCCTCACCCCACAAGTTTGTTTACAGAACTTGCATAAGAGGAGGTTATAGCAGAGGAGGACTGGGGATTTGAGGTGTTTGAGGTAGCAGAACGGTTCATAACTTTTGCCATGTTTAGTTTATAGCTCTCAATTATCACATGTTCGTTTGATAGCATTTTTATCTTTTTGAACTTGGATTTTCCGCCCTTTTTGCTTTTCTCGCCGTTTTTGTTGTTTTCCACATTTTCGCTCTTTTCATCGTCTTCATTGTCTTTCATAACGTTTTCGTTCTCTTCATCGTCTTCGCTGTTTTCCATAATATTTTCGTTGTCTTCTTCATTCTCTTCGTTTTCCTCTTTTATTTCGTCAGATTCCTTTGAAAGTTCTGCGTATTCTTTGGATTTTGTGAAGTCCGCGAATTCGTCAAATATCGCCATCATTCTCATCGCTATGAATTCCGCCTCATCTCTTTCTTTGCCATCTTTGAATTTGACAGAAGTAGCCTGCGCTTCCGTTTGCAATTCCATGGCTTTTTGGGCTTGAAGCCGACTGGCTTCTTCTTTTGTTTTGCATTTCTCCAATGCACGGCGAAATTCGTCCCGCTCCTTTTCTATTTTCATCGCTTTTTCGTATAAATCCGGGGCGTTAATTCTTAAAAATTCCTTTTCATCGTGAGATAACCTTCTGCCAGATTTCATTTTGTTTTTAATGTCTTCAACTCTTTTAGCTTTAATCCAATCATCAGCTCGCTTAGTATCTTCTGATTTTGCTCCAGAAAGTTCAATTTTCTTTTTCTGCCAGTCTTGTTCAAGCTGGGCAGTTCTGACGTAATCAGTTATGCGTCCTATGCTTCCACTGAAATACATAGCAGTCTCCTTTTCGGATATTATATCGGCATGTTTAAGGGAAAACTTTAATATTTATTAAATTCGCAAAAGATTACCTAACCAACCATTTTCCCTTCGCTCGCAATATGCGCCGCAAAGACTGATTAAGCCTGTTTTCATCAAACAAACCGGAATTATAGCCATCCAAGAGAATTTGGTATGCCATTCTAGGGTTTCCAGGCATAAGCAGGATATCCGCTCCAGCGAGAAATGTACCTAGAACAATCTGGGCAGTAGCGTAATTATCTGTTAGAGCACGCATATCCAGCCCGTCAGTGATGATTAGCCCATCAAAGCCAATCTCTCTGCGCAAAATATCTTGCAGCCAAAAAATTGAGAAAGTGACAGGGATGCTATCGGATTCTTTGAAGGCAGGTGTGATAATATGGCCTACCATTATCCCGTCTGTACCTGCTTTTGATGCTTTTATAAAAGGCAGGGCTTCCATTTGGTCAAAGCGCCCACGCTCGTGAGGATAGATAGCCAGTTGGTTATGGCTGTCTTCTTTGGTATCTCCGTGGCCTGGGAAGTGCTTGGTGACAGACAGCACTCCTTCTGATGCAAAACCTCGTACCGTGGCTTCTACCATTTCTCCCACAATATCTGGTTTTTTGCCGAATGCTCGGTTTCCTATAACCGTATTATCTGGATTGCTCCAAATGTCGGCTATTGGAGCAAAGTTCATATTAATTCCGAGCTTAGTGAGCCGCTGGGCAATGACTCGGGCGGTGGCAGATGCCACTGCTGTATCTCCTTTTTTTCCAATTTCATACGCTGGGGGAGTAGCTTTGCCATAGAATTTGCCCACCCTCGACACTCGCCCACCCTCCTCGTCTATGGCTATAAACAGCGGCAAACGGGCAAGGGCTTGCAAATCTTTTATGAGTTTTTGAATCTGCTCGGCAGATTCCATATTATCGCTAAACAAGGCTATTCCGCTAACGGGAACATCTTTCATCAATTCCCGTACATTTGGACCTACTTCTTTTGCTTTCCAAGGCAAACGAATCATTAGCAATTGTCCAATTTTTTCTTCTATAGTCAACTGAGACAACCAATAATCATATTGAGAATTATCGGCAGGGGACACTATCTTATCGCTTTGGGTGCCAAACGCAAGTATAGGGATAAACACCGCAAATGAGAAATAAATTTTTTGGCTAATGGTCATGCGAGGAATAAATATAGAAAAAATGACAAGGCGAGGAAAAATAAAGCTATTTATTGCGAAAGTGGCAATGGCTGAGTATATTTCGCCCTAATCGTATCGCCAGGGGCGGCGTTGAAATGCCACCATTCGGTGGATAAACTTATCCAGCCGCTCTGCGCCATTACAGAGCGCAAAAGTTCGCGGTTCTTGATTTGAGTTGCTGTGAGCAAACCCTGTTCCAAGGCCTGCTTCTCGCCGCTTTTGCCCGCATAAAAAGCAAAGGAATCATAAGGAAGCCCCATGTCAACCAACGCACCCCTTTCATCTAGCAAACCTATGTCCACAGCCATTCCGTATGCGTGTATGCTCCCCTTTGAAGGGCTGCTCACAAAATGCTGCCACGGAGTGCCGCGAACTGCGGAGCGCAATACTTCTTGGGCGTGGTTTGAGCGCGCCGCATCAAAAAGGATAAATTTATAATTTGCTTCTCTTTTCTTTAAAATGGCAGCCGCCCATTTCAATTTCTGCATTGCATCTTTATGCAAAAATGCCCGATGAATATCGCAATATAAATTGTGTCCTGTGAAATTGTCAAAAGTGGCATAAGGCATATTCACTACCAAATTGCTCATTCCCCTAACCTCTTGCCAATCCTCAAACTTTTCCGCAACCGAAATCCACTCCTTTTGCGCCTTGCAAAATTTAATGGGCTTTTCAGGTTTTTGCGGAACAAATAGAGAAAGCGTATCCACTTGGGAAAACGCAACAGAAAGAAAAAGCGAAATTATAACGCAGAGGCCGCGCATTTCACTCCTTTTTCCGTGCAGTTATGGCTCTTATCGCATAGCTTTACATTCAACGGCTCAATAAAATCAAAATCTCTTTTTTCAACCACAAGCTCTTTGGAATTCAAATGATAATCAAAAATAACCCATTTGCTCTCTTTGTCCCTAAAATCAACGCTGTCAAAATCCAAACCGGATAAAGAATCTACAACAGGAATGCGGCATTGCAACCTCCCCGCAAAATCAGGTTTTAAATAGATTTTTCCCAAACGCGGCGGCACGGTGTCTGGGACGGCTTCAACGGAATCCTTAACTTTGCGCTTCAAAGAATCCTTTTGCAAAACGAGTTCCTTTCTCGTAACATTATCTACAAAATCCTTTGCCACCACAAATATTTTTGACTCCGCTTTTACCTTTGCTTTTATAAAATGCCAATTGCCAGCGGAGGTATCGTTCTCCGCTTCTATTAAATCCTCTTTTATCTTTGCCATATCTTTGTTGGCAAAAGAAAGCGAATCGTATTTTTTGCCAAAAATCAATTTTTTATTTTGATATATGTCCAGCGAATATATAGACATGGGATTATCCAAAGGTTCGCGGCTGTAATCGACAATTTTAACGGTAAACCCATCTTCAAAAGGCATGGCATCTATGATAAACGGCGCTATTGTATCCGTGCATTTCATATCTTTGCAAGGGTTAAGGGCTATTTTAGAATCCGGGGTTCTACGCTCAATATGAAGATGCGGGTCTCCAATGCCCGTGCTGCCGCTATATGCTAAAGTATCTCCTTTTTTAAAACGAACTTTTAAAGAAGAGAGCGAAACATTTGGTTTTTCTTTTTTCAATACCTCTTTGCGGACTAAGGTGTCGATTCTGGGATTATATTGCGAAAGATGGGCAAACAACCAAACGTGTTCATCTTTAGCCTTGAACTTTATGTGACGCCCATAGCCAAAAGCTCCCCTTGCCGCAAATTCCACTACCCCATCGCTCGGAGCGATTATGGGCCAACCCTCTTCCTTGTTTGTTGAAAAATCTATGCCCGCGTGGTAGCGCGTTCCCCTGCTTTCGCCAAAAGATGATGTTAGATAAGCCGTTCTGCCAAGGGGCTGATACTGAGCAGCAACAGCATGAAATACCATGAAAAATACAACTGCAAGCGATCTTATACCCAATCTGCCACCTGAACCTGATTTCTTCCGTTTTCCTTTGCTTTGTATAACGCTTTATCTGCCTCTTCAACAATATAATTGTGCTCTAAATCCACTCGCGGAATAAGGGTACAAACACCTATGCTAACCGTGAATCGCGTTTGCTCTCCGCTCCTCGTCACAATAATCTCATCTTCAACGGCTTTGCGTATTCTCTCCGCAGTCACGCCTGCCTGGAAAGAATTTGTGGCATGGAGCAAAACGCCAAATTCCTCACCGCCCAGCCTAGCTACAAAGTCCGTGCTCCTCTTCAGAGAATTTTTAAAAACTTCTCCGGCAACTTTAAGAAGCTCATCACCTTGGCTGTGCCCGTAAGTATCGTTATATTTTTTGAAAAAGTCGATATCTATCATTAAGAAACTCAAATTGACTTTATCCCTTAAAGCGCGGTTCCACTCATTTGTGATTTGCCTGTCAAAGCCCCTGCGGTTTGGAATCTGTATCAACCCGTCCATAATGGAATCTTGCTCTGCAAGCTCCTTTAATCTTATGATCTCCGAAATATCGTTAAACATAAAGAACATGCCGTCCACCGCATTTTCAGACATTTTATCCGCAAACACATCAAAGGTTTTAACACGCCCACCTATGCTTATCTTTTGATAATTCTCAAAAAACACGCGCTTTTTTGCCACTTCGCCAAATAATTCCTTAACGGAATCTTCCCTGAACAGGTCTAAGAAGTTTTTGCCTACATAGCTCTCCGGTTCCCTTATGCCAAGCACTTTATAAACAGACCTGCTCAGGTATTTTACCTTGTTGTCTTCATCTATCAGTATCAGCACGTTAGGGGTTATATTCATCAACGCGCCAAAAGAAGTAAAAGCGCTATTAACTTCATTTGACTTTTTAACCGAGAATTGCACCATGATGAGAACCATCAGCCCTGAACAGAGTATAAGGCTAAAATGCACCCAAACATTGCCATTTATATGGCGGGGCAACTCAAAAGTGGTAAGGAACACATTCACAACTTGCGTTGCAACAAGCAAAATCAAAAAATGCCTAGCGTTGAAATATACCGCGCAAATGAGCAAAACAAGCATATAATAGGCATAAAAATATCTAAAGGAATCTATGGCAAAAGAAGCCCCTATATAAGAAACATAAAGGCAAAATGAAAAAATCAATGGGAATATTTCAATATTCTTTTTTGAGAAAAACACAAACAACCCTATACCAACAGCAGCAACTACCCCGCATACAATAGCTGAATAATAATCATCATTTTTTATTTCAGCCAATACTCTTAATAAAGAAAAAAACGCCCCGCTGAACAAGACTAGCCTGTTAGCACGGCTCTTATGTTTTTCTTCTAATCCATAATACATGTCAACTACTCCTACACTCTTCCTAAATATACATTTTTATTGAGAAAACAAAACAAAAATCATCTGCCCTAACCAAAAACTTAAAAATCCAAGGCAAGCCCCGCCAATAACATCAGAAAGCCAATGTACCCCGTAATAAACCCTTAAAAGCCCCCACGTGATAGGCATAGCTACCACAACCCAGCCTATAGCCGGAGCTTCTGCAAAAATAATGAACCCAACCGACAAATTATTCATGGTATGCCCACTCGGAAAGCTATATTTATCCAAAGGAGGGACCTTTGCCTTTACATCCTCCAGCAAATCAAAGGGCCGCTTGCGGTGAACGGAAAGCTTTATAATCCAGTAAAGGGCAAGGCTTACCAAAAGGGAGAAAATAGCTCGCTCTGCCAGCTCAAATAATATCTCTTTCCCGTAAAAAAAATAGATAGCCAGTATAATCAGAACCCACACATAGCCATCGCCCAAACGGGTGTAAATCCTCAAAACCCTGTCCATCCTTGGGGGGAAAGAATGCCTTCGCCAAAAGTAAAAAAAACGAAGATCTAGGTTGCGCATAAAATCCTCGCTCCAAACAGTTTTAACTTGGGTGCATCAAGGCTCTTTTTACAGGCTATTATATCCCTTTTCTTTTTGTCTATCGTTTTACCAAGTTCAAAATCACGCAAAAGCGCATAAGTTTCCTCTAAACGGTGCAGCCCGCTTTCCAGGGTTGAAATTGCAACTTTTTCTGTTTCTGCCGCTATTTCCTTTGCGGTTGTTTTGAGCGATTTTTTTGCTGCTTCAAAGCCTGCTGTGGTAAAGTATTCCAAAGCTGAATGGGGAATGTCTGCCGCCTTGGAGTTTTTCAGCTCCGCATCACCCAGCTTTTCCAGAATATCGTTTTGCAGGTTCCCTTCGCTGTCTAAAACGGCGTTCAAAAATCTTTTGCTTATCAAATTATTGATTCCCCAGTGCGTATTTACGGAGAACTCCAGAATAAAATTATATTGAACAAAAATTTTCCCGCTCGGAACAAAATCGCAAACAACGCACGCAACGGTCCCAAAATCATCGCTCAAAGCCTTGTCAAAAAGCCTTTGCATTATAGGGTGTTCCCAATGGAAAAATTCAACATTTTCGTAATTCAAAGCCGTTTCCCTTTTTGTTGCAACGGTGATGGAACAGCCATCGGATTCAGACATTTCACCGTTTTCCGTTGAACGCAAGTTCTCCACCCCCAAAAGCGTTGCGTGTTCGGGTTGCTCAGGCGCTCCTTTGAATACAAAGCTATCCGCGTAAATGCCTTTTTGGACATCTACATCCAGTCTTTCCAGCATATTGAACGCAAAGGACAAAAGTTCCTCATTCAAATCCATTCTTTTGGCTTCGGCTAACAGCTCTTCGGAGAATTTTTTGTTTTGCGAATTGAATTCCAGCAACCTGTCCCTGCCCTTTTCCGTTTTTTCGTTCAGCAAGAGCATCTCTTTTTTGCCACGGGGCAAAAATTCCTTCACAAATTTATTGAACTTTCTCGCTGGGCTTTCCAAATAGCTCTTCAACTCATCTTCAAACTTGGCGTAAATCTCGCCGCCGCCCATCAACGAATGCTCAAAAATGCCCAGAGCCTCGTGATACCATAGGTAGAGCATTTCCGTTTTGCTCTTTTTTACATAAGGAACATGTATGTAAATTTCCTCCCCTTGCCCAATGCGGTCTAAACGCCCAATGCGCTGTTCCAGCAAAGAGGAATCTTCGGGCAAATCAAAAAGCACCAAATGCTGCGCGCTCTGAAAATTCCTGCCCTCCGAGCCTATTTCAGACGATAATAAAATATTAGGGCCATCTGGTTGCATCCACTCCGCCGCTGCCTTATCGCGTTCCAGGGAATTTTCCCCTTCTTTGAAAGCCACTGCGGTATTCTCACCGTTCTTTTCGTTCAAAAGCAAAAGCAACTCGTTAACCTGCTTAGAGGAAGAGCATATCAGAAGAACTTTATCCTTTTTATGCTCGCTCACATAAGAGCAAAGCCAGGAATTAAGAGTTCCGTTTTCAAGGGAATACATCCTCAAAATCCTCTTGGGAAATCCCTTAACGCTCTTGCGCGTGTTGCGAAACACCGAAGAACCGGTGCCAAGAGCATCTATAACGCGCCTCATCCATTCCGCAGCGGTCAAAGACAAATCCGCTTTTATGGGCAGCCACGAACTTATGGGCGAATTTTTTGGAATGTTTTTTCGCAGCGCTTCCCACGAAATTTCCGCATCGGAATCAAGCGCAATTTTAGATAAATCCTCAGCTACTTTTTTATAGCTATCCTGATTTTTTTCAAATTCCTCCCAATTCTGGAAACGTGCGCTATCCAAAAGTTTTAACCTGTAAAAATAAGCCTCAGGTGCAAGCTGTATAGGAGTCCCGGAGAGCAAAAGCAAACCCGCTGCTTTTTGCGAAAGTTTTTCAGCAAAAATATATTCCTCATTTGCGCCCTTAGAAGTTTTCACAAGGCGGTGCGCCTCGTCTATAATCAGCAAATCCCAAGGAGCTTCCAAAGCGGCGGCGGCCATATAGCTATCCGCAAGCAAAAATTCCAACGAGCATAGAATAGTGTCGTGGAGCAAAAACACATTTTGCAAATCAGAAACATTCCTTCTATACTCATAAATATAATCTTCATCTATGTTTGAAAACCAGTGGTTGAATTTTTTCCCAAATTCAATTATCCATTGATTTTTCAAATGCTCAGGTACAATTATCAAGGTTCTTTTTATTTTACCCTCGGTTTGAAGAATATTCCAAATCAAACCGCTTTCTATGGTTTTGCCAAGCCCAACCTCATCGGAGAGCATCAACCTTGGCAAAGAGACATCCCTTGTTGCTCTAAAACCCAAATAAAGCTGGTGCGGCAACATCCTCAGCTTTGGACCGAGCATCCCTTTAACTATTGATGATTCCCATGTTCCACGTAGCTTTGCGGCTTGTTCCTTTAAACAGAAATCAAAATTGCTGGAAAAATCTTTGGCGAGCAATTTATCTAAAATTTCTTCGGAGATATCTTCGCCTTGTTGCTTAAATCCAAGCGTGTCTTCGGAAATTGATTTATCTTTGCTTCTGTAATATAAAAGCCCATTTTCTTCCGTAATTTGTTCAACAAAAAGAGATACGCCTTTAATTGAAGTGGCTTTTTCCCCTATTTTCAAAATATAACGGTTTAGCGGAGGTTCGTCTTTGGAATTGTAAATTCTCAGTTCGCCAGAAACAATAAAAAGCAAAGTTACAGTTCTAAAATCCGTTTTAATAACTTGCCCAACGCCCAATTCCGGCTCTGTTTTGCTCGTCCATTTTTGACCTATTGTAAATTTAGGCACCATATCTCCATTACACACTTGTTTTTGCCTGGGCAATGGCTAACTTTGCCTGTAACTCTATATCGCCTGGGTTGCGGGACAGCAATTCCTTATACACCGCCACAGCTTTCTGCGGGAGACCCTGACTTATATAAAGCTCCGCAAGAGTTGAAGTGGGATTTTGAGCAAGAATATCATTATCCTCTTCGGGCGGTAAGCCCTTCGCAAGCAAAGAATCCATATCACCAGTTAAATCGGGAAGGTTCTCCACTTTTTCCGCAAGTTGTTCCGCTATCAAAGCATCCAAATTGGGTGCCGATTTTGCAGCGGCAGGAGCGGGAGCATCTTCGGGCGGTAAGCCCTTCGCAAGCAAAGAATCCATATCACCAGTTAAATCGGGAAGGTTCTCCACTTTTTCCGCAAGTTGTTCCGCTATCAAAGCATCCAAATTGGGTGCCGATTTTGCAGCGG
>Ga0268262_10006020_pt1 | contig 11795 bp, 10 predicted proteins | sample TergutNc150P3_FD_190354 | JGI IMG/M metagenome (GOLD analysis project Ga0268262, IMG submission 190354) | Nasutitermes corniger P3 segment gut microbial community from laboratory colony in Florida, USA - Nc150 P3 (SPAdes) (version 2) | ecosystem: Host-associated > Arthropoda: Insects >... | reverse complement strand
AAACCGTCCCGCAGTAAAGCGTGAGGACCTGGTGTTTTTGAAGAAAACAAAGCAGCCGGCTATCCTGATTGAAGTCTGTTTTGTCACTTCGACGGCGGACGTGAATATTTACCGGGCCAAATTTGAAGAAATCTGCACGGCCATTGCGTCGAGCATATCCGGCAAAGCAATCACGGTGCCGCAGCAGCCTGAACCGACCGAACCTTCGGCGCAGGATCATTATAATTACCTTCGCGACATCGGCGTTGAAATCAAAGAAACGCGGTTTAATGATCCCGTCACGCGCGGCGAGCTTTTTGCGTTGTTGGCGCGGTACGACCGGGCGACACGCCGACGTTAGCCCGGATATTTATAATTTCCAGCCCAGGGCAAAGGCGCTACGCGTCTTTGCCCTGGGCTGATACGCTCCGATTATATTTCGCCAATCCGCAATCCTTAAATCCGTCCAGTCAAAAATCCCTAATCGAAAATCAAAAGTGTCGGTTTCTTGGCGCGGATCATATATGTAATTTGGCGCCAAGACTGCTTCCCTTCCCCGCGTAAGCGCCGCCGCCTCACGCTTCCTGAATAAAAATTAAAAAACCGAAGGCCGTTTTCACTGAATTACGCAATCGCCGTATGTGGCATTTATGCCTATAGTTGCAGGGGTTGGCGCCGTTTTTTGCCTTGCGCCTCAACATTCCCGGGAGCGCCCTGTTTCCACATTTCTTTAAAGAATTTCTTCTGAACGCTGGAATGGAACGAAAATTGCTAATTCCACAGTTCGGATAAATAAAAAAGGGAGATTAGTACAGCGCATGAGTGTCGCGGCAAAAGAAATGCCTTCCGGCCTTACCGGTATGTTCAGCGGATACCACATGACCGTTCCTATCGGAGTCATGTGTATTCTGCTGATCATGGTCCTGCCTATGCCGACCATGATAATAGACATACTCATAAGCCTGAGTATCACGCTTTCGATAGTCGTAGTACTCGTGTCGATGTATATTTTGCAGCCGGTCAGTTTTTCGGTATTTCCCTCGCTGCTGCTGATCATAACACTCTTCCGCCTTGCCCTGAACATTGCCACAACCCGCCTGATTCTGCTTAACGGCGCGCGCGGCGACGACGCCGCGGGCGAAGTTATCAAGGGATTCGGGCAGTTCGTGGTCGGCGGCAATTACATTGTCGGCATCATCGTTTTCCTTGTGCTTGTAGTCATTCAGTACGTGGTTATAAACCACGGATCGGTGCGCGTCTCGGAAGTCACGGCAAGATTCACGCTGGATGCCATGCCCGGCAAACAGATGAGCATTGACGCCGATCTGAACGCGGGACTTATAAATGAATCCGAAGCCAGGGCGCGCCGTGAAAAGATAACAAGGGAAGCTGAATTCTACGGGTCGATGGACGGCGCCATCAGGTTTACTTCGCGCGACGCCGTGGCCAGCATGGTCATCATGGCCATAAATATCATCGGCGGCTTTGCCATAGGCGTTTTCCAGTACGATATGGAACTCGGAGAAGCCGCGCGGCGGTTCACAATTCTGACCATCGGCGACGGTTTGGTGACGGCCATTCCGTCTCTTTTGATCTCCGTGGCGGGCGGCATCATTACAACACGCGCCGCTTCCGAATCGAACCTGGGCGACGATGTAACGCGCCAGCTTTTTGCCAATCCGACGCCGGTCGCCATCGGCGCGTGTTTCATGGTCATTTTCGGACTTATTCCCGGCCTGCCGTTTCTGCCGTTTTTCCTTCTGGGATGCACGGTGGCGATTATTGCCTGGCGCAGACGCCGTACATATAAGGATGAACAACGGCTGGCTCTGGTCAAGGCGCAGGCCGAAAAAGCCGAGGCGGAAAGACCAAAGGACAAGATCGAAGGCCTGTTGAAGGTCGATATGCTTGCGATCGAAATGGGCTACGGGCTTATCCGCTACGTTGACGCGAGCCAGGGCGGCGACTTCCTCGAAAGAATCAAATCAATACGGCGCCAGATGGCGCTGGAAATGGGACTGATTGTGCCGCCGGTGCATATTACCGACAATCTCCAGCTTAACCCCAGACAGTATTCGATTCTCCTGAAAGGCGTGCAAATAGCCCGCGGAGAGCTTGTCCAGGATCATCTGCTGGCTATCAATCCGGGTACCGCGAAGGAAGAGGTTTCGGGCCTTCCGACGGTGGAACCGGCGTTCGGTCTTGAGGCGCGCTGGATTAAGACGCAGGATCGCGAAAGAGCGCAGGTAGCGGGATACACCCTGGTGGACCCGGCCACCGTGCTGGCCACGCATCTTACCGAAATCATCAAGACGCACGCCTATGAACTGCTCGGCCGCCAGGAAACCAAGGCGTTGCTTGACAACGTTTCGCAGACGCATCCAAAGATAGTCGAGGATCTTATTCCGAAAATTCTTTCTATCGGCGAAGTCCAGAAGGTTCTTCAAAACCTCCTGCGCGAACGGGTCAGCATACGGGATGCCGTTACCATACTCGAATCGCTCGCGGATTACGGTACATATACGAAAAACACGGTCATGTTGACGGAATACTGCCGGCAGGCTCTCGGGCGCTCCGTCTGCAAACCCTATCAAAACATGGAAGGCGAACTGCCCGTGTTTACAGTAAGCCCTGATATTGAGAAAAACATCTCCGACGGCGTTGTTCACGCCGAACAGGGCGCGTATCTGGCGCTGGAGCCGCGCCAGGTTAAAGACATTATAAATCGTTTCCGCCAGACGCTGGAAAACGCTGGAATCGCCGGCAACCCTGTCGTGCTTTGTTCGGCGAACGTACGTATGTATGTACGGCAACTCCTTGAGCGTTTTATGCCGTCGGCGGCCATTTTGTCGCACAACGAGATCCCTTCAAATGTGAGGGTTCTTTCTCTAGGCATGGTGGTTTAGTATGAAAATCAAAACTTTTTACGCAAAAAGCATGTCGGATGCTCTTCGGGAAATCGGGAAGACGCTTGGTCCCGAGGCCATCCTGCTCAGTTCCAGGGATCTTCCGCGCCGGGCCGGCGCATGGGGGCATTCCGGCGGAGTTGAGGTTGTCGCGGCGGTTGATCCGGCGGACGATTTTTACGACGGATCGGCCGATGTTGTTTCTTCCAACATGACACAGATTTCGGAGGAACAGCTTATCGCGCTGTGCTCGGAAAAAGAAGAAGCGAATTCTTTTCTGGTCGGCGAGGCGGCTACATATACTCCTGAGACGCTTTTGCGGCGGTCCAGGGCAAAAAAGAACGAGGAGCCTGTTTTAACGGCTTTGCCCGGTGATGAGATTGAACCTGTAAGCGCCTCCGCTTCCGGCCTTTCCATAAAAGGGCGCGTGGCCGAGGGCTTGTACCGTGATCTCGTGGCCGGCGACGTTGATCCGGCGCTTGCCGAACGCCTGGTTTCAGATGCAGTGGCGGGACTTTCGGTCGGGAAACGGCGCAGCCGCACGGCTCTCATCAACGCCGTGGCGCAGTCGCTCCCCGGTCTGATGCCGGACGCTTACGGCGAAAGCGATTTGCCGCGTAAAAATGTCGTGGCTTTTATCGGCCCCACGGGTGTCGGCAAAACCACATCAATAGCCAAACTGGCGGCGCATCTGTCCCTCGGCAGGAAAAAGAAAGTCGTCCTTTTTTCAATGGACGGCTACCGCATCGGCGCGGTTGAACAGCTTCGCACATACGCCGGCCTTATCGGCATCCCATTTCGTTTTGTGAGCCAGGTGTCGGAACTGCCGGGACTGATAGCGGAAAACTCCCGCCGGGATTACATTTTGATTGATACCGCCGGGCGCGGCCGTAAGGACATGCATGTTATGGATAATCTGGCGAGCTTCCTGGGCAATTCGGATCATATCGAACGGCACCTGGTGATGAGCGCCTCGATGAAGTCTTCCGATATGCAGAGGATACACGAACAGTTTGAAGTCTGCCGGCCCGACCACCTGCTTTTTACCAAGCTGGACGAAACAACCACTCCCGGTCCCATATTGAATGAACTGGCGCGTACAAAGAAAAACTTTTCGTACTATACGGACGGACAATGCGTTCCCGACGACCTGCATGTCGCCGCGCGCGGACGAATTATGGATCTTGTTCTTAACGGTGCTATGGCGTAACACAGGATAACTATGTCTTCTTTTAACAGTTTGCCCAAGAATATTGAAAATCAGGGAGCGGCGGCCGGCATCATCGGATCCAAAGGCGGGCCGGCGTTGGCAAAAGGAAGAAATACGCGCTTTATCGCCGTTACAAGCGGAAAAGGCGGCGTAGGTAAAACAAACATTGTCGCCAACCTCTCCGTCAGCCTCTCCGAACTTGGCAAAAAGGTTGTGGTACTCGACGCCGATTTCGGCCTCGCGAATCTTGACGTATTGCTTGGATTGACGCCACGCTACCATTTGGGTCACGTGCTTTACGGCGACAAGGACATCGGCGAAATAATGGTGCAGGGGCCGGAGGGAATTCAGATTATTCCAGCCAGTTCAGGCTTGCAGCAGATGTCCGAACTGACGCTGCTGCAGCGCAATCGCCTGGTCGAGGGCTTCAGCCGCCTTGATGGGGGCATTGATTATTTTTTCATTGATACGGCCGCGGGAGTCTCGCGCAACGTCGTGCATTTCCTGGTTTCCGCCAACGAGGTTTTCGTCGTCAGCGCTCCGGAACCGACGGCTATTGTGGACGCTTACGCGATCATAAAAATCATCCTTGCGGAAGACAACGAAAAGCCCATACGGGTAATCGTCAATTCCGTGAAACAGGCCGAGGACGCGTATGAAGTCTTCTGCCAGATTAATTCCGTCGTGAAACGGTTTTTAAACCGTGAAGTCGACTACCTGGGATATGTAGAACGGGATAATCATGTCCAGCGCGCGGTGAAAAGCCAGATGCTGGTAACGCACCGCTTTCCAAACGCTCCCGCAAGCCGCTGTTTCCGCAATCTTGCGCAACAGATCGTGCGGAGTGAAGATCATGCGTTCGACGGCATGGTCTGGGAAAAACTCCTCAACGACTGGATCAACTGAGGACAAACAATGATGCATACTCTTGTGCACCAACAAAAAATTAATATGGTTCCTCCTGTGATTGAAGCGAATTTGGAGCGTGAAACACTTATTCTGGAGCATATGCCCCAGATTAAGTACATTGCTCAGCGTATCTCCACCAAGCTTCCGGCGCATGTCGAGCTGAACGACCTGATTGGAACCGGCGTACTCGGCCTGCTGGACGCTATCGAGAAATTCGATCCGAACCGCGGCGTGAAATTCAAGACTTACGCGGAACTGCGCATCAAGGGCGCAATTCTTGACAGCCTGCGCAACCTCGACTGGGCGCCGCGCTCGCTGCGCAAAAAGAGCAAGGATCTCGAAAAGATATATCACGATCTTGAACAGCGCCTGGGGCGGCCGGCGACGGACAAGGAAATTTGCGATGAGATGCAGATTTCCCTGGAAGAGTTCTATGAGCTTGTAGACCAGATCAAAGGTCTTAACCTTGGCAGTTTTCAGGAGATCGCCGGGCAGGACGACGAGAAAAGCGGCGAGCCGCTGGTGAAGTACGCCCCCGACGCGCCCCAGATGGATCCGTTTTTTATGTTCCAGAAATCCGAGGTCAAGGGAATTCTTGGGACGGCCATCGACACGCTTCCCAAAAAGGAACGTCTGGTAATATCTCTTTATTACTTTGATGAATTGACCATGAAGGAAATCGGCAAGGTGCTCGGCGTAAACGAGTCCCGTGTTTCTCAACTCCATACAAAGGCCATGTTGCGGCTGCGTTCCAAGCTCCGCAAAATGAACGATCAGAATTAAAGATACGGCTATGGAAAAAGTTCTTTCGCAAGATGAAATCAATGCCCTGTTTTCGGCCATGTCTCCGGATGATCCGGGGCCGGCCGCTCCCGCGCCGCCGCAGCAACCGCAGACGGATAATCGCTCTTCCGGAAGGAAAGTCGTCGTTTACGATTTTCATAACGCCGACCGCGTTTCCCAGGATCAACTGCGTTCTCTTCACCTGCTGTACGAAGCGTTCGGACGTAATTTCGCGTCTTCTCTTTCGGCCTATCTGCGGGCTTTTGTGGACGTAACACTGAAATCCATCGAACAGATACAGTATTCGGCTTTCGTCAAACAGCTTCCCGACCCAACGCTGTTCGCGAGCATCACGATGAAGCCGGTTGACAGCAATATGGCGCTGGAGATGAACCCCACGATGGTTTTCCCCATGATAGACATGATCCTGGGCGGGCCTGGAACCACTCTGGAGGAAAACCGGAACCTGACGGAAATCGAACTCAATATCATAGAAGGCGTTATCAAACTTGCGATGCGCGACCTGGGCACGGCCTGGCAAAGCATCATGGAGTTTGATTTCATTCTGGATGGGAAAGGCACCAAGCCGCAGATGTTCCAGATCGTGTCCCAATCGGAAACGGTGGTCGCGATTATGCTTGAAGTGAAGATCGGCGAGTTTTCGGGAAAGATGAACATGTGCATTCCCTCGCACGCGCTCAAGCTGCTGCGCAGCAAATTCGACCAGCAGTGGCAGGCGCCGAAGCACAAATCGATTGAAAACGAAGAAGAAAAAATGCGGCGGCTCGTCGAGAATGTACCGCTTACCTTAAGCGGTGAGATTCCGAATTGCAAAATGACGGTCGGCGAACTGCTGAAGGTTTCCGTCGGCGATGTTATAGCGCTGAACCACCGTATTACCGATCCCATTTCCCTGCGCGTGGGCGGAATTGAGAAGTATATGGGAAACATTGTGCAGCGTCAGGGAAGCATCGCCTTTGAAATACTTGATCGCGTCAGCCACTGACGGTTTTACCGGGAAAGGAAATTGAAATATGGACAACGAATTATCGGGTGCGGCGGCAGAGGAAACCGGCGCGGTTCAGGAAGGCGCGAACGTCAATCTTGAACTGCTTCTTGATGTTGACCTGCCGATCAGCGTCGCCTTTGGAACTTCTGAAATGACGTTAAAAGACGTCCTGAATCTGGGAACCGGGTCTGTTATCGAACTCAATAAATCCGTGAACGATCCGGTTACAATCATCGTCAATCAGAAACCGATTGCGCGCGGCGAGGTCGTCATGGTCGACGGCAAATACGGCGTCAGGGTGCTTGAAGTTGAAAGCACGGCCGACCGCATAAGGTCGCTTGGGTAACTTTTACGAGACAGGAGAGTCGCAATGTTTGATATGTTTCTGTTTGTTTTGACGGCAATAGCCGGTGGAATAATTCTTTATTATGCCGCGAGAAAAAAAACACAGCGGCGCATCGAAGCCCTGGAAGAAGAAATAGCGCGCTATGCGGATGTGATCGCCAAAATAGCCGACGTGCAATCCAAGACTTTCGAAAAATTTTCCCGCCGTTTCGAGGAACTGGATGAACGCATTCTGGATCTCAGCATTCCGTCATGGGACACGGAGATGCCGCTTGAAAAACGGCACCAGGTGCTTGCTCTGGCCAAAAAGGGCATATCGATTAACGAGATCGTCGAACGCGTGAAGACGCCGGTCGGTGAAGCGGAGCTGATTCTGAATCTGCGCAAATACCAGCGCGGGCTGAAAACTACATCGGCGCCGAAGGCCATGACAGCCCGCGTCAGTTAATCCGGCATCAGGCATCTCCGCGTGATTTTACCGGCAGGGTGCAAATCAAAAGGAAAGCCGCCAGCATCGTGACGGCGCTAACCCAGAAAACGCTGCGCACGCCGGACGCGAGCGAACCGCGGATTGCGTTCACAGTCTGCGGAAAGAGCGCCGCGCGTCCGTTCGCGGTGAAATCCGCTTCCAAATCATCCATGTCTTTCTGATTCAGGAGCACCCGTGGATTACCGGCGGTTTCCAGAAAGTTGCCGGTCTTAAGTTCATCCGGCATGGAAGCCGTCAGTGTCGTTTTATAGGTGTAATTCATAGCCGAGCCAAGCACCGCCGGTGAAATAGCCCCGCCCATCAACATGCAGAAAAAGAACGCGCCCATCGCGACGCCCAGCAGTTTTTGGGGAACCGCGGTCTGCACCACCATCGTGTTCAGCGGAGGAATCGCGCCCAGCCCTGCTCCTGCCAGCGCCGCCGCCGCCACGCTCAGCCACTGCGAATTTCCGGCGCCGAGTAAAATAACGCCGAACATGACAGCCGTAAGAATTCCGTAGCCGGCGACGTACATCCATTTGAAATTCTTTGATCTGCCCATCATAAAGCCGACGGGAACGCTGATAAACGCCATTATCGCGCTCATCGGGGTGATTATGATCCCGCTTATAGTGGTATGACCGACGCTGAATCCAAAGGTTCGCCCAATCGGTTCAATGAAGCGCTCAAAATCGGTGTTAAGCTGCACTCCCTGAAGAAACATGACGAAATACATCAACATGCCCATCTGGCCGAAACCGGCGAGGAGGCTGCAAACCGACACGGTTAAAAACGAGCGATTGCGGAACACCTTTGGATCAAGAACCGGTTCTTCCGCCCGGTACTCGGCGCGAATAAAAAGCGTCCAGAAAACAAGCGCGACCACCAGCAGCCCTCCGACACGTAACGAAAGCCACGGATAGTCGCCGGCGAACGAAAGTCCTATGATGGTCGCGGCCGAGGCCACGGCGACCAGGACGCAGCCTTTTACGTCAATCTTTCCGCGCGTCGCGCTCCGTATGGACGGCACGCCTATCGGCGTCGTTAAAAGACAAATCACCAGGAGCGGCAGTGAAATATAGTAAAGCCAGCGCCAGCCGAGGGCGGGATTATCCACGAACCAGCCGCCCAGCGTGGGGCCTATGATGGCAAAAACGCCGACGGGAACGTTGAGCAGTCCTATCCATTTGCCCCGCTTTTCCGGCGGGAACAGATCGCCGACCACGGAAAACGTCAGCGGCATCATCGCGCCGCTGCCTATTGCGGTAACGGCGCTGGCTACGATCAGGAATGTGAAACTGGGACTGACCGCGCACAGAACCGTGCCGATGAAGGAAATGGCCAGCGTAATCATCAGCATGGCGCGCCGGCCGTACATGTCCGAAAACTTGCCGAATATGAGCGTGGCAAACGCGCTGCACAGCGCGGGAATGGCGACCGCCCAGTGATAAATGGACATGCCGTCCAGTTCCGCCGCCACTTTCGGACGCGCGATGCCGAGCGACTGAACGGCGTAAGACATACTGCTGTACACCGCGAAAATACTGATGATTCCAAACAACAACTGTTTTCTGGAATAATTGAATTCTGTGGGCTGCGGAACGCTTTCTGTCATTTGATGCTCCTTCTTGTTTGGAAAAACACAATATACAGCATATCGGCGTGAATCGCAGAACTTTTTCAGCGGCGCGCCTTTTGCGATTCTTCCCGGTCGCATGCGTATGGTGCGCGTTGAAAATTAATTCGTGATCTTGTCGGTTATCTTTAAATCACAATTTCATCACTTGTTTTGTTCTCTAAGAATATTCGCGCCTTATTTCCGTCCCGCAACGTTGTTTTTAATTCTCTTTTTCCTGATTCAGTTTCTGAAAATTTTCAATCGCCCGGTCAATAACAGGATGTTTTCCTTCAAGTGCTTTTCCATACTCAGGGGAATAGAAATTGGATTCCAGGCGCGTTTTTAACAACTCTTTGCTTGCCTTTAAATTATTGATGGCCGCAGTATTAATATCTTCATCAAAAACGATCCTGAATTATTTCATATCCGCCGCGCATTATTGTTGCCTGAAAAGCCGGTGAAATTTCGTTCCAATCCAAAACATCGGCGCGGTATGGCAAATCGCTTTCTTCAAAAGCGTCTTTTAATTCACCCAATTTACGGATACCAAGAGATTCTTTGCCGACAATCGCTATGTCGATGTCCGAGTACGGCTTATGGTTTCCTTTGTAGCGTGAGCCAAATATACGTACTTCGAATCGGGGACATGCCGGCTGAGAATGTCCGCTATGACTTCCCGCTCGCTCTCCGATGTGTGAATCATAACCGCTGCTCCAGACGGTTGAGTAAATCCGTCGCCTCGGAGAAAAATTTCCGTGCCAGTTCCGTGGCGGCCTTGGCATTAGCTTGATTGTAGGTATGCGCAGTGATATTTCTGGAACGATGAAAATCAAACCATGGGACAGTATCCGCAATCAGATGGTTTTCCGCCGCGTGGCGGAACAATTCCTTTTTGGTTGTGCCTTCGAACAGCGTTGGGCTGACATTGATTTCCAGCCAGCGCTTCATCATTTTCCACGCGACTCCGTAAGCCACCTCAAAATTCTGGATCACACCCGCGCGAAGCGTTTCAAACACATCGGCATCATAAGCTCCCGCATGTTCCTATACACGTAACGCGCGTTCCAGCGACGCGACTGCGTCCCTCAAAGCTGTAATGTCCAACGGGGCATCCATCAGGTTCTCCGGTTATTTACAGATCATTGCATATTTATATCGGTTCTCAACTATTTCATGGCTTTCTTTAGCGGCGCGGCGTCTTCTTCCGATACCGTGGCCGGAAGCTCAATCGTCCGGTAGCCGCTGATTGTCATGTAAACCTTGCCTTTTGCGTCAACTATTGAGATGTCATACAAATCAGGGACGCCGGACGCCGCGCTGACCACCGCGTAAACGGTTCCCCTGGGTGGCGCCAGTATTTTCATCTCACGCAAGCCGCCTGGAAGTCCCAGGCGCGACTGCTCCGCAAGTCCTATAAGGCTCGCCGCCTGGAAGCAGAGTTCCGTCAGACGCGGCGCGGCCAGAAGCGGCAGGTTTTCCGGATCGTGGTTCGGCGGCAGGTTTTCGGCAAAACGCGCTATGATACTGTTTTCCGCGCGCCACGCGCTTTCGATGACCCGGTAGGCCGGACCGTGAAAATAAACCTTGTAAATATCCTTCGACGCCGCTTTTTCGGCGGCGTCAAGAACGGGCGCGCTTCCCTTCCCCGCTTTGGGCGCTTTCGCCGTCAGCCGTACGCGTCCGGTGAAATGCGTCGTCACTTCCGCTTCGTCCTGTCCGTGCAGCTTGCGCGAGCCGGTCAAACGGCAACCGGCAACTATATCATCTCCGTCAGCCGCGTAAACCGCCTGCACCGTCACCACGCGCGGCTGGTTCCTGTAAAACTTGAACGGCGCGAGGAAACTTACATCTTCAATCGCCGCGATATTAAGGTTAGGGAAAAGCAGCTTCGCCGTCTCCGCCATTGCCTCGACGCCCATGACGCCGGGAAGCACGGGCACGCCGTCAATCTGGTGGTCGTAAAGGAACGGCTGTTTTACAGGGTCAAGCTCCGTCTCGACGGTCAGGCCGTCGTATAGACCGAGCCTGGTCACTTTGCCGGTCATCAGGCCTTCGGCTTTGACCGATTCCAGGGAAAGCCCGCCTTCGGCGTCGAAATCTTTTACCATGACGCCGAGTTTCCGACCAATAACAAGTTCCGCGCCGGTTCCCGCCAGAAGTTCACGCCGGGTGATGGGAATGCCCGCTTCCGGCGAAAGCATGTCGATACCGGCCTGTTTCATGATCGCGGGAATCGAACCGCGCGCCGCCATGCCGATGCCGCTCCACGCCGTCCAGTCGATTGCCAGGCCGCGCGTCCCAGGCCGCGAAGTACGGAAGTTTGAAACGCATTTGCACAGCAGATCGTTCGCGGCGCTGTAGTCCGTCTGCCCGGCGTTGCCGAAACGCCCGGCCACGGAACTGAAAACCACCGCCGCGCCAATCGGCGTTTTGCCGAGTCCAGACAGCAGGTTGAACCAGCCGTCGCTCTTTACGTCAAAGACAAGATCAAATTCGGACGGCTTCTTGTCCGGAACAATCCGGCTGATTTCAAGACCCGCCGCGTGTATCAGCGCGTCCACACGCCC
>Ga0268262_10006019_pt1 | contig 11795 bp, 15 predicted proteins | sample TergutNc150P3_FD_190354 | JGI IMG/M metagenome (GOLD analysis project Ga0268262, IMG submission 190354) | Nasutitermes corniger P3 segment gut microbial community from laboratory colony in Florida, USA - Nc150 P3 (SPAdes) (version 2) | ecosystem: Host-associated > Arthropoda: Insects >... | reverse complement strand
TGTCCGGATTCAAAGGCGGCGAAGTAAAGCGAAGCATACCTGTGGATCATGAAATGGCGCTGCTGGCAAATTACAAACACTGGAGGAGCCGCAGGGGGTACGCCGCCTTTATGCTGGCAAGCACGTCCGCGCTTCGGAATTCGGAAATCCGCGCTTTGCGCCGTGAAGACTTGGCGGAAAACATTTTACATATCAGGCACGGCCATAACAACAGGGACGGCTTAAAGACGACAAAAAACGGTGCTGAAAGGATTGTCTATGTTTTGCCGGAAGTCAGGGCTTTATTGCTGGAACTGCTGGTGGCGAATCCGTATAAAGACCAGGAAGGCCAGTTTATATTTTATAACGACCTGCATCCGGACAAACCCTGCGACACCTGCCTGTTTCCGAACAACCTTAAAATAGCAATGAAAAACGCCGGTATAGAATTGGCGGGAAGGAAAATTGATTTTCATTCGATGCGCCATTACGCCGCAAAAAAGACCGCGGACGCGGAAGGCTTGCGGGCGGCGGCGAAGGTTGCCGGACATAAAACACTGTCGCAGACGCAGCATTACGCCGACCATGTGGACGAAAATGAGATGCTGGAGATGGGCAAAAAGGCGGAAAACATATTTCAGTTCAGAAAGATGGCATAACCACCAACCGCCGGAGCCTTCCGCTCCGGCGGCCTGTTATGGTAATATAGGGGCGACACCTACCAAAACGAGGAGGGGAAATGAAAGAAAAAGAACTTGATATAAAAAACGATTTTAATAACTTGCTGAAAACTACAACCGACGAAGAAAAAATAGGGATATTGTATTCAACAATGTCCGGGGAATATAAATATATTTTTGAGGAATTCGCAAATAACTTTATTATGAACGCCGAAAACCCCCTTATAAACGCCCATTATGTGCATAATTTTTGTATAAATGAAACGCTTAATTTTTTTATTAAGGTTATCGAACAGGCTTGCATTGATGAACACGATGATTATTTCAAAAAAGCAATAGATAGATGTTTTGAAAGGCTTGAGCAAATTGATAATGAATTCAAAAAAATGGCTGGTAAAATCGAGCCCAGTTTAACGATAAAAAAAATTGATGAATTAAGGGAAATCGTTGAAAATAAAATTAACGATTATAAGTATAAGCCACAATACATAAAAGATTTGATGGAAGAGGGATATATAGCGGCAGACGGGATAACCGCTATCGCTTCGTTAGATGTAATTGCAGAATATATACATACATCTGGACTTGAAAGTTTTAACTACAAAACCTTATTACAATTTCGTCAAAGCAATGGGCAGCCATTCTCTGATAATTCCGCAAAAGAAGCGGTAAAACGCGCCCGGTCCTAAAATATAGATATAAACACGATATAAATCGGTAATGTAGAAAAGTAAACCGCAGTCCATAATTGTCCCATAGAGCGCCGTACTTTACGGCGAAAGGGGAATAATATGTTGGTTTTGAAAAACATTGAACAGGTAGCGCCCGAACTTGGGGTTAAGCCGGTAACGGTAAGGCGGCTTATTCGTTCGGGAGTGCTGCCCTATTCACGGGTGGGCAGGCGGTACGTTTTCACGGACGCCCATATCGAGGCTTACCTCAAGCACACCGAAGGCAATAAGGCGATTCTGGCAGAGGTCGAAAAATGAAGCTGCCGTCTGACGTTTTAACCGAACTTGAAAAGACGCTTGAGGGCTTGCGCTTCGCGCGAGTGCAGCTTGAAATCGTAATTCACGACCAAAAGCCGAAGTACAGAATTATCATCGAAAAAAGCGTTGTTCCGGGAGCCGATACGTCGGGGGAGGCCGTATGCCATGCATGAAATAAAACGGCCCCCGCGACCGGACGGCAACCCGGCGGGGGGCTTTAACAGCAACGACGCTATACCCAATATAACCGATCAAGCTGAAAATTACAAGCCCTTGACATGGAAAGACTATGAAGCCCTTTTAATTTCACGCTATGTAAGCGGCGGAACGGGAAGGGAAACAGCCGCCCATTTTGCCCAGGGAGAAATTAAAGCAATACTGGCCGGAAACCACCGGACGCACGGAAAACCAACGCCACGCAATCCACAGGCCGTTATTATCGCCGCGCTCGTGGAATACGAACTGAGCGCGTTATGCGCATATTAAAACTACCGTCGGGAGACGAAAGGAGAGCCACAATGGCAGACGAAAGAAATAGCTCCTGCACCGAAGCACAGCATGAGGGACTATCAAAACATGAAGCAGCTAAAAGTATTGAAGTCATAGTTGAACGCGCTGCTATTATAGAATTTGACGCCCATGAGCCTCGATTTTACGCCGAGCGTAGGGCATCGTACCTGTACCACTTAACCAGAGAGCAAAAGGAAACCATTTTCCCCATGCCCCGCCTAATTGGTTTTGAGGCGGTTTTATTCATGGCAAAATTAGGCTTTCGATTTATGCCCGTTGTCGAGAGAAATGGTAAGCCCGTACCAGCTTTCAAATGGCAAGGCGAAAACCAAAAGAATTTTACCAACAACGTTGAACAGCTAATGAAATGGCAAGCGCAAGGCTTCAGGAGGTTTTTTTATTTGCCTGGACTTTCCGGTTTTGTCGGTTTCGATATTGACCGCAATCACGCGGACGGCAGAGATGGACTTATTGGGTTTTATGAGGTTATGCGGGGCCTTACCGGAAAAACTCTTGACCGCTTGCCTTGTTATCTGCGCGATATTCCACACAATCTGCCATGTTTCATAGAATCACCATCAGGCGGCTATCACCCGCTTTTCAAGCGGTCAGGTCAATGCAAAGCTGCGAACTTGAAATATGGAGAACATAACCTTGAGATAAAATATCTCAATGGAGGACTTTCTTTAGGCGAAAAACAAAACGGGGCTTACATCCTTCGGGGTACCCCGAAAGATGCTCCGGAGTTGCCGCCGTTCCTTGCCGAACTGATAAACCACAGTCAAAACCCGCGCCGCAGCCGGTAACGTACCGGGGGAAAAACAAGCCGGGCCTTGAAAATATTCTTGACAAGGTTTTAACGGCAAGCGGAGGCCACAATGACGCGCAAAAAAAATTCGCGTGGCGGGCGGCGTATTTTGGGCACGGGCTGGATGAAGTTTTGCAGTTTGTGAAATCGCGCCCTGACGCTTTCGGCAATGGCGCCGACACGGAAAGCGTGATCAATCACGCATGGCGCAGTAATACATCGAGAGCGACGGCATGAACAGGCAGGAACTGACAAAAGCCATAGAAGATAAAATCACCGTCGAGGCGCTGACCGACTATCTCCTCGGCTTACCGGAACAGGAATTAAAAACCCTGCCCTTAAGCCCGATTAAAAAACACGCGAGAAAATACGGTTTCGGTATTGCCGCCGGGGAGCTGGGCGAACTATTGAAAGGGCTTCTTGAAGCTGAGAAAAAGCGCCCTCACTTTGAGCGGATAGGGGGCGCCGCCATTACGACGCTCGTCTGGATCATCGAAGGAATTCTGGAAGCGGGGGCCTTGGGTATGGTTTTTGGCGACAGCGGAACGTACAAAAGCTTTCTCACTGTCGCCTTGTCCGCATGCATAGCCACAGGCAGGGATTTTTACGGGCACCCCGTGAAGAAAGGCGCCGTTTACTACATTGCTGCCGAGGGAAGCGTGGGCATTATCCGCCGTTTCCGGGCCTGGAGTCAGGAAAATTGCGTAAACATTACCGACGCGCCCATATACCGATACACCGGGGCGGTAAACCTTTTGGATCAGGCAGACGTTCTGGCCGCTGCGCTTGATGACGCTATTGACGAGGAAACGGAACCTCCCGCACTCGCGGTAATAGACACCTGGAGCCGAGCGTTAACCGGAGACGATTCCGATACCGCCGCCGCCGCTGAGGGGCTGGCAAAGTTGGACCAAATCAGGGCGAAATTTCCGAGTCTGGCAATACTACTCATTCACCACACCGGACACCGGGAAAAAACGAGGGCGCGCGGCGCTTCGCTGATCCACGCCGCCGTTGATAGTGAGTTCCGCGTTGAAAAAGACGCCGCCGGCACAATTATTTTTACCAACACCAAGAGCAAGGAAAGCGAATTGATACCGTCTATGGCATTTAAGGCGCGGGGCGTAAATCTGCTGGCTGACGACGGGCGTTTTCTGCTTAATCAGGCCGGAAAAATTGAAACGTCCGCCGTACTGGACGCGGTTGAGTACACGCCGCCCGTAGGTGAAGGCGGCCTGGGGAAAAATCAGGAACATATCCTTGAAACCTTAAACGGCGAGGGTCGTACCATGATAGAAACTGACTTGCTGGAAGTCTTAAAAAAACGTTTCAAAATGAGTAAAGATGCTTTCAACAAGGCTATTTTGAGCATGGAAGGACGCGAGTTGTTGTACCGGGAAACGGGCTTTATATGCCTCGGCAAGTCAAAGGATGAGGAATAAATGCGAAAATGCGAATTCGCGAAAAATGCGAATTCTTAACGGTGCGATAACTGCGAAAACGCGAAAACACCTATAAGGTGTTTCGCTTTCGCATCGTTTTCGCAGTTTCGGGATTCATTACCTTGCCCGTATGGGCTGGTATTCTATATTTCCGCTGAAAAAGCGGAGAATGGAGTAAGCATGAAAAGCAATGACGCAATGAAGGCGGCAGGCGGGGAATGTAAACCGTATTATGAAACAGGGCTGGCCGTCCAGGAGTGGGGCATTATTTCAGGCGGGACTGCTGCGCAGACCCGCGCCGGAAGTGAAGTCTTACCAATGGCGGGCAACACTGCCTGGCAGCACCATTCCATGGCGGCACATTACTTCGGGGCAAGAAATGAAGCGCTGGCAATCCCGCTATTTTGAACCTCCGAAAAAATTCGTAAGTAACTTCCAGCTACAACTAAAGTTGTAGCTCACCTACAGAATACTCTGTAGGTGATGCGGGCCTTACGGCCTGGCCGAGTAAGGCAAGCGGGACTGCTTGCGCGTACCCGCCCCGAAGTGCATAAAAAAAATGTCCCCCGCTGGGACACATCACGCTTTCGCGGAGAGGTGCGGGGGGTCCTGTTACTTTTATGTTACCGGAACACGTTTTGACGGATCAATGATTTAGAACACAATGATTTAGAAAGCAGCCGCCCTGCCGGGCCGCCGTCCCGCCTGAAAAACTGTTTACCGGATAACCGGAATCATGCGTATATTGTTATAGGCGCTGTACACCTGTACGGCATCAACGCCGTATCAACGCCACACCAACGCCTGGAAGAAGCCTGTCATGGCAACAAGGCACCGGGGAAAAGGCCAGGTTTCCAATACCGCCTATTCAAAGGTTACGCCGTAACCGCTAAGGCCCCGGCCCGTTCCGTTCGGGGCAGGAATAAACGCCCAGGAAGGCCCATAAACGGGCTTAGACGGCAATTACGGAAAAGGCCCGGAAAACGTTACAGCGGCCTTTCTCGTGCGTCCTGGAGGGTTTTTTGAGGGGGTGAGGGAGTATCCAGTAAATACACCCTTGGCCCCGAACGCCCATGTTTTGAAGGCTTCCGCTTCGGGCTTGCGGGACTTGAAAATCAGGCGGCAAAGGCCGGGTTCGTTGATCACGGTCAAGCCGCGGTTTCCGGTCTCAATGCCTATTTTTCTAAGATCACTACTGATGATGTTAGACTTTTTACCCTGTTGTCCGCGAAGGGTCGGTATACTATACCTACCTGACAACCAAAGTTACCAGCCCGGAATTGCCCCTGTTTAGCTCCTGCACAGCCGCCTTGCAAATTATTTGCGAGGTTAGCTCCGCCACCTACAGAGTACCCTGAGCCTCTGAAAAAGCCCCATAGAGCCCCGCAGGAAGCCCGCCATTGCGTCCGATTGCCCCATATGTGAGTTTTCCCCCTTAACCGGGAAAAGTCCGCCTTAGCCGTGCTCATTGTATGTATTGCATACAGTGAACCTGCGGGGCTGATACTCATACTATGCGGATCAGGGGTCGTAATCGGATTACGACAGCTCCATGCCGGATAGAAGCTGTCCAATTTTGGATTGCGCGGTTTCGGCGCCTTGCATTTCAAATACAAGCCTATAACTTTGCCCCGCGGAATTGTGGAGCAATCCGATACTACTTTTTACGCCGTTTCAATAAAGTCTATCAGCTTTTTCTGCTGTTCTTTCATAACGCCATAAGCCGCGTCGGACAGTATTTTTCTCACTTCGCCGCTTTCCATTTTATGTATGCCAAGAACGGCGCAGAGCATATCCGAAAGGGACAGATCAAGACCTAAAAATTGCACCCTGTATGTTGAGGATATATTGCCGATTGTATGGACAACTAAATTACGCGGCACAAGATTGCCCGCTATAATTTGGATTTGAATTTCAACCCTGTCCGCGATAGCCTTTTCTTTTTGTTCGCGTAACAGCGCCAGGACGGAAGACCAATCGCCGGACTGCCGGCCTTCCGCCGGGGTTTCACTCGCGTTTTTCCGCGGCTGTTTTCGGCCCGGCGTTTTTTTTGAATTCGGCAATTATGCGCCTGTTGGATGCTCTCACGGAATTTAGCGCGGTTTCTATCATTTCTTTGGCTTTCATTCTTTCTTCCGGCATTACCTTGATTTTACATTCCGCCTCTATGCGGTCAAGCACCCTGTCCGACCAGCCGGCAAATAATTCCGTTTCGAGTTTTTCCAGTTCGTCAAGGAGCGCCAACGCCGCGTTATAGGAAATATATTTTTCCTGCAATAACATATTTTGCAATTCTATTTTGCGCGTTTGAAACTGTATTTTGCGGATTGTGTTATTGCTTCCGCTTCCGGTACCCTGTCCGGCGCCTCCGGGGCGGACAGATTTTCCGGCGGTGTTGTTTATATAGCGCATAACAAGTTTGTCGTTAGCGTCCACCGCTTTCCCCCGGCGGCCTAAAGGGACGGCTATGACAACGCCCTTGGCTTCCTGCTGCTTTATCCACATGGTGACGGCGGCGCGGGTAACACCGGCGCGGTGGGCAAGCTCCGAAAGGGAAATCAAATCAGGTCCGGCTTTTTTCTTTTTTGCCATTTTGCACACTCCTACGCCGTTAAAATGTTAATATAAAAAAAACAATCCGCACTATTCCGGAATGGCCACCCGGACATGGAGGGCTCCCGATTGCGCGCAACGGCGCACAGTACCTTTTTTTATTTCCGCAGTCATAGCGGCAGCCTCTGGGACGCTTCCCATATTTCGGCGCGGCGTTTTTTCCTGTCCTGCATGAATATCAGAGCGGCGTCCCATGCCCTGCCTGACAGTTCCCCGACGGGCGGGACGCTTCCTTCGTGTTGCGTTACGAGCGCTTGAAAGGCGGCGAGGGCCGCCCTGTCCATAACGTCCAGTTCTTTGTTAGTCATAACGCCTCCTCCTATGTCTCCCGGCATTGGTATTGTCATTTTATTTAAACTCGGTTTTAAGCCGTTTTTTAACTTCAAAGTCCATGTTTTTACGCATGCGCCCGGCGATCCATTCCGGGGTTATAGCGGCAAGGGCTTTCGCCACCCAGTCGAAACGGCGCTGCTGTTTCGGTTTTTTGAAACTTTGCACCATGCGGACCTTCGGACGGCCCTTGTTCGTTTCTTCGCCCGTAAATTCATACAACCCCGCCGGAAATTCGGGGCCGCCCATTAAAAACCGCCTTGTTCCTTGACGGTGCAATATGTCAAGTTTCGCGCCTATCGGAAGGCTGCCGTCCATTTTTTGGGTGTCTGGAAAATTGGCGCCGGGCATCATGCGGTTCCGCTGCGGCAGAATATTTGCCGCCTGCCCGCCCCGGCCCGCAAGGGTGGGCGCTCTCACTTTTTTGGAAGGCTGTCCCAAAGGCTCGGCAAAGCCGGTAAAGGCCGGGTTGTTGCCCACACCGACGCTGCCCGCTGTCGCTTCCATGCTGTCGGGGGCAGCCTTCGACACTCTCATTTGCCGTTTTACAAAGTCAGGGCGGCGGCTGGTAAACTCCCCGATTATAGCCCCGGCCGCCTCGTCCTTAAATTTGAAAGCCTCGTCATTCAAGGTGGCGGCCATTGCCTTTTTGTAGAGTAACGGTAATTTGTCAAGTTCTGCGGTAAATTGCTTTAAGCCGCGGTCATCGAAAGTAAACATGCTCCCTATACCCCCAATCTCGCCGTTTCCCAGTAGTCGTCCACGCCCATCGCGCCCCACCGGAGCCGGGCCGGATTTGAACGGGAACCTTTGTCGGCAAGCCCGTTGATGGCGCCGATTTCTTCGCCTTGGCCTTTAAGTAGTTCTTTCAACAAATCGTTGGTTTCCTTCGCGGCGGCCCTCGCCTCGGCGTCTTCTTTTTTCATGGAATCCGCAACCTCCGACGCCCGCACGGCGTTTAACTCAACTTCCATCTGTTTCTTATAGGTTAATTCCGGATTGTTCTTTAAATAATCGTAATCTTCGCGCGCCAACGCGGCTGCCCTGTCCATTTGCCGTCTTTCAACATTCATAAGCGCCCTGTCATGGGCGTCGCCCCAGCCTTTGTAACTCACCCCTTCTTTGTCAGCCAATTCCTGTTGGTTTTTTTTCAGCACGCCATAAATCGCTATCGCTCCGCCGGCGGCAAGCCCAACGAGCCCCGCCATGGCGATCTTGGATGCGAATATGGCGGAAGCAAGTCCGGTAAACGCTTTGGTCCCGGCGGCGGCTATTCCCCCCGCCCCGGCCGTTATTGCGGCCAAACCTTCCATGGCGAGTTTTGCCCCGGAAATGGCGGCGGTGGCGGTGTTAAAAGCCTTAAAACCGATTACCGCGCCCGCGATTGCCGGGCCGAATTTAACTATGATTTTGTAAAGATTAACCGCGGCCTTAACAAGCCATGTGATAAAATTGGCCGCCTTTTTAACAAACTCCTGTATCTTTGCGGCGATTACTTCCCGGTTTACCGCCGCCCATTCGCGGAATTGGTTTATAAGCGGGGCGACGTGCTGCACGACCGCGCCGCGCACTACGTCGCCGAAAGACTGAATCATGAGTTTTACGTCGGTCATGGTATCGTTAAACTTTGCCGCCATTGCTATGGAATTGGGCGATATGATGTTTCCGTATTTACCCGCCGCCCCTAATTGCTCGTTAAGGTCGCCGAGCATTGGCACAAGCTGGTTTCCCGCCTTGCCGAAAGCCGCCATTAAAACGGCGGTGCGCTGTCCCACGTCGGTATACTTGCTTGCCGCCGTAGCGATGGTACGAAACGCCCCGTCTACGGTTCTCGCCTGCTTTACCTGCGCCGCCAGTCCGGCGTCAAGTTTTCCAAGAGACTTAAAAAGAGAGCCTGAACCTATGCCTTTTGTCATGGTCTGGAAAGCGGTGTTCAATGTTGCGTTTTCCACGTTCGCGTGCGCGGCGGCGTACCGGTATCTTTGCAATGCGTCGGTCGTAAGCCCCAGTTTTTGCGCTGTTTTGCCGATTTCGTCGGCATGGGAAACGAATTCGGGAATAGATTCGATCACGTTTTTAAATACGGCGGCGGCGGACGTGATTCCCTTTGCTACGAGGTTTCCAATGGCAACGCCGCCCGCTATTTTTCCCATGCCGATGCCGCCCGCCTTTCCCAGCAAACCGTCCGCTTCCTTTCCGGCCCCCGCAATCTTGTCCCGCAAGCCGTCCGCTTCCTTTCCGGCTTCACCCATCGCATCGCCCATGCCTTTAGCGGCGCGCTCGGTGTTTTTTTGAGCGGACTTAACCGCTCCGCTGATCAGATCCTTTGCGGAAAATGAAGTGAAAACTTTCCAGTCAAGCGCCACTGCCTACATCTCCTTTTCCAGTCTTTCAACTTCTACAACCCAGTTATACCAGTGCCGGAGTTCATGGAACGGCGCCCGTAAGGCGTATTTCGGAGACTTAAACCGAAACGCTACCTTTGCGGCCATAAAATCAACCTCTAACAAAGCACGAGAAAAAAACCGGACAGGGCCTCAACAACCCGCAGATCAGCCGCCGAAAGTTTTCCGATTGCGTCGAGCCCGTAACCGCAGAGCAAGCCCATGAGGTAGTGCATTCTCTTAACCGGATCATCCCCCGCGGCGCTGAGTTTGGCTTTATCGGCACCTTTCAATTCCCGGTAGGCAAGGGTATCATTGTTTTTAAGGTGCTGGACAACGGACAGCCCGTTGTCGTCCTCTTTTAATTCCAGTTTTCCGGCCCGGAAAGATTTCCGCAGCCTTGACAATATCTGGTTTACGGCCTGGGATTGTTCCTGCGTTGTTTCGTCAATATCCACATCGTAGTAATCACAAAGCCGCTTTAGTTCTGCCAGGGCGGATTCCTCGGATATTTTAAATTCCTGTTTTGCAGTCAGGGAGGACCATTGTTCAAGCTCCATGGTTTACGCCCTCCCCGGCGGATTAACCGCTTGTAATGCGCGTATGGCTTGCGTGTCCATGGCAGCCCTCATACGGTCAATTCCGGTTATGGCTTTGAATTGCGGGGTGATTTTGTCTACAGCTTCAAAGATTGTTTGAACGCGGGGTTTGAAAATCCGGCTGTCCATTAAAGCGCCGAATTTCACGGTGGGCGACATAATTGCCGCCATTGAAAAAGAATTCATAGTTCGCTCCTTCCGCCTCACGGCGGCAGTGTTAAGATGATTAAGCGTTAACCGCTTTCCCGCTATGGTCAAGGGAACGATAAGGCGATTGAAAAAGTTTTATAAACGCAGAAAACCGCAGGTAACGGCGATTGTGGAGGCCATGAAAAAACCCGTGTCCAGCGGTACTAAAAGTAACCTTGTCTCTGAGGTGCAAGGCACCGAAACCGCGCAATCCCTTGATTTTCAGCAATAAAAACGGCATAAATTACAGAAAAATGGAAATGCTGTGCCGGTATTACGGCAAAGAAAAACTTGCATTGACAATGCAAGGGCAGGGGTTTTTAACCGCGCCGTTAAAAAGTAGCCAGCCTGGACCTGTTACCAAAGTAACAGGGCTTTATATTCCTGCCGGACAGTAACGGCGCGGCCCGGTAGGGCGGCGATCAGGTAATGAAAGGGTGATAAGGGGCGGCGTCATGAGGTAGCGCAGGGCAGCCCTGAAAGCCCCTGCCGGGTTCGGGCCCCGGCGTTTCAGGGGCAAAATTTAGAATATATCTAACAAAATAACGGTTTCGCCATGGACAGCATAATGAATGGTTATCCCACCCTTTTCCCGCATGAGCGTATCATATACTTTTACATAGGTAGTTTTGAGATAGTTTTTATATCCGCCAAATTCCCTTACGGCTCTGGAAGCGGTAGGGTTCTGTTCTATGGCATTTTCCAGCGATTCTATAGCAGCCCCGGCGCCTTTAAATTGTTCAATAAGCTGCCGTTTTTTCCGCTCGTATAAGATTATTGATTTCTTCAAAGTTATCTTTCACTGCCTTTTCTGCCTTGGCTATTCTTTCTTCTGTCCATTTGCCGTCTATGATCTCCCATTTGCATACGCTCTTAAGGTCTATCTCATGGAACATAGGAATATTGTGATAAAAATCGTTATGGGAAAGTTCTGATATTTCCTGGGCAGTCATACCCATCACCTTTGCAACAGTCCAGGAAATAATGTCGATTTGTTCCTCTGTAAAAAATTCTTTTGAAGATTCAACAAAGGGGTTCAGGTAGTGGTTTTTTTGAACCATGTTGGGAGACATCAGCTCATCAAAAACTAGAATTTCTTCGACGTCAATCATTCTTTTGATTATCGTATAGGCTTCGCGGCCCGGAACGGGGCCATACCGATGCTTGATATAAGAAGCCCCGGTAAGGCTTTCCTCATAGATAGCATTATGCAGGGCATCGGCAATGATAAGAGACTTATTAAGCTTTACCCCGCCTATACCGTCCTCCCCT
>Ga0268262_10006018_pt1 | contig 11795 bp, 3 predicted proteins | sample TergutNc150P3_FD_190354 | JGI IMG/M metagenome (GOLD analysis project Ga0268262, IMG submission 190354) | Nasutitermes corniger P3 segment gut microbial community from laboratory colony in Florida, USA - Nc150 P3 (SPAdes) (version 2) | ecosystem: Host-associated > Arthropoda: Insects > Digestive... | reverse complement strand
CCGGAAATGGGTGGAAAAGGCAACCGCCGGCGCGGTTAGCTATGACTGGCCGGTTCAGGTAAACAAAATCCTGCGGGACGGCGGCTTCGATTTGATCATTTCCATAGGGCAGGTTGTTCCCCACGAGGTTGTCGGTATGGCAAATCACGCGAAAAACATTTTTTTGGGAACCGGCGGCAAAGAAGCCATAGACAAAAGCCATTTTGCAGGCGCCTGTTTTGGCATGGAAAGAATGATGGGCCTTACCGACACTCCAATACGCGCCATGCTGGATGAGGGCCTGCGCCTCAGCGCCGGAATACTGCCCCCCGTGTTATACGCTCTTACTGTTATAAGCGCCCGCAGTGAAACCGAGGCTGCCAACAGGATCGCGCCTAAAGGCTCTCTTGCACTGCGCGGGCTGTTCTGCGGTTTTGGCCGCGCTTGTTTTGAAGAAGCCGCCGCCCTTGCCCGACAGGTAAACATTGACCTGCTGGACGAGCCGATCCATAAGGCGGTGGCGTACCTTGAGCCGGAAGAATTCCGCACCACCTGGCTGGGGAACAAGGCCGTTTACAGAACCCGAATGGCAATGGCCGACAAAGGGGAACTTTTAATTATCGCGCCCGGCCTTAAACGTTTCGGCGAGGACAAGGGCAACGACGCGCTGATCCGCAAACACGGCTACCGGCCTTCAAAGGTTATTAAAGAAAAAGTCAGCGAGGATCCGGAACTTGCAAACAGCCTCGGCGCCGCGGCCCATCTTATCCACGGTTCCAGCGAAGGCCGCTTCACTGTCCGTTATTGCCCCGGACCCGGTTTAAGCCGGCAGGAAATCGAATCGGTTGGTTTTGAATGGTGCGACATCGGCGAAGCTGCCGCCCGCTACGACGTGCATAAACTCGCGACAGGCTGGAACACCGGCTCCGACGGCGAAAAGTTTTTCTTTGTGCCAAATCCGGCGCTCGGCCTGTGGGCGCTGCGGAACACTTTTTCAAATAACAAATAACAGGTAACAGGTAACAAAGCAAGAGCGTAGTCAGTAAGCGAATCTGCTGCCGAGTCGATGAGCGGACGGACAGGGCTCTTGCTTTGTTATTTGTTATTTTGAAACATCGACAGATACACTCCCCCAATAACAAAAACAGCCCCAAGCCATTGCAAAAGAGCCAGGCGGTCTCCCATGACGATAAAACCGAAAATGGCTGTTACCAACGGTATCAGATTGATAAATATCGCGGAAACCGACAGCCCCAGGACTTCAAGTGAACGGGCGTAATACCAGTAACCCAACGCGGAGCAGCAGACACCCAGAAAAACAAGATGAAGAATAACAGGCATATCCGGGCGGCCCCACCTGTTTAATTCCATAATTGAGAAAGGTATGAAGCCGAGAAAGCCGGCCACAGACTGCCAAAAAACAATATATATCCTGGAGCAGCGGGAAAAGAGGGGCCGGGTCAGCAGGGAATACGCTACCCAGAAAAGGGCGGCCCCCGCCATGTAGACATAACCCCGAACGCTGCCAGAAAGGGCAAATGAAACGCCGGCGACAAGCCATACCCCGGCTATGGAAATAAAAGCCCCGATCCATTGGCGTACGCCGATCCGCGGCAGGGCGTTGTTCTTGTTACGCGCAAATTTTCTGCTTAACGAGTCGGCGATCATGGTCAGCACGGGGATTGAACCAATCGCGATGGACGCCTCCGACGCGGTAACCAGGGATACGCCGTTGTTTTCACAGAAAAAGTAAAAAGTGACGCCGAAAAGGCCCGCGCCCAAAAGCAGCGGGATGTCACGGGCTTTCAGTCTTTCGTCCGAAGCGAGTTTTTGTTTCATATAAAAGAGGAAAACCAGAGCTATCGCAAAACGCAGAAGCCCCTGGGACATGGGGGGAAAAACAGCAACCGTTATCTTTATCGAAATAAATGAAAAGCCCCAAAACAGAACACATACGATAATCGCCGCCAAAGCTTTACGCCGTTCACTCATTGTTTCACTATGCATTCTTAAGGTTAAAAATACAAGCCTTGTGAGAATTACACAATAAATGTCGATTTTTAACAGTTATTATATATTCAAGACAAGCCTGCTATGGTATTATTAAATGAATTTTCGCACAAATTCAGGCGGTTGTAATAAGTGATGATTGAAAATAATAAAAAGAAACTCTCAAAACACCTTGTCTATGCCTTTTACGCGACCGCGATGGTCGCCTTGATTTTATACTCATGGAGCGAACAAACCAAAGCCGCGTACAACGATGACAATCCTCTCTACCGGAACATAAGGACGTGTCCCGCTTATATTAAAAAAGGTTTTGATCCGTCCGATTTGCGGAAGATTCCCGACGAGGGGCAGCTGGCGGGGCCGCTCGGCGAGTGGAAGCGTTTTCAAACATCAAGCCTGCATGTTACCGATTCTTCGCTGGAGCTCCCGAAACGCAGTTACCTTTCACCGCGGGGAAATGAGCCGCAGGAATTTACCATCAATGTTCTGCTGGAAATGGACGGCAAGGCGATGGCGTATCTTGACGGAAATATTTCAGTAGTTCCCGGCATTTTTATTGCCGGTATAGGGGAAAATTGGGAAATATTTTTTAACGGGAAATTAGCCCGCTCGGAGCTGTACCCGGATGAAACAGGGCGAATCGTGAAACCCCGTACATGGTATAACGTGTATTTCCCGCTGGATGCCTCTCTTGTTATTCCGGGAACCAATATTTTATCCCTGCGGATACTGGGCGATCCAACCTATCTGGGCACAGGGGTGTTCTTTCAGACAGCGCCGGTGTATATGGATGACTACAGGGTTATTGAGAGGCGGCAGTTCAATTTTATGAATACAGTCCTGTGCGCCGTCTTCGCTTCTACCGGCGTTTATTATCTGATGCTATACCTTTCCATTAAAAAAAGAACGGAAATATTTAACCTCTTTTTCGGCATATTTTCCGTTTTGCTCTTCATTTATATTATTTGCAGGCAAGAATGGATTTATTCACTGATTCCCAATTCTGATATTACCATACGCATGGAATACGGTTCCCTGATGCTTGCAATTCCGATGTTAGGCATATTTTTCGAATCCCTGGGGATGAAAAAAATCACAAAAGTGAGCCTGGGTTACCTGATATTCTGCTCTTTACTTTGCCTGACCCAAATACTTTTTTGTAATCAATACGGAGAAGAAATCATTTTGATATGGGACTTAACGGCCCTTATTTATTTCAGTTATATCCTTGTGTACTATATAATTTATTTCCGTTTTCGCGGCAGGCATAAGGAAAAGAACCTTGAAGGCGATAATGACGGGACTTCGGACATCCATATCGGCGCTATCCTGATTGGTATGGTACTAAGCTATTTATGCGGTAATTTTGACATTCTGGACGCTCTATTCTTCCGCATGTCCATCAGGCTTTTTACATACAGTATCTTCGCGGTTCATTTAGGAATGGTTTTTATCCTGTCACAGCGGTTCAGCGGAATGTACAAGCGGCTTGAACATTCCAATGTCATGCTGGAAAATAAGGTTCATCAGCGTACCCAGGAACTTGAAAAGCAGGCCATAATTGCCCTTCAGGCGTCTATGTCCAAGAGTGAATTTCTCGCGAAGATGAGCCATGAAATCCGCACCCCGATGAACGCCATTATAGGCATGGCGGAGCTTGCCTTGCGCGAGGATATGCCGCAGACCGCCCATGAGCATGTCATTACCATCAAACAGGCGGGGAATAATCTCGTCTCAATAATTAACGATATCCTTGATTTTTCAAAAATCGAGGCGGGCAAACTGGAAATTATCCCCGTCAACTATATGTTTTCATCCCTGATCAACGACACGATCAACATTATCCGTATGCGGTTTATGGAAAAGCCCCTGCGGTTTTTTACCAACATCGACGGGAATATTCCCAACAATCTCATTGGTGATGAAACCCGGCTGCGCCAAATTTTCATTAACCTCCTGTCCAATGCGGTAAAATATTCGGAAAAAGGCCACGTTGGTTTGGCCATTACCGTGAACAACAGGGACGATAAACAGGTCTGGCTCAGAATAGCCGTATCCGATACCGGAAAAGGGATTAAACCGGAGGATCAGGCAAAACTCTTTGACGAGTTTGTTCAGGTAGATATGAATAAGAACCAGAGCGTTGAGGGAACCGGATTGGGGCTTGCCATTACCAAACGGCTCTGTGCCGCTATGGGCGGGGAGATAAGCGTGGAGAGCGAATACGGCAAAGGCAGCGTATTCACGGTTGTTATCCCGCAGGTCATTGAAACGGAAGAGCGCTTCGCCGTGGTAGAGGAACCGGAAAAAAAGAAGGTACTGGTCTATGAACGCCGGGCTGTCTACGCCAGGGCGGTGAGCTGGTCTCTGGAAAACATGGGTGTCCCCTATACTATGGTGACAAATCATGATGATTTTACCGGGGCTTTGTACCAAAAAGAATGGTTCTATGTGTTTTCAGGCTACGGTCTTTACGAAAAGATCAAACCGTTTTTAGAACGGCAGGACACGGCTTTCTACGGAGGGAAAAAACCTTCGCTTGCCCTCATGGTAGAATGGGGAACCGAAGCCTATATACCCGGCGTGCGCTTTATATCCATACCGGTGCAGTCCCTGTCGATTGCCAATGTGCTTAACGGCATGGCTGACAACAAAGGTTATATCAAAACTTCCGGTATAATCCGCTTCACCTTCCCCAGCGCGCGAATTCTTGTAGTGGATGACATTTCGACTAACCTCAAAGTAGTCGAGGGGCTTCTTGCCCCTTACCAGGCGGCAGTGGATACCTGCCTGGACGGCCAACAGGCCATAGAACTGGTAAAAAACGCGGCTTCCCTTAAGCGCGAATACGACATTATATTCATGGATCACATGATGCCCGAAATGGACGGGATTGAAACGACTGCCGCCATCCGTCTATGGGAAAAGGAACACCAGAATAATGATAAACTCCCGATAATAGCGTTAACCGCAAACGCCGTTGTGGGAATGCGGGAATTGTTCATCGAAAACGGCTTTAATGATTTTATTTCCAAACCCATAGACGTTTCCAAACTGGATGAAATGCTTGACCGCTGGATACCTAAGGAGAAAAGAGAAGAGAAAAGAGGGAACAGGGACTCTGATCCCCACTCCCTGCTCCCTAAGATACCCGGCATTGATACTGCAAAAGGCGTTGACAAGACAGGCGGGACTGCGGCTGCTTATATGGGGGTGTTGTCCCTGTTTTGCAAAGACGCGCGGGACAGGCTTCCGTTTCTGCAAAAAACTCAGGAGGCGGATACCATGAGCGCTTTTATTACCCAGGTTCACGCCCTGAAAAGCGCATTGGCAAGCCTTGGCGCGGATGAAATTTCCGCGGAAGCCGCCGATCTTGAAACCGCAGGCAAAACCGCTGACATGGCCTTTATCCGCGAACATTTGCCTGCCTTTGCACAGCGGCTTACGGAACTGGTAAAAAATATTCAGGACGCGCTGGAACAGAATAAGCCGGAAGACCATGATATTTCCCGTTCCCTGTTCCCTGTTCCCCGTTCTCCATTATTTAATGAACTTGCCGGAGCCCTGAGCTCCCAAAAAATATCCGAAATTAAACGTATACTGAATATGCTGGATCAGCAGACGCAAGACTCAAGAGTAAAAGAAATTCTGGAAAAAATATCCAATCAGGTATTTATGGCGGACTTCGACAGCGCGTTGAAAATTATTGACGAGGCGCTAAATGCATAAAAAGAAAAACCTTATCGTTATTCCTTTCATCGTTCTTTTCCTGATCGTACTCGCGGTATCTTTATACGCCAATAAACTTATCTCTTTTTCCATGCATACAATGGAATACAACCTGGAGCATCGTTTAATTGCCGAAAGCAAAAGGCTTGCCAGCATGGTCAGCGCCGAAGAATTGGACAAGTTCCGTTCCGTACAGGACATGAAACGGCCTGAATATAAGGCGCTGCGCCGGCGTATACTTGATTTTTCCATAGAAGCCGGCATCCTCTACGCCTACTATATCCGCCGGGTGGATTCCGGATTTCAATATATCGTGGACAATGATTTTAATGAGAAAACGCGGGTGGGCCTTGATACTCCGCCCTTTGATCCGCGCTCCGTGCCGTGGATAGTGTCCGCTCAGGAAGGGCAGGCTGTTTGCTCCATTCTGGGCAAATACAATCCCGGCTGGGAAGGGCTGCTGTCAGGTTATGCGCCGATTTTTGACAAGGACGGGAATGTAACCGCCGTCGCGGGGGTGGACATTGAGGACAGGCTTATAGTACGGGCGTGGCGGCTGGTATCCATTCTTACCGTTGTACAGTTCATCACCGCGGCCGCCATTTTCGCAAGCGGCATTATCTATCTTATTTATTTATACCGCCAACTGGAAATAGCGCGGGAAGCCAATTCCGCTAAAAGTGATTTTCTCGCGAAGATGAGTCACGAAATCCGCACCCCCATGAACGCCATTACCGGCATGGCGGAGCTTGCCTTGCGCGAGGATATGTCTCAGACCGTCCATGATCATATCATTACCATCAAACAAGCCGGGAATAATCTCGTCTCGATAATTAACGACATTCTGGACTTTTCAAAGATTGAGGCGGGCAAACTGGAAATCGTTCCCGTCAACTACATGCTTTCATCCCTGATCAACGACACGGTCAACATTATCCGTACGCGGATTATGGAAAAGCCCCTCCGGTTCTTTACCAACATCGACGGGACCATTCCCAACAACCTTATCGGAGATGAAGTACGTCTGCGCCAGATTCTCATTAACCTCCTGTCCAATGCGGTAAAGTACTCGGAAAAGGGATTTATTGGTTTAACCATTACCGCGGACAAGCGGGACGATAAACAGGTCCGGCTCAGAATATCCGTTTCCGATACCGGAAAAGGGATTAAACCGGAGGATCAGATAAAACTCTTTGACGAGTTTGTTCAGGTAGATATGAAGAAGAGCCAGAATGTTGAAGGAACGGGGCTGGGGCTTTCCATCACCAAACTACTCTGTATTGCCATGGGCGGGGATATAAGCGTGGAAAGCGAATACGGCAAGGGCAGCATATTCACGGCGCTTATCCCGCAGGGCATTGAATCCGGAGCGCCCTTCGCCGCGGTAGAAGAGCCGGAGAAAAAGAAAGTGCTGGTCTATGAAGGCCGCGCCGTCTACGCCAGGGCAGTGAGCTGGTCTCTGGAAAATATGGGCGTTCCCCATACTATGGTGACAAATCAGGATGACTTTACCGCGGCCCTGCACAGAGAAGAATGGTTCTATGTATTTTCCGGCTACGGTCTTTATGAAAAGATCGCTATGATAATTGAACAGGGCGGTTTCCCCGGCGGCAAAAAACCGCCTCTGGCTTTGATGGTAGAATGGGGAACCGAAGCCTATATACCCGGCGTGCGCTTTGTATCCATACCGGTGCAGTCCCTGTCGATTGCCAATGTGCTTAACGGCATGGCTGACAACAAAGGTTATCTGAAAACTTCCGGTGTAATCCGCTTCACTTTCCCCAGCGCGCGAATTCTTGTAGTGGATGACATTTCGACTAACCTCAAAGTAGTCGAGGGGCTTCTTGCCCCTTACCGGGCGACGGTGGATACCTGCCTGAACGGCCTGCAGGCCATAGAATTGGTAAAACACAACGAGTATGATATTATATTCATGGATCACATGATGCCGGAAATGGACGGGATTGAGACGACTGCGATCATCCGCCTATGGGAAAAGGAGTACCAGAAAATTGGCGTTACGCGTAATATAGTCCCGATAATAGCGTTAACCGCAAACGCCGTTGTGGGAATGCGGGAAATGTTCATCGAAAACGGCTTCAACGATTTTATTTCCAAACCCATAGACGTTTCCAAACTGGATGAAATACTTGATCGTTGGATACCCAGGGAGAAAAAGGGTACAGAACACCCGAGCCCCGAACCCCGATCCAGATACCCCGTTATCCGGAACCCGGAACCCCGAACACCGATTCCCATTATTCCAGGTATTGATACGGCAAAAGGCATCTTAATGACCGGCGGAACCGTGACCGCTTATATGCAGGTTTTATCCCTGTTTTGCAAAGACGCGCAGGACAGGCTGCCGCTTCTGCAAAAAACTCCGGAGGCGGATACCATGAGCGCGTTTATTACCCAGGTTCACGCCCTGAAAAGCGCGTCCGCTTCTATCGGAGCGCAGGAAATATCGTCCATGGCGGCGGATCTTGAAGCCGCGGGCAAAGCCGGGGATATGGTCTTTATCCGCGAACATTTGCCCTCTTTTGCTCATTTGCTTGCGGAACTGGCACGCAATATTGAGAAAACCATGGGAACTGAAGAACCGGAAAAACAGAAGCCTCTTGACGCCTCATTCCTCATTCCTCATTCCTCATTATTGCACGAACTTGCCGACGCCATGAGCTCCCAGAAAATATCCGAAATTAAACGTATACTGAATACACTGGATCAGCAGACGGAAGATTCAAGGCTCAGGGAAATTCTCGGACGGATTTCCAATCAGGTATTCATGGCGGAATTCGACAGCGCGTTGAAAATTATTGATGAGGTACTGCGAACATGATAATAAACCCGGTTAAGTCAATAAAAAAATTCGTCAATAAAACTTTCTTTATTTTTTCCTGTATCCTTTTCTTTATTATTGCTTTAGCGGCTATTGTCGCATATACCATTTCCACGCATCAAATCAACCTTTCTTTTATCGAACAGCAGCTTTCCATAGCGTCTGAAACAATCCGGCTGCGGTTGGCAACCACGGTAGACAGCGAACTTGCCCTTGTATTGAAAATGGCGGATACTCCGGTTATCAGGCAGTATTTTATGAATCCTTCAGATCCGGTTCTTAAAGCGCTGGCGGATACCGAATTGGCCCTCTATCAGGAACATTTTGAAAATAATGTGCTTTTTTGGGTTAATGATGAGGATAAAATTTTTTATTCAACAGGAAACGAGCCATACGTTATCAATCCTGACGATCCCGCGTCTTATTGGTACAATTTAACGCTGTACGAAACGGAGAAATTTAATTTTAACATTAATTATAATCCCGATTTGAATCAAATACACCTTTGGGTCAATGTCCCGGTATTTACCGACGCGCATGACGTCAAAAAGCCTATAGGGATGCTTGGCATAGGCATAAATCTTACAAACTTTTCAAATTTTGTAGCTTCCAGCTACCGGGAATTCGATGAGAATATTACGCCATATATGTTCAATAAATACAATGAAATTACCGCGGCGGTGGATTATGATCTGGTTGAAAATAAAGTCCGCCTTGACGATCTGCTTGGCGAAATAGGAAAAGAATTGATCAGGGCGGCGCATGAGCTTTCCGAAGGGGAAAGCCGCAGCTTTAACTACGAAAATAAAATATATCTGGTAAACTCCATCCCGGATATGGAATGGTATCTGGCGGTGAGTTATCCGCTGCCGGGACTGTTTTCGCTCAACCGCGCCATGAACACCGTATTTTTTTGTATGCTGTTCCTTATTCTTTTCCTGTTCATCGTTATCAATCTTTTTATTGCCCGTTTGGAAAACGCAATGGCGGAACATAATCAGCAGCTGCTTGAGGCAAACCGGAAAGCGGAATCCGCTTCACACGCCAAAAGTGATTTCCTCGCGAAAATGAGCCACGAAATCCGCACCCCCATGAACGCCATTACCGGCATGGCGGAACTGTTACTGAGGGAAGATCTATCCGGTGAAGCCTGCGGTTACGCGCAGGACATCAAACAGGCGGGGAATAATCTCGTCTCTATAATTAACGACATTCTGGATTTTTCAAAAATTGAGGCGGGCAAACTGGAAATCATCCCCATCAACTATATGCTTTCATCCCTGATCAATGATACGGTCAACATTATCCGCACGCGGATTATAGAAAAGCCCCTGCGGTTCTTTACCAACATCGACGGGACCATTCCCAACAACCTCATCGGGGATGAAGTGCGGCTAAGGCAGATACTTCTTAACCTCCTGTCCAACGCGGTAAAATATTCGGAAAAAGGCCATGTCGGTTTGACGATTACCACAGACAAGCGGGACGCTAAACAGGTCTGGCTCAGAATATCCGTGTCCGATACCGGAAGAGGGATTAAACCGGAGGATCAAACAAAACTCTTCGACGAGTTTGTAAAGGTAGACGTAAAGAAAAACCAGGGTATCGAAGGAACGGGGCTTGGCCTGGCAATTACCAAAAGCCTCTGTATCGCTATGGGCGGGGATATACGCGTGGAAAGCCAATACGGCAAGGGCAGCGTATTCACGGCGCTTATCCCGCAGGGCATTGGAACAGAAGCGCCCTTCGCCGCGGTAGAGGATGCAGGCAAAAAGAAAGTTCTGGTTTATGAAGGCAGAATCAATTACGCCGGATCGGTGTGCTGGACCCTGGAAAATATGGGCGTCCCCCATACTTTGGTGACAAATCATAATGATTTTGCCCTGGCGCTGTACCGGGAAGAATGGCTCTATGTGTTTTCAGGCTATGGACTTTATGAAATGATTAAACCGCTTATCGAACAGCCGGACACGGCTTTCTTCGGAGGGAAAAAGCCGCCTCTGGCTCTGATGGTAGAATGGGGAACCGAAGCCTACATACCCGGCGTGCGCTTTATATCCATACCGGTGCAGTCACTGTCGATTGCCAATGTTCTTAACGGCATGGCTGACAACAAAGGTTATATCAAAACCTCCGGTGTAATCCGTTTCACTTTCCCCAGCGCGCGGATTCTTGTGGTGGATGACATCGCGACTAACCTCAAAGTAGCCGAAGGCCTTCTTGCTCCCTACCAGCCGGTAGTGGACACCTGTATGAACGGCCTGCAGGCTATAGAACTGGTAAAACGCAACGAGTACGATATTGTTCTAATGGATCACATGATGCCCGAAATGGACGGAATTGAAGCAACGACTACTATCCGTTTGATGGAGGACGAACGCTTCCGTACCCTGCCAATTATAGCGTTAACCGCAAACGCCGTTGTGGGAATGCGGGAAATGTTTATTAAAAATGGCTTCAATGATTTTCTTTCAAAACCCATAGACGTTTCCAAACTGGATGAAATACTTGACCGCTGGATACCGACAGAGAAGAGGGAGTCGGATGACAACGGCGCTTCCAACTTGTACCCTGATAGTCCGAATCGCGATACCCCTAACCCTGAACCTCGAACCCGGTACCCCGTTATCCAAAACCCTGGCCCCCGAACCCAGATCCCCATTATTCCGGGCATTGATACTGTAAAAGGTATTGGCATGACAGGCGGGACTGTGGCCGCTTATACAAAAGTGTTATCCATGTTTTGCAAAGATGCTGAAGAGCGGCTGCCGCTTCTGCAGAAAGCGCCGGATTCGAATCTGCCGGCATTTATTACCCAGGTTCACGCCCTTAAAAGCGCGGCGGCTTCTATCGGCGCACAGGAAATATCGTCCCTGGCAGCGGGGCTTGAATCCGTCGGTAAAGCGGGGGATACAGCCTTTATCCGTGAAAACCTTCCTTCCTTTACACAGCGGCTTGCGGAACTGGTAAATAATATTTATGACGCATTGGAACTGGATAAGCCTGAATATCACACCGCCGCCTCCCAATTTCCGGTTTCTGGTCCCCAGTCCCTATTATTTGAAGAACTTTCCGAAGCCCTGAAATCCCAAAAAATATCTGATATTAAACGTATACTGAATACGCTGGATCAACAGACCCAAGAGCCACAACTCAAAAAAACCCTCGAACAGATTTCTGATCAGGTACTTATGACAGAATTTGGCAACGCCGTAAAAATAATTGAGGGGTTAAT
>Ga0268262_10006017_pt1 | contig 11797 bp, 9 predicted proteins | sample TergutNc150P3_FD_190354 | JGI IMG/M metagenome (GOLD analysis project Ga0268262, IMG submission 190354) | Nasutitermes corniger P3 segment gut microbial community from laboratory colony in Florida, USA - Nc150 P3 (SPAdes) (version 2) | ecosystem: Host-associated > Arthropoda: Insects > Digestive... | reverse complement strand
TAAAGTATTTCATATTAAATATATATGTATACTATGTTATAATTTTTATTAATTGTCAAGTATCAAAGAGCGTTTTTCCCGCATTTTTCAATATAGCATTTTTTGAGGCTCTTTGATTAATATTTATTAAATTTTTTATTTATTTTATAGTTAACATGTCATGCACAAATTATCAGACAGGACGGCCGGGTTTACGGATTCCGTCATTCGCAGAATGACCCGCATATCGCTGAAGTACGGGGCGGTAAACCTTTCGCAGGGCTTTCCGGATTTTGATCCGCCGAAGGAAATTTTAGACAGGCTCGCGGAGATTGCGCATACAGGTCCTCATCAGTATTCAATTACATGGGGAGCGCAAAATTTCCGCGAAGCTCTTTCCGATAAACAGTCAAAATTGATGGGCAGAAATATCGATCCTGAACGCGAGATTGTCGTAACCTGCGGCAGTACCGAGGCTATGATGGCGGCGATGATGACCGTCGCGAATCCCGGCGACAAGGTGATAGTATTCTCGCCTTTTTATGAAAACTACGGCGCGGACACAATTCTTTCCGGGGCGCAGCCTTTATATGTGCCTCTGCGTCCGCCATTGTTCAATTTTGACGCAAATGAACTGGAAGACGCTTTTAAACAACGCCCCAAGGCGCTGATACTTTGCAATCCCTCAAACCCCTGCGGAAAGGCGTTTACCCGCGATGAATTAACCGTAATCGCCGATCTTGCGAAAAAATATGACGCTTATGTCATAACGGACGAAGTGTATGAGCATATTGTTTACGCGCCGAACACCCATACATATATCGCGTCACTGCCCGGAATGTTCGAGCGGACAATTTCATGCAGTTCGCTTTCCAAAACCTATTCGATAACAGGCTGGCGGCTCGGGTATATCATAGCGCCGGAAGTTATTATTGATACGGCAAAAAAAGTACACGACTTTTTAACGGTGGGAGCGGCGGCTCCATTACAGGAAGCGGCTGTAGCGGGACTGCGTTTCCCCGCCTCATATTACGACAACCTGTTACGCGAATATACAGAAAGGCGTAAATTATTCCTGAAAGGACTGGACGACCTTGGCATACGGCACACAAACCCGGAAGGCGCCTACTATGTAATGCTTGATATTTCAGAGTACGGTTATGAAAGCGATTTGGATTTCTGCGAAAAGTTAGCCGAAAAGGTAGGAGTAGGCGCGGTTCCCGGCTCCAGTTTCTTCCGTGAGGACGTGAACAGCCTGATACGTTTTCACTTCGCCAAAAAGAACGACACTCTTTATGAAGCGCTTAACAGGCTGGAAAAAATGAAAGAGAGAATGTAATCACAAAATACAAAAAATTTTTGTTCGTAAGATTTTCGTTATTACTTTTCGTGGTTCGTGGTAAAATTCTTCTTCATTATTTATTTTGTACTCATTTCTTAAAACTTTTCAGTCTCAGCGCGTTGGTCAGCACCGAAACCGAGCTTAAACTCATGGCGGCGGCGGCGAAGATAGGGTTCAGGAGAGGTCCCCCGAAGAGATACAGAAGGCCCGCGGCAACGGGAATGCCGAGTACGTTGTAGCCGAAAGCCCAGAACAGGTTTTGTTTAATGTTGCGGATTGTCTTCTTGCTTAAATTGATGGCGGTGGGTACGTCAATCAAGTCGGAGCGCATTAGCACGATGTCGGCGGACTCCATAGCTACGTCCGTTCCGCTTCCGATGGCGATTCCGATATCCGCCTGCGCAAGCGCCGGAGCGTCGTTGATTCCGTCTCCCACCATTGCGGTTTTTTTGCCTTCGCTTTGAAGTTTTTTCACTTCGGCGGACTTGTCCTGCGGCAGGACTTCGGCAAGCACGCGGTCAATTCCAACCTGTTTTGCGATTGCGTCCGCTGTTTTTTTATTGTCCCCTGTTATCATGACGGCTTCAATTCCCATTTTGTGAAGCTTTTCTATCGCCGCTTTGCTGGAAGGTTTAAGCACGTCCGCTACGGCGGCGACACCCGCGGCTTTGCCGTCAAAAGCGACGTACATCGGCGTTTTTCCCTCGGCGGCAAGACGGTCGGACGCTGTTTCAAACTGCGCAAGGTGAATGTTTTTCTCTTCCATTAATTTTCTGTTTCCCGCCAAAACAGCGGTTCCGTTAATCACAGCCTCAATTCCTCTGCCGGGAATGGCTTTGAATGCGGCTGCGGGCGGCAATACAAGACCGCGCTTTTCAGCTTCGCGGACAATCGCCTGTCCAAGCGGGTGTTCGCTTCCTTTTTCAGCGCCTGCCGTTATCTGCAAAATGTTGTTTTCTTCTATACCTGTGGCTGTAACCACGTCAGTTACTTCAGGCTTGCCTTCGGTAATTGTCCCGGTCTTGTCAAACACAATCGTTTGAATCTTGCCTGCGGTTTCAAGCGCTTCGCCGCCTTTAATTAAGATGCCGTGTTCGGCTCCCTTGCCCGTTGCCACCATAATAGCCGTGGGCGTAGCAAGCCCGAGCGCGCAGGGGCAGGCTATGACAAGCACGGAAATAAAAATCGTAAGTGCGAATTCCGTTACTGTTTTTTCCGCGGGAAGGCTTACAGCGCCGAAAGAAGCCGCAATAAACCACGCGGTTCCGGCGGCAAGGGCGATGGCGCAGACAACAGGCACGAAGTAGCCTGAAACAATGTCCGCCATCTGCGCTATCGGCGCTTTGGAGCCTTGCGCGTCTTCAACTAACTTGATGATCCGCGCCAGCGCGGTTTCGCTTCCGACCTTTTCCGCCTTAAAACATAAACGTCCGTTGCTGTTAATTGTCGCCCCGTAAACAGGATCGCCCGCTTTTTTATCAACAGGCATGCTTTCCCCTGTGAGCATGGACTCGTCAACCGCGCTTTGCCCCTCTGTTACGGTTCCGTCCACGGGGATTTTCGCGCCGGGCTTTACAACGATAATGTCGCCGGGAGCGACTTCGTCAATCGGGATTTCTTTTTCAAAGGTTCTATCGGAACCGGTTCCGCCGGAACCATTATTGACAATGACAATCGCGGTTTTTGGAGCCAGCCCCATAAGTTTTTTTATCGCCTCGCTTGTTCTGCCTTTGGATACCGCTTCAAGCGATTTGCCCAGGAGAATAAGGGTGATAATTACCCCCGCGGTTTCAAAGTACAAAGATTCAACGGCGTGAAAATTTCCGGCGGCAATCTGAAACAAATTGTAAACGCTGTAAACAACCGCCGCAGTGGTTCCAACCGCGATAAGCGAATCCATGTTGGGGCTTCTTTGAAAAAGATTTTTAAAACCTGCCGAATAAAACCTGTTTCCCGCAATTATTATGGGAATGACAAGCGCAAACTGTACTATGGCGTATAACAATGGAGAGTGCATAGGGTCAAGCATTTTTGGGAAGGGCAGGGAAGCCCGTTTTATCATGGGAGCCATCGCGATATACAGCAGAGGAAGGGCTAAAACCGCAGAGGTGATAAATTTTGTCCGCAATGTTTTTATTTCTTTTTCCTTGCGGAGTTTGTCTTCGTCTAACGCGTTTTTTGAAGCTTCGATTACTTCGTATCCCGCATTGATAATCGCTTCTTTAATTGCAGAAAGACGCAAGGCTTGCTGGTCGAAAATTACCGTCGCTTTTTCCGTGGCAAGGTTTACAACGGCGCTTTTTACGCCTTCCAGTTTACCGAGCGCTTTTTCAACCCGCGCGGAACAGGCGGCGCAGTGCATTCCGCCTACGGTTAAAGTTTCCGTTATCATTTATCAGCCTTCTTTTCTTGGTTCGGCGATTACGGTGATGGTGCTTCTGATCATGCCCATCCAGCAGGAATAGCGGAACTTGCCTTCTTTTTCGGGAGTAAATTCAATTATATTTTCACCCGGCTGAAAGACGTGTTCAATGCCGTATTCATAAAAAATAGCGGTGTAGTTACAGCCTGTTATACTTCCGGGCGGCGCGTTAATTGTCCAGCGTACCGGAATGCCCTTTTGCACCGTTATCGCGGGATAGCGGTTTGAGCGCAATGTTGATTTTACAACCTGAACGCCGTTTTCAATTACAGGGGCAAACGGTTTAGGTTCAGGCGGAACGGCGTTTTCGCGGTTATTCTTCGGCGTGTCAACCGTTTTTACGGAAGCAGGATTATTCGGCGGATTAATAAAACTTGACAGGCTTAAACCGTTTGAAAACATGACAAGCCCAAGCGCGGTGACAAGAATTGCCCCCGTTTGCATAACGCGGCGGGAAAACACGCGCCCTTTTGTACCGCTTAAAACGCCGCTTACCGCGCCGAGCGCGAACATCAGGGGGATAGTTCCAGCGCAGAAAAGGAACATGGAAATGCCACCTTTGACTGGGCTTCCCGTAGATAAAGCGTAAACCTGCATTGCCTGTAACGGACCGCACGGCATAAAGCCGTTAAGAAAACCTACAACAAGCGGGCCATGCGATGGTTTTTGTTCGTCTGTTTTATTTGAAAAAATTTTCGGCATTTGCGGAATAAAACGCCGTAAAGCTGGAAACAGCCCCAGCATATTAATTCCCATGATCACCATGAAGATTCCGGCGGCAAGCTGTACAATTCCCTTAAAATGCCCGGACAGGGTAATCACCGAACCGAGCGCGCCAACAATAACCCCGACTAATGTATACGAGACAAGCCTCCCTCCATTGTAAAGGATACCGGGCAGAAGCAGAGTATATTTATCCGAGGGCGCTGTTGAGCCGTTCCCTAAAGTCTGCGAAAGATTAATCCCGCCGCACATGGCGATACAATGCACGCCTGTAAGCAGGCCGATAACCAGTAACATTCCGTAACTCATGCCCTCGCTTGCAAGGGGGAAAGATGCGGCAAGACTGCCGGTTGTAAATGCCCGTAACAGCATAAAGAGGGCGAAGATAATTACAAGAACGCCCGCGATTTGCGGGATCGTCTTGCTTTGTAAAGCGGTTTTTTCCTGTCCTTCCAAAACTTTGTAATCCAGATTTTCAATTACCGCAGAAATTTTATCAAAGCCGGTTACCGCATTATCGTAGGAGACGGACGCGTGTCCGGTGCGGTAGTTTACAGCCGCTTTTTTGACGCCCTCCGTTTTTTTCAGTTCTTTTTCTATAATATTTTTACAGTTAACGCAGTACATTCCTCCGATGCGGAATGAGCGCTTTTGCAAACTTTGATTTTCCTGTGTTTCCATATACCCTATTTATACCATAGGATTACTATGTTTTCAAGTCTGATGTATAATAAATTATTAATGAAAAATATACGATTGATCATATTATTCATTTTTCTTGCTTCTGCCTGTGTGCAAATTCAGGCTCAAATGTCATTCCGCCTTAAATCAGCCCCCGCGGATTTAAGCGTTTATTTCAATAATGAATTGATAAAGCCCGCCTCAACATCGGGAACCATACGTGAATACAGGATTCCTTCCGTGGGAACGCTGCGTTTCAGCGCGTCAGGCTACAACAGCATTGAATGGAATACGGATAAGCTTCCTGTTGTAAAAGGGCAGGCGGACATCAAACTGGAAAAAGAAAAGGGAGTTTTAAAATACATAGGCGAATATAAAACAGGAAGCCAGCCCAAGAGCGCGTATTTTTCTCCCGACGGCAAACGGCTTTTTGTTCCGCTCCTGAACGAAAAGGGCGTTGATGTCTTCCGCGTGTTAAAGCAGTCGCTTGAGTATGAAAAACGGCTTGAAGCGGGAACCAGACCCGGGTTTGTGGAAGCGTTATGCGACGAACGCAGACGTGAATTGTGGGTTTCCAGCATGGAGGAGAACAAGGTATATGTTTTTAACCTTGATACTCTTGAGTTAAAATCTTCTTATATAACCGGCGGAACCTTCACAAAGGTGATAGTACAAAGCCCCGGCGGCGCTCTTACATTGGTGTCAAACTGGGTCAGCCGGGACATAAGCGTTTTTGACTCAGACACAAAAAAATTACTGCGCCGCATTCCCGCAGGCGGAACTCCGCGCGGCATGGCGTTCTCGCCTGACGGCGCTTTGATGTATGCCGCAATTTACGACGCGGCTATTGTCGCGGTTGTCGATATGAAGGAGTACAAGGTAATCTATAAATGGCGTTTTAATGAAGGCGAAGGAGCCGCGAGGCACATTATCTACCGCGACGGCAAGCTCTATGTTTCCGATATGTACCGCGGAACCGTGAATATTCTGAATGCGGCGACAGGCGCTCTTCTTAAATCCGCGCGCGTAGGACCGAACATTAACACAATCGTAATGTCGCCTGATGGCAGGTACATTTTCGCATCTTCGCGCGGAATGAATAACGCCGTTGATTACATGCTGCCGGGCCCCGATTTCGGCGCGGTTTATATGTTAAACGCGCAGGACTTAACTTTAATCGACAAAGTATGGGGGCGCAACCAGCCCACAGGCCTTGCCGTTTCCCCCGACGGAAAACTTTTGGTGTTTACCGATTTTCTTGACGCGAATATTGAACTGTACAGGATAGAGACAGCGCCTCAATGAAGCATCGCTTCTACTAAATCCCATCGGGCGGAGGAATGTCTTTGCCGTCGAATGGGGCAAGGACGTCATCAAGTTCTTTTACAATAGCCGGATCTATTTTTTCCGAGTCCGCCATTTCATAGAGGATCTTTATTGTATCTTTGTGGCTCCGTCCGGGGTGGTAAGGTCTTTCCTCGCTTATCGCCTGATATATGTCTAGGCATGTTAACAACCTGCTGTTAAAGTCAAGCTCAACGGCTTTTTTCCCGAAGGAGTAACCGTAACCGTCCAATTTTTCATGGTGGTCGGAAGCCCACCGGCAGATTGTTTCAAACCCTTCAACTTCTTTAAGAAGTTCCCATGTAAGATAAACATGTTTCTTTATAACATTAAATTCATCGTCGGTAAGTTTGCCCGGCTTTTCCAGAATAGAGGAAGGAATCGCCAGTTTGCCAAGATCGTGCAAGGACGCCGCCAAATACAGTTCCGCCAAATCCTGAGGTTCATATTTGTAGTGTTTTCCCATGAACCACGCCTTGTTAGCGATCTGGGTTGAATGACGGCGCGTAAAGACGGATTTATAATCGATTATTCTTGCGACAAAACCCGCAAGGCCGTAAATAGTATCCGTTTGAACGTCTACAATCCAGGGAGAAAGTGATTCATCCGCAGTTTGTTTAATTACATCGTCTTTTAGGGACGCAAGCGTAGGCAAATCGAAAATTTCAAGAAAAGTTTGCGCCGCTTTTTTGCTGTATTTTTTTCCCGTTTCATTGACGACTTCTTCTCTGATAGCGGGCAATTCGTCCGGTTCCACTTTCTGAAGGTGGTGGGTAACGTCAATTGTATCGGCAATGGCGATAAGTTCCGCCTCAAGAGGTCCTTCCCCTTCACGTATGCCGAAGGGACCTGTGCCGTCCGCGTGTTCATGGTGATACAGAACAAAGTCTTTTACATTTGTCCTAAAACAAAGCGCGTCCACGTTTTTCTGGCCTATTTCGCTGTGCTTTTTCATTGACATATCATGTTCATCGCCCATTCGTTCTGAAAGGATATATTCGGTAAGGGCGCTGTCATGAAGCATGGCGCAAACCGCAAGGGCTGTTATTTCTTCTGTGTCTTTCCCGAGCAGTTTTCCCATTTTCGCGCAAAGAACAGCGATTCTTTTTCCGTGATTGGTGCTTGCCCCTAATAACTCGCCCTCCACAATATCAAGGGCCGCGGATATTGACTTGATAAGCGAATCCATACGTACTTTTAACATAATAACCTTGATTATACATTGTTTTATTAATATTATGTCAATTATGAAAGTAATAGCTTTTAACGGAAGCCCCAATAACGACGGGGTAATACAGAACGCGCTTGAACTGATGTGCGCGCAGTTGGATAAAGAAGGCATAAAGACCGAAATTGTTCAGGTTGGAAGGGAAAATATACGCGGGTGTATTGACTGCCGCAAATGCCGGGAGCTTGGAAAATGCGCTTTTGACGATCTTGTAAACACGTCGGCGGAAAAAGTGAATTCAGCGGACGGAATCATTACAGGCTCTCCCGTTTACTACGGCAGTATCGCGGGTAATTTTAAGTGTTTCCTGGACAGGCTTTTTTTCTCCGGAGTACGTCTGGAGTACAAGGCGGCGGCGGCCGTGGTATCGTGCAGGCGCGCCGGCGGGATTAACGCCTTTCACCAGATGAACAACTATTTTAACCTTACGGGCGCTTTTATCGCGCCTTCCGTATATTGGGAGATTGTCCACGGTTCAAACCGCGAAGAGTCGCTTCAGGACGCGGAAGGCCTTTATGTCGTAAAGCGTTCGGCGCGGAGCATGGCATGGCTTATCAAGTCCCTTGCGCTCGCGAAGAAGGAAATACCCTTGCCGGAAGTTGAAACCCGGCCATGGACCAATTTTATACGGTAAATTTTTATTATTTTTTTTATTTGCCTATTGACAAAATATATTTTTTCCCTCATAATTCCTATTAAACACATAGGAATTATGTGTATACTAAGATTGAAGAGACAAAAACAGGCTTTTAAGTGAAAATAAAGCGCTGGTTTATAAGGAGTTATAAAATGGCAAAAAAGATAAAACAAATCGCCATATACGGGAAGGGCGGAATAGGAAAATCAACAACCACCAGCAACTTGTCGGCGGCTCTGTCAAAAGCCGGGTACAAGGTTATGCAATTCGGGTGCGATCCTAAATCCGACAGCACCAACACTTTGCGCAGCGGCGAATATATCCCAACCGTTCTTGATACGCTCAGGGAAAAAGGAGCCGTAAACGCGCATGATGTTATTCATCAGGGCTTTAACGGAATCTACTGCGTCGAGGCGGGAGGGCCCGCTCCGGGAGTAGGCTGCGCCGGGCGCGGCATTATTACCGCCGTTGAATTATTTAAACAGCAGAAAATATTTGACGAGCTTGATCTTGATTTTGTCATTTACGATGTTTTAGGCGACGTTGTTTGCGGCGGCTTTGCCGTGCCTATCCGCGAAGGCATAGCCCAGCATGTTTTTACGGTATCAAGCGGCGACTTTATGTCGATTTACGCCAGTAACAACCTTTTTAAGGGGATAAAAAAATATTCAAACGCGGGCGGCGCTCTTTTGGGCGGCGTTATAGCCAATTCGATTTCTCAAGGTTATTCGCGCGATATAATAGACGACTTTACCGCCAGAACGCAGACGCAGATCATTCAATATGTTCCGCGTTCAATTACGGTTACCCAGTCCGAATTAAAGGGAAAAACTACAATTGAAGCCGCGCCGGACAGCGAGCAGGCAAAAATATACACACAGCTCGCGCAGCGCATTGCCGCCCATGAAGAAAGCAAAACGCCTTCGCCGCTTGAATTGGACGAACTTCGCAGTTGGGCGGCGGGCTGGAGCGACAAGCTTTTGGAACTGGAATCAGGCGTTGTCGTAGGCGGAGCGTCATCGGGCATATAGGAAATATTTATGGCAGTAATTGCGCGTAACTTACAGAAAAAAGAAAAAAACAACCACCCTTGTTTTGACCCTGCCGCGCACGGGCAATACGGGCGTATTCATCTGCCTGTCAGCGCGAAATGCAATATAAAGTGCCGTTTTTGCGAGCGCAGTATCAATCTGGACGAAAACTGCCCCGGAGTCGCGGCGCAGATACTTGCGCCGGAACAGGCGGTAAAAACCCTCGCTGACGCTTTGGAACTTTGTCCGGAAATTACGGTCGCCGGCATTGCCGGTCCCGGGGACGCGCTCGCGGACAATTGCGCGATAGAAACTTTTCGACTTGTGGACAAAAAATTTCCGCGGCTGTCAAAGTGTCTTTCAACTAACGGGCTGGGGCTTCCTGACAAGGTGCGGGAATTGTCGGCTTTGGGGTTAAAGCATGTTACGGTTACCGTTAACGCGGTGGATCCCAAAATCGGCGGAAAAATCATTTCTCATATTACATTTAACGGCGAAACAATACAAGGTGAAAAAGCGGCGGAAATACTTCTTTCCCGCCAGCTTGAGGGGATACGCTGGGCGGCAGGTTTTGGATTGGAAATAAAAATAAACACCGTCCTGATACCAGGCGTTAACTCCGATCATATAGGGGAAATAGCAAAAACCATTTCCGCCCTGGGGGTCAGCTACCACAATATCATACCGCTTATTCCCCGTGGGGAATTTGCCGGGACTGCCGCCCCCGATTGCTCCATGCTTGAAGCGGCAAGAAGGGAAGCGGAGGCCATACTGCCTGTTTTCCGCAACTGCGCCCACTGCAGAGCCGACGCCTGCGGAATACCCGGTGTAAGCGATTTTTCACGCAAATTATACGAAAAAACAGGTGAATTTCGCTGTAACAACATCTGCGGATGATTTTTACGCCATTAAAACGGCGCAAAAATCAGCGATAAACGGCATTAAAACGCCGCTTATCGTAGCGGTTTACGGGCGGTTTTTGCGCCTAAGGCGCACCGCCCCATATTCTGCCTTTGGCAGAACATCGTAAACCGCCATTAATAAGAAAATTTTTATTTTTTGTTAAAAAAGGCTTGACAAAGTTTTGTTTTAATACATATAATTCATATATATTTAGTATGTAATATATGTTTACTATGTTTTAAGGAGGCTGAAGTGAATATCTATTCAAAACTGACCGATTTGATTGGGAATACCCCTTTGCTGGAATTATCCAATTACAACCGTTTTGTTAATTTAAGCGGGCGCTTAATCGCAAAGCTTGAGTACTTTAACCCGCTTGGAAGCGTTAAGGATCGTATCGCCTTTTCAATGATAGAATCAGCTGAAAAAAGCGGCAAAATAACAAAGGACACGGTGCTTATCGAGCCGACAAGCGGCAATACCGGCATCGGACTCGCTTTTGTCGCGGCCTCAAAAGGATACAAGCTGATTTTAACAATGCCCGAAACAATGAGCGTAGAGCGGCGCAATCTGTTAAGGGCGCTTGGCGCGGAAATTGTACTGACGCCGGGCAAGGACGGAATGAAGGGCGCGATAAGAAAAGCCGAAGAACTTTTTTCCCAGTTTGAAAACGCGTTTATTCCCCAGCAGTTTGAAAATCCGGCGAACCCCGAGATACACAAAAAAACAACAGCCGAAGAAATATGGAAAGATACCGACGGACAAATCGCCGCGTTTGTTTCAGGCGTTGGAACTGGCGGAACAATAACCGGAGTCGGCGAATTTTTGAAAAGTAAAAATAAAGACATAAAAGTAATCGCCGTGGAACCTTATGACTCGGCGGTGCTGTCTGGCAATCCTCCGGCTCCGCACAAGATACAGGGAATAGGCGCGGGCTTTGTTCCCTCGGTTTTAAATACGGGAATTATCGACGAGATATACAAGGTAAGAAACGAGGAAGCGTTTGAAACTTCGCAGAAACTAGCGAGGACTGAAGGCCTGCTTGTCGGCATTTCATCGGGGGCGGCGGCGTTTGCGGGAACGCAGATTGCAAAGCGCCATGAATACAAAGGAAAAATTGTTGTAACTATCCTGCCGGATACGGGCGAAAGATACCTTTCCACCGCGTTATACGACAGTCTTGAACGTAAGTAATGGAGGAATAAAGTGAATAGTTTTATTGACAGACCGCGTTATGCCTGTTCATTGGGCGGCGCGCTTGCGACATTAAGGGCGATACCTAGGGCGATTCCCGTTATACACGCTTCGGCGGGGTGCGGGCAGAATTTGTATCAGGCGTATAATTCAGGCGGAGCGTACCTTGGCGGCGGTTACTGCGGAGGCAACGCGCTTCCCAGCAGCAACGTAATCGAGCGCGACGTAGTGTTTGGCGGCGAAGACAGATTACGCGAACAAATCCAAACTACGCTTGAGGTTATGGACGGCGATCTATTTGTCGTTCTTTCAG
>Ga0268262_10006016_pt1 | contig 11797 bp, 13 predicted proteins | sample TergutNc150P3_FD_190354 | JGI IMG/M metagenome (GOLD analysis project Ga0268262, IMG submission 190354) | Nasutitermes corniger P3 segment gut microbial community from laboratory colony in Florida, USA - Nc150 P3 (SPAdes) (version 2) | ecosystem: Host-associated > Arthropoda: Insects >... | reverse complement strand
TGCTGAATCTTTCCCGGATTCGCAAGAAATAACTGATTTAAGAATATCCAAGGTCAAACTCCTTACCTTAACTTAACTAATCGCCGGGAGGCTTGAGGGGTTCTCCGTGTCAGAGGCGATATGCACCTCAATTCCAGCCAGGTCAGGCGAGATGTCATCCGGCAAAAAAACGCTTCCACTGTCTCGCCTTTCGCTCTCCACGGGCATGGTTTGCAGCCATAGCAAGGCCGGTTGGTTGCGCGGCCCGTTTATATAATGAATTTCACAGCCTTTAGTCCCCAGGTCCTGGCCGGCGAGCTGCAGCATTTTCAGAACTATGCTGTTTTCCACCCCCCGGCCCAGCGCCCGGCAACTCACGGCCAGTTCTTCCACGTGCAGGCAATTTTGCTTTTTGGCGGCCAACAGTACGGAGATCAGGCCACTATCGGAAAGGCGGTCGGACATGGCCGCGGTAATGACACATTTGTCCGCATCGTCAATAAAAGCATGGACGTCATCAGCGGTCGGACGCAAGTAAGTAAGAATGAACTGGTTCGTTTTATTAAGCAGTTCTGTAATACGCGCGGATAATTGCCTGGGATTCACCGCGAATTGGAGCCGTATTTTCAACTCTTCCAGGTATTCCCGCGGCGAGAGTTTTTTTTGCAGCCTCGCCCGCTCGGAATTGGCCTTGACGTCTTCGGTGCGGATCCGGTCTTCATGAGTCGCGGTTATCTTAAAAAGACGCGGGTAATGCCGCAAGGCGGCCAAAGTGTCTTCCGGCGAAACCCCTTCCAGCACGCTGACTTCGGGCAATTCATCTTGAACCCGCAGAAGTTCGCCGGGATTGTCGTCAATAAAAAGCAGGGCCTCCGGACCGATATTAAGGCGGGCGGCGATGGCCCGGATATTTTCGGGTTTCGCCTTCCAGTTAATGGCCCAGGCGGCGAAATCCCCCCACTTCAAGGGGAAGTCCGGGCGTTCCATAAACAGGCGTTTAACGTCTTCCTCTTCGTTTTTTGAAGCCAACGCCAGCATAATGCCCTGTTCTTTCAGGGAACGAAGGTGTATCTGCAAGGCGTGATATGGTTTCACCCCATTGAGGCCATCCTCGCCGAGTACGCCCGCATACAAGGTATTGTCGCAATCCAGGACTATGGCCTTCAAGGGTGGATACAGCAAGGCCGGAATGAAACGGGCGCCTAGCGCCCTGGCGACTTCAAGGCAAGCTTGGTGGGAAAGTCGCGTTCCCGAGTATGCTTCAAGCCTCAGGTCTAAAGCCTTGTCGCCGAGAGGCGCCAGAATACCGGAGACATCGCAGATAAGCGTGCCAGGCGAGGGCGGCAGGGCCTCAGCCGGCAAACCGTAGGCGGCCACAAGTATCTTGCCCGCGCCGAGATCCTTGAGGGCGTGAAGGCGTCCAGCCAGCCAGGCGGACATATCGCCGTCATATCTTCCCATGTCCAGCCAGAGCAGGTGCAAATCGGCCTCGACCGGTAAATGGCCTGAAAAACTCAAGCTGTCGTCATAATCACTGTAAAGAAAATCAGCCCGGGTTTTGGAGAGACCCAAAAACGCATTCACGACCGGGGCGAGCAACTCAAAAGCATGGTTGCGATGGACAACCACCGTGACCTGGCGTTCAGGCGCCGGCAGTTCTTGGGCCAGCAGCTCGGCGCGGTTTAAGGTATCACGGTAGTAGGCTTTAATTGTCATTTCCGGTATCGCTTTGAATACGCTGTTACATCAGACAGCGGCAGTTTTAACTTGAACCAGTTCGACTATCAACTGGTTGGGAAGCACCGCGAAGCTGATTTTTTCAAAGAAGGCCGCCTCCATGACCGGCACAAGTATCTTCGCCTTACATTCACGCCGCAAACGTTCCGTATCCGCTTCAATGGAAGAGGTGGCATAGGCAAAATGATACAGTTTTATGCCTCGTTTCAGAAAAGTGCTGACGCGCCCCTCCACGCCTTGGCTCCTATCAATATTTTCAATGAGTTCCAGGGTGGGCTGGTTGGGGGCGGCCACAAAGAGCCCTCGTATTCCTTGGGCTTGGTCAACAAATATTTCTGAGCAAGGCGCATAGCCCAGAGATGAGAAAATCCGTTCCTCCCGTTCCAGATCACGCGTAGCAACGCCTATATGGTGCAGAGGCAATATGCTTGTCTCAAACATTGAACTTACTCCATGATTTATTCATCGAAAATTTACCTTACATTTCAATGTTATATTTTTTTAGAACCTCTTGTCCCTTTTCAAAGGAAGTCAAGACGGCAATATCGTCCGGCTCCATCATAATGGCGAATTCTTCTTCCAGAGCGACAACCAAGCCCACATGCCCGATGGAGTCCCAGGCCTCAAGTGACTGGCGCTCCAGACCCGCGACCTTTTCGGGGCTTAGGTCGAAAGTCTGGGTGAAGGCCCTGATGTATTTTTCAAGATTATTCATTTTGCCCTCCGGCCCGCTTAAACATTCCCCCGTTCAATGAAATCAACCCACTCCTCAATAAGCTGTTGCCTGGTCGGCGCCTCGGCCGGAGCTTTTATCAAATGAAGCCCTCCGTTATGGGCCTGGCTCAAATCCAAAATACATGAAGCCACAGACATGCCGACTCCAAAGGAAATCAATTGGACCTTGCCTATGGGTGAATTCTTCATTATGTCGCAGAGATTGACTAAAACCGAAGTGCCGCTGCAATTGCCGTATTTGGAGAATGTTTCGGCCGAGGCTTTGGCTTTGGGGATTTGCGCATGATTTATGACCGTGCGGACAATCTGCCCGTTAGCCTGGTGGATGCCGAAAAAATCCAGGTCGTCGCGGGTAAGCCCGGCAAAATCAAGAAGCGTTTGAACGCTTTCAGGAGCATGCTCCATGACAAATCTGAAAATTTCCTCGCCGCTCATAACTAAATCCCACAGATGGGTGATATTGCCTTCCGGATCCTTCAGTTCCAGGTCGATAATATCTTTTCGAACCGGCAATTTAAAACCTCCGGCCGGGGTGACAAGTTTTTTCCATTCGCGTCCGAAGCTTTTCAGATGAAAAAAGGCCGGCCTTGATTCGGCGGTTCTTTCCAACAACACCGCCGCCGCCGCGTCGCCGAACAATATGCAGGTCTTCCTGTTCCGCACATCCGTCAGCAATGAGCCGACCGAGCCTTCCAAAAAAAGACATTTTCGGGAGGCGTCGCTTTGGATCAAGGAATGGGCCAGCCATAAGCCATAAACGGAATCCGTACAGCCCAAACCGCTGGTATCAAAACAAGCGGTTTCTTCCGAGAGGCCCAAGTTCCCCTGGATGAGGCAGGCGGTGGAGTTGCCGTTGTAATCATGGCTGTTGGACGTCGCAATCACCGTATCAATTTCATCCGGGCCTATGTGTGTTTGCGCCATGAGCAGGCGGGCGGCCTCTTCGCACATAGTGCCTACACTCATCCCCTCGGAAACCACGTGCCTTTTACCCAGGCCCAGGATTTTTTTATGACGCTCAAGCTTCATTTTATCGCCGTTAAACAATTCAAGCTCGTCGTCTATATTGATATGACGCTCGGGCACGACCGTAAGCAGGCCTGAAATTTTCACATTTTCAAATTTTGAAAGCGACATATGGAAACCCTATATGAAGCAGATTGTGCCTCAAATGCTGGCACAATCTATGATATAATTTTGCCCGGTTATCCATTTAGCCTTGTCGGATAACAAAAAGACAGCCATATTCGCCACGTCCGACGCTTCCCCCACCCCCATTGGATATTTATACCCCGGATCATCTCTAAAAGAAGCCATCGCTTCTGTCATTGGGGTGACTATGTCGGAAGGGAGCAGACAATTGACGCGCATACCGGCCGGGGCGACTTCTTTGGCTATGCAAACGCAGGAAGCGCTTAAGGCCGCTTTGGTGCCGGAATAAGCGGTATGTCCGCGATCAGATTGAACGGCTGCGGTCGATGAGAGCATGACGGCGGCCGCGCCCCGGCCGACATTCAAACGCCGGTCCAGAAAACCTTTCAGCATTAAAATAGGCGCAAAGTAATTTATAGCGAAAATATTCCGCAAATCCATATAACTTGAAGCGGAAAGCGGTTTGATTTCGGCAATTCCCGCGCAAAAAACCAAGCCTTGAAATTTTCCGTATTTCTCTTTCAGGGCCTTCACAAATTGCGGCAGTGTTTCAATATCTTCGGTCAAATCCTTTTGTTCCAGGTGAATGTTCTCCGGCCGCGTCGCTTTTTCTTTCATCGCGCCCAGGCGGGGATAATCACGGGCCACCGCCACCACCGAGGCCCCAGTTTCATTCAAGAGCAGGGCCACGGCCTCACCGATACCCGAAGAAGCCCCGGTTACGATAAATAGCTGGTTCTTGCCAAAGGAAAACATGGCTAAAGCCCGGCCTTCACGGCTATATCTTCAACTGTTTTCATTTCCTTGTAATCCTCAAAAGTCGTGTGAACTCTGAAGTTTTTTTCGAGGAAGGCCATGGTGGCCATGACCGACAAGGAATCCCATTCCCTGATCTCGGACAAGGCCATATCAAAGGCCAAAGCCTCATCTCGCTGCAAGACATCTTGCATTTCAGCCAAAAACTCTACGCGGGTCATTTGCTTTCCCCTTTAAAATAGTCCCCCCAGTGAGCGATTTGCTCTGGCCGCGATAAACGGTTTGAGGGCGGGCTGTAAGTTGATATGCCGCCATTGTGCAGCCCGGACAAATCCAGCAAACAGGTGGCCCAGGATAAACCAATGCCGAAAGTGCACAGGACCACCCACTTGACCGGCCGCCCATAAAGCTGGTCGCCTAACACCGTCACCACGGAGTTGGTGGAGTTGTTGGCGTATTTCGTGAAAGTTTCCGTGGTGGTTTTTTCCGCGGGGATCCCGGCCTTGGCGATGATGGTTTCCACAATCTGCTTGTTGGCCTGGTGGATGGCGAAAAAATCAATTTCCGGCATACCAATACCGGATAACTCCATAACCTCCCGGATATTCATCGGGCCGATTTCAGTTGAAAAGAGAAAGACTTCGGGGCCGTCAATCAGGCTCTGTTCACAGGACCACAAATTGCCGGCACTGTCCTTGACTTCCAAATTCATGACGTCATCTTCTACCGGCAGTCGTATTCCGCCGAAGGGAATTATGATCTTGTCCCATTTTTGACCATCGGCGCCTGTTATAAAATAGGCGCGGCGGCCGTCATTTACGTTTTCCAATAAGGTGGCCGACCCCGCATCCCCGAAAATCTGGGCTATTTTTCTGTTTTCCGGACGAGTAGCGCGACTTGGGGCGTCGCCCGCCAAGAGAAGGCATTTCCTGGCCGCCCCGGCTTGGAGCATAACGTGGGCCAGCCAAAGCCCATGCGGATACCCGGAGCAGCCTAAACTTATGGAGAGCGCGGCGCATTCCCGGCGTAAATTCAGGCGGCCGTGGGCCAGGCAGGCGTCGCAGGGTTCCGGGTAGTCCGGTTTTTGGTTCACAAAAAGCAAGAGGTCCAGCTCGTTACGGTCAAAATTAATTTCCGAAAACAGCTTTTCAGCGGCCTCGACGCACATATCGGTCACGGTCGAACCTTCGTCCAAGAGGTAGCGGCGTCCATACCCCGCCATTTTTTTGGCCCGGGCCAGCTTTTTGGGGTCGTTGTCGAAAAATTGCAATTCCTCATCAATGTCGATGAACTTTTCCGGAATCACGGTTTTTATGGCCCTGACCCTGACGTTCTGAAAAATGCTGTTGGCCATTATGGATACCCCTCCTTAAACCGCCCCCACCTTTACGGCGGGATTGCCCAACATATAGGAATTGTTGCGGCAGCCTTTATAAATGGCGGATAAGGGCGCTATTTTATTGTTATGGCCTATTTTGGCGCCGGGCAGGGCGATGGCGTTGGCGCCGAATGTATTGTCATCCCCAATGGATACGTTTCCCAAAATCTGGACATGGGGAGCAAAAAAATTGAAATCACCAATGGCCACATCGTGCGCGGCAATGACGTGACCGTTAAAAACATTGCCGTGGCCGATCTTGATATTGCAGGTGAACCAGAAAGGAGACGCCAATATGTTGGCTTCCCCAATATCCATTGACTCGTTGAACGGTTTCCCCAGATATATGGTAAAGAATCGGACCTCCCTTTTTTTCAGGTCATGGTAAATCTTTCGGCGAAGCTCCGGAGAACCGGCCCCGATAACGGCATATTCATTTTCCTGGAATTGATGCTCCGCCTGGTCGCCAAGATATAAGCGCTGTAAATGCTTGTAATCAATATTATCACCGTAACCGCCGTGCCCCATGAAACCGCCGAACTGAATCGCCGGGTCATGCTCGGCCATGGCCATGAGATTGTAGTAACATTCCCTGGCAAATCCGCCGCCGCCTATGATATATATATTTTTCATAGATTAATTTCCCGGTGAAACCTTCCAGGTGAACTGCCTGGCGCACTCGAACACTTGGCGGCCAAGGCCGCCCCGGTATCCCATTGGCCCGATTTCATTCATAGACCTCTGAAATTTTCTTGCATATGTATTTCACGTCATTTACCGTCAAATCAGGGTAACTAGGCAGATTTATTCCCCGCAAGGCGATATCCTCGGCGACCGGCAAGGCTTGGTATTTGGAAGAATATATGGGCATGGTGTGGACCGGGTAAAAGGTGGGCCGCGTTTCAATGCCCTCAGCCGCCAAGTGCCCGCGTATTCCCTCCCTCTCTTCCCTGGTCCGGGCCAGTATTGAATTCATCCAGAAACTGTGCCTCACCTCGCCCTTTTGGCCATGAAACACCACCGGGAGGCCCAGGGCCCGTATGCTTTCCTGATACCATTGGGCTATGTTTATTTTGGCCGCTATAAGCTCTTCCGCCCTCTCAAGCTGGGCCAGACCCAGGGCCGCCTGAATGTTTGTCATGCGGTAATTGAAACCCAAAACGTCATGCCAATATTCCCGGTGCCTGGCCAAGCCCTGGCCTTTCAAGCTCACCACCTTATCAGCCAGATAGTCGCTGTTGGTCGCCACCAGGCCGCCTTCGCCGCAAGTTATGGTTTTGTTGCCGAAAAAAGAAAAGGCGGCGATATCGCCGAAACTTCCCGCCGGCCGGCCTTTATAAAGGCTACCTATGGCCTCGGCGCAATCTTCAATGACGATTAAATCATGCCGGCGGGCGGTCTCCATTATGGAGTCCATGTCGCAGGGGTGGCCGTAAAGATGAACCACCATGACCGCCTTGGTCCGCGGATTTATTTTTTTCTCAAAATCCTTCGGGGACATCTGCCAGGTTTCGGGCAGGGAATCGACAAAGACCGGCCTGGCCCCGACCTGGGTTATAGGGTTGACGCTGGCAATGTAAGTGAAGGTGGGCACAATAACCTCGTCACCCGGGCCCAGCCCCAGAGCGGTGAGGGCCAAATGCAGGGCCACCGTGCCGTTGCAAACCCCGGTCGCGTTTTTCACGCCGAGGAAGGCGGCGAACTTTTTTGGGAATTCATCGACAAATCTACCCTTTGAGGAAATCCAAGTCGAGTCTAAACACTCATTGACATATTTTTTTTCGTTGCCGGCCAGACAGGGCCGATAAACGGGATACTTGAAGGTCAAGGCCTAAGCTCCTTATATACGGTTATCCCCACCGGCGGCCACCCGCTTCAAATCCGCCGCCACCATAAGGCGGCGGAGTTCCTCCAGGCCGGTCTTGGCCCGCCCGATTGCGCACTTAATCTTTTGGTATTCCCACCTGATTCGGACGCTTTGACAGGCTTGCCCCCCTGTTTTATAATGGCCTTTAAATTTGACCGACCGGGGGCCCGTTCAATGGATGCCATAAGCTACACCACCGCCCGCCAGAACCTGGCCGCCACCATTAAAAAGGTTATCGACGAGCATGAGCCGGTGATAATAACCAGACCAAAGGCCGGAGCCGTGGTCATGATGTCGCTGGACGACTTCAACAGCCTCCAGGAAACCATGTATCTTTTGGGGGGAAGCGCCAATGCCGAGCATTTGCGCCAATCCATAGCCGACCTCACGGCCGGAAAGGGCCTTGAGGTCGGGCTGGAAGATTTATGAAATACGCGCTTTCCGGTTTCTGGTCCCGCCGCCTCAGCCGCGAACACCGGTTGGTGTATAAAGTCGACGGCGATACGATTTTTATTGTTTCTTGCCGATATCATTATTGAACACCGCTTAGTTTTTTCAGCCCTGGCCTCATATACGGTTATCCCCGCCGGCGGCCACCCGCTTCAAATCCGCCGCCATCATGAGGCGGCAGAGTTCCTCCAGGCCGGTCTTGGCCTCCCAGCCCAAGCCGGCCTTGGCCTTGGCCGGGTCGCCGATCAAGATATCCACCTCGGCCGGACGGTAGAACCTGGGGTTGACCTTGACCAGTACTCGGCCGGTGCGGGGGCAGAAGCCCTCTTCGGCCAAGCCTGCGCCCCGCCAGGCAATCTCCATTTCCGCGGCCTTGAAGGCCAGGGTCACGAAATCGCGCACCGTCTCGGCGCGGCCGGTGGCCAGAAGGTAGGTCCCGGGTTCCGGGGCCTGGAGCATTCGCCACATACCTTCCACATATTCCCGGGCATAGCCCCAGTCGCGCTTGGCCGAAAGGTTGCCCAATTCCAGGCAAGCCTCTCGGCCCAGCTTGATGCGGGCCACGGCGTCGGTTATCTTGCGGGTCACGAATTCCAGGCCCCTCAAGGGGGATTCGTGATTGAACAGAATGCCGCTGACCGCGAAAAGGTCATAACTTTCCCTATAATTCACGGTCATCCAATGGGCGTAGAGCTTGGCCGCGCCATAGGGGCTTCGGGGGTAGAAGGGGGTCGCCTCGGTCTGGGGGACGGCCTGAACCTGGCCGAACATCTCGGAAGTCGAGGCCTGATAGAAGCGGGCGCTCGGCTTGACCTGACGAATGGCTTCCAAGAGGTTGACCGGGCCCAGGCCGTTGATTTCGCCCGTGGCCAGGGGCTGATCAAAGGAGACGGCCACGAAACTCTGGGCGGCCAGGTTATAGACCTCGTCCGGCCGGGCCTTGGCTACCAGCCTGATGGCCGAGGAAAGATCGGTCAAATCATATTCCACCAGTTCCAGCCCTGGCCGGCCCAAAAGGCCCAGATATTCCAGACGCCAGAAATTGGGGGTGCTGCTGCGGCGGTAGGTGCCGAAAACCTTATACCCCTTATCCAGCAGAAGCTCGACCAGGTAGGCCCCATCCTGCCCGGTGACGCCGGTGACCACGGCCGTTTTGCTCATGCCGCGCCTCTGGCCGCCGCGCCTTGGTTTTCAAGCCTGACCAGAAGAGTGCTCAACTGTTCTATCTTCAAGAGCAGTTCCTTTTCCCGGCCCGGGCTGACCATGGGCTCGTTCTCGTCGGAGCGGAGCATCCCCCCTTCGCCGAAAAACAGCCAATTCCTTGATATATGAGGGTAAAGCTCAAGTATCGCCATAAGGTAGGGGAAAAAATTATCCTGCCGTTCCCGGGAAAACCAACTATTAAAGGTCGTCTGCTTGATATTAAGCTGCCTGGCCAAATTGGTCCGAGACTTGGTCAGCCTTCTTATGACCTCATCAACCCTTTCGTAGAGTTCCATAAATACTTCCTCGCTCACTTACGCCCAAACCACCGTCAAGCGTTTTGCGGTTTAGAGCCGGGCGGCTCAGAAAGGCCCGGCGGAGCCGGCCTTTTTGACCCGCTTGGGACTCGGCCGTAAAGGTCGTCAAAGCGCACGATATCGTCCTCGCCCAGGTAGTCGCCGCTCTGGACCTCGATTATGACCAGGTCGATGAGGCCCAGGTTGGCCACCCGGTGCTTGTGGCCGGCCTTGATGTAGGTGGATTCGTTGGTATCCACCAGGAAGACCTCGTCACCGCGGGTCACCTCGGCCAAGCCGCTGACCACTATCCAGTGTTCGCTGCGGTGGTGGTGCCGCTGGAGGGAAATGGAGGCCCCGGGCTTGATTTCCAGGCGCTTGATCTTGAAGCGCGGCCCCTGGCCCAAGAGGGTGTAACTGCCCCAGGGACGGTAAGCCCGGCGGTGCTGACGGTGCGTCTCCCCTCCCCCGTCTTTCAAGCGGTTATATATTTTTTTGACTTCCTGTTCCTTGTCCTTGCGGGTCACTAAAAGAGCGTCCGGCGTATCCACTATCAAGAGATTCTCCACCCCCAGGGCGGCCACCAGGCGGTCCTGGCTGCGGATATCACAATTGCGGACATCTTCCAGCACGGGTTCCGAGCCGCCGAAAACATGGTTGCCTTGATCGTCGGCCGGGTAAAGGCCGGCCAGGACTGTCCAGGAACCTATGTCGCTCCAGCCCAAATCGCAGGGCACCACAGCCGCTTTATCGGTTTTTTCCATGACCGCGTAGTCTATGGAAATATCGGGCAGATTGGCGAAGGCTTCGGGCGCCAGGCGCAGCACCTCGGCCTGGGCCCCCTCACGGGCTTCGGCCGCGCCCAGGCAGGCGGTGACCCCGGCCAGAACCTCCGGGGCCAAGCGGGCCAACTCTTCCAGCATGACCCCGGCCTTAAAGCAGAACAGGCCGGCGTTCCAATGGAAATTGCCCGCGGCCAGAAGGGCCCTGGCCGTTTCGGCATCCGGCTTTTCCACGAAGCGCCGCACCCGGTGGCCTTCGGCCTCAATATAGCCGAAGCCGGTTTCGGGCCGGGTGGGCTTCAAGCCGAAGGCGACCAGGAAGCCTTGGCCGGCCAACTCCAAGGCGCGGGTTACGGCCAGGGCGAAGGCGGCCCGGTCGGCAATAAGATGGTCGGCGGCCATGACCAAAAGGGACGCCTCCGGCCCGTCCTCCCTGGCGACGGCCAAGGCCGCGGCGGCGATGGCCGGGGCCGTGTTGCGGCCGAAGGGCTCCAGGATATAGGCGGCGGGCAGCTTCTGGCCGACAGCCTGGTAGGCCTCGGCGGCCTTGAAATGGAGTTCCCGGTTGGTGACGGTGAGTATTTTCCTGGTCTGGGGCAGAGCGGCGGCCTGAAGATAGGCTTCTTCCAACAGACTGCGGCCAGAAGGCAGAGGGAGAAAGGGCTTGGGGTGCAGTTCCCGGGAAAGGGGCCAGAGGCGGGAACCGGCGCCGCCGCAGAGAATGGCGCTAATCATGAGCGCGGGCTCCGGCCGGCGGCCAAGGCTGGACTTGATAATTTAAATGATTCAAGACAATTACCAGAGAAAGCAAATGACACGCCCAAATCAGCATGAAAACGCTTATAGATGCAAAAACTCGGTTGCTCAGTTTGTTTCATACAGATTATTAGCCCATTTAAAGCAATATTATGCGAATTATAACCATAAAATACATTTTGTCAAGCTTCGATCGGGCTTTTTCCGGTCAAAAAAGAGCTGCCCGCTACGGCGGCCAAGCTTCGGCCTCGCCGCCGCCTATGTCCGTGAGCAAGGGCCGGCCGCGTTTGGTTTCTGCACCTTGGGAATTTTGACTTTATTATTATTTGAAGTTATCATCAGACGCGGGAGTTAGGTGAGGCCCGGCGGCTTGAAACCAATTTAGGTAACCACAGCCCCCAAAACCATAAAGCCGTGAAATTCAGGCCAGCCAATTCAGGCCAGCCAAGGCCATGGAAGATTTTGTAAGTTGATTGACGGAGGCCCGGCCATGAAAAAAATAACTTTATCCCTTATCTTGACTCTCGCCCTGTCCGCTCCGGCTTGGCCGCAGGACGGCCCAGACAAGGGCAACCTGGCCGAACGCCTTGACAACTTCAGCCAATCCCTGGATCACACTTTGGGCGCTCTCAATGAAGTGGTAGGCACGGCCTTGGATGAGGCGACGGTCAAAGCGGAGGGGGTCGCGGACAAGGCCTTGGAGGCC
>Ga0268262_10006015_pt1 | contig 11797 bp, 13 predicted proteins | sample TergutNc150P3_FD_190354 | JGI IMG/M metagenome (GOLD analysis project Ga0268262, IMG submission 190354) | Nasutitermes corniger P3 segment gut microbial community from laboratory colony in Florida, USA - Nc150 P3 (SPAdes) (version 2) | ecosystem: Host-associated > Arthropoda: Insects >... | reverse complement strand
TAAACAATTTTTTTGGCGGCTCACTGCCTTGATATTCACCTTCGGTGAATGGCAGTGTCAAACCACGACCAAGGTCGGTGGTTCAAATCCACTTGAGGAATTAATATCGGAATGAGTGGATTCGAACCACCGACCACTTGAACCCCATTCAAGTACTCTACCAGGCTGAGCTACATTCCGAGGCTTTTAATTTACTTTGATGGTTTCTACACCAGACCTGCCTAAGGCAAAGAAAAAGTTAACCTCTGCATTCCAAGACATGTCTTTGCATTCGTTGAATATCATTTCGTAACCTCCTTTTAAGCGAAGGCGAAAGGGGCTTTCACGAAAAAATATAAACCCGGCATTTAAGCTAGTTGCAACGCCAAAAACATCGCCAAATTTATGACCCCTTTTATCAGAACCGGGATGCCTAGCCCCTACTTGAGCCTCAATAAATGGTGTAATATCCGTTTTAAGAAACTGTTGTTCCAAGCCAACCCAGCCACCAAGCCCACCGTCTGGTACAGTCATGTCAAACTCAAGAGTCACAGCCGTCAGTTCCGCAAACTGGATGCCTGCCAAGAGAGAAGGGTTAAAAAACGCCTTGCCTTGTTGTTTATAGCTAGTGTTTACCGAACTTAAAGCCCCAAGCCCAAAGCCTAAATTGAGCCAAGAGGAATGTTCCTTTACTTCATTGGGCTTGCCTAAACTTAGAGGTTGTGCCAACGAAAAAGAAGTTAAAACGAGAAGTAGGATTATATAACGCATAGGGATAAGTTAGAAAAATTCCAAATGGTCGATAAGCCTTGTTTTGCCAAAATAGCAAGCGAGCAGTATAACCGCGTTTTTTGAAACCCTTGTTTTAATAGGCAGCAAATCGTTTTTATTGGCTATTTCAACGTATTGAATTTTGCCACCCGCCTGTTTTATTTTTCTCTGAACAATACCCTTTAATTTTGCAACGGAATCAATTCCTTGCTCATACATTTTTTTGGCTTCCAAAAGCCCTGCATATATTGAACTCGCAGCCTCACGTTCCTTTAAGCTCATATATTCGTTGCGGCTAGACATAGCAAGCCCATTTTTCTCCCTTATTGTTTTTACGCCTATAACTTGAATAGGGAAATTCAAATCAAAAGCCATTTTGCGAATTACGTGGAGTTGCTGAAAATCCTTTTCCCCAAAATACGCCCTGCTTGGGAGGGCTATGTTAAAGAGTTTTGCCACCACGCTGAGAACCCCGGCAAAATGCCCTGGCCTCCACTTTCCGCAATACATGCTTTCAAGCTCTGCATTATGCACATAAGTTTGCAAAGGCACAGGATACATATCTTTGGGTTCGGGAGCAAAAACGATGTCTGCCCCAGCCTCGGCGCAAAGAGCTGCATCCGCCTGCAACCTGCGAGGATATTTTGCAAAATCCTCATTTGCTCCAAACTGCGTTGGGTTCACAAAAATGCTGACAATAGTCATATCATTGTTTTTTGCGGAAGTCTCAACTAAATAAATATGCCCTTTATGCAAAGCCCCCATAGTAGGCACAAGCCCAATGCTTTTTCCCTGACTGAGCATTTTTTTTGAAAATTTTTGCAACTCTGTGGCTTTGCGAATTATTTTGATTTTTTTCGGATTCTTTCGCATGAGCTTTCCAATGGGCAAAATGATAGCAACGCAGCCGCAAAAAATGGCATCCACAGCACATAGCAAATACATATAGCAGACGATTGTGCCAAATTTCCAGAGATGAGCATTGGCAGCTTTAGGAAATAAAAAACTACATCCAGAACAATTAGCAAAAGAATTGTGAGCAAGCTAGCAGGAATTGTTTTTTTAACCCCGTGCACAATAGCACCCTCCAGAGTTTTCTTCTTTCTCGCATTTTCGCTTATATGGTATCTAATTCCAAAAATCAAATGGAATATATCCGCAAAAAAAACAGAGACAAAGCCAAACCAAGCCAAATTAGAAACCCCCAGAAATAAAAACCAGGCGGAAAGCACATAAACTAAAAGTATGGAAGGGAATATTGATTTCACAAATAAGCTTCTTATAAAAAAGAAACTGGTTATAGCCACAAAAAAAATGCCTGCCATAAAAATTGGCATCACATCTTTATATTTAGCAACGGCAAGCAAAAATAGAGCGTTGAGCAATAAAAAGAGAAACCAGAGAAGCCCGCATTTAAAACCGAAATATTTCCATCTAAAAAGAAACAATACCAAAACGGCAAAAACCGCTCCAAAATTCAAATTGAGCGGTCTAAAATCGCCATAAATAAAATCGGTTATAATTGCCGTTGCTTGCTCTGAAAGCGGTTGTATAGAAACCAAAACGCCATCTATGTTAAATAGGGCTATTACGCAAAATAAAACCGCGACTAGAATTTCTATAAGCCTAAAACGAATAGAATATTCCGAAACTCTCTGCGCCACCAATGCTTTTTCTCTTAAATCCATTTGTAAGGGGGAATGTAGAAAATATCTGAACCAGAATTTATAGAATTACCTCCCAAACCACAACACCCCCAATTTTTTGTTCATTGTGATTTCTCCTTAAAAAAAATTTCAGTTAATATTCTCTAACCTGACTATCAAAATAGATTTTTTTTTGACAATTGTCAAGGGGGCAGTCAACTTTTTTTGACTTTTTTTTGAGAAACGGTCATTTTAGCTAAATTTAAGGGGTTTTTGAGGGGGAAAAATTTATCTAAACCTTATACCCCCAAGCCCAGCTTTACTAAATTGCCCCTGTGCTCGGCTTTCTTTTTTTACTGCTTTCTGCCTCGTTTTTGTTTGCGGCTACCCCGCAAACAGTGAAACGTGACATTAGCAAGAGAATTTTATTTGACAGTCCTGATATCCAAACAGCTTATTCGCCGCTTATGCTTGAAAAAAATTCGCGGGCAGACTCCCTTTTGCCCGCCCTTAACGGAGATATGGCTCTAAAAGAGCTTCTTTCGGCAAATCCTAATTTATGGAGCATAGAGAATTTGCGAAAAGAGAAAAACTTAAACACTAAATTGAACGTAAATATAATTTATGTGGATGGCACAAGGGAAGAAGCGTATTGCGATTTTTCAAAAACAACCAGTGCAAAAAATTGGATACTGACTATAGGAATAGACTTTGTATCCGGTAGTTCAAACACAGCGGGAGTGCACGTTCAACAATGTATTGAGTTTGTTAAAGACAGCATTGGCTATGCAGTACAAGATTCCACGGGAAAAAATCTGGTTATTCCGCCTAAAAGAATTTTGCAGGAAATTGAAAAAGTCCAAATACCGGATGTGATTTCCTTGGATTTGCAAATGAAATTGCTAAGTGCCCACAAGAGCGTTGAAGAAAGCGGCGATTGCCCTAGCGATATAGAAGCATACTTGATACTTCTAGAAGTTTGGAAGCAAGTTAGAGACATTGAAATGGAGCTTTTTACCATAAGCGAAGCCCTGTATAACGAAACTGTCCGAAGTTGCGCATTCAATAGGGAATGGAATAAAAAATACAGCGAAATTGCAACCTTCCGCTGCGGTTCAAATGATATATGCGAATATAACCAAAGCGAAGACGGTAAAACTTTATGGAGCTGGAAGGCTTATGACAACCGTCTAGAATTTCAGAGAAAAAAAATTCTGTTCTTCTCTTACGGGAAAAAAAGCATCCACGAAGGAGGAACTATGCTGGATTTACGTATAACACCACTTTCTTCAAGGCTTTTTCTGGAAAGTTATTTGAACTTAAAAGGCGAGCCTGTGAGTCTAGGTCTTATAATATTGGGTAAAAATTAAATTTTTCTCCTTTTATCCAATTCTTTTTTTAACATCAGCCAGTAATCTTTTCCAAAAAAAATCAAGTAATTTGCAAATAGCAAAATTGTATATATCTGGCGTTCAGGATAACCTAAAAACAATGGGACAACGAGCAAAACCGCAGCTATAAAAACCGCTATCCATTTAAAAGCTATAGGCAGTATAAAAAACAGATGTATTTCTCTGTTGGGATTAAGCGTTGCAAGAGCAAAAAAGAAAGAACACTCCATATAGGCAAAGGTTTCAATCGGAATTCCTGTTAAGAGAGACGCTAAAACCGTATTAAACCACGCAAATAAAAAATAAACGGTTAAAAGAGTTGAACCCCAAGCACTCTCAAGCCAAACCATAACATCGTAAAAAAACCAAAGCACAAAGAACACTAAAAAATTGCCAACAAGCGGAATAGCTATAAATGTGAAAATACGCCAAATTTCACCTTGCAGAACCGAATTCGGGTCTAAAACCAGTTTAGATACGAACTCCGGTTTTTTCATCGCAAAAAAAAAGCCCATCGCTTGTACTGTAGTTAAGAATAACGGCAATCTTGGTATAGACAACCATTTAAAATTGTTGTCTATACGAACAAGCCAATTTGGGAGATTTACTCGCCGCATTTATTCTTCGGGAGAAGATTCAATTTTTTTTATCAATTCTTCTAATATTTTGCCGCCGCTCTTTATATTGTTCACCATTACCCTAGCATCTTCGGAAAGTTCGCTGTTAGGGAATCTTTTAAGCATCTCTTCAAAAGCGAGCAGCGCAAGGGAATCTTTCTTTTCATATTCGCTTAACACAAAGCCTTGCATAAAATAGGCTTTATATGCGTCCGGCTCATCTCCCCAAAGCCCTATTATCACTCTATATTCATTAACTGCTGCGCTATATAGGCCAAGGTCTTGATAAATGCTTGCAAGTTCAAAAGAAGCTACCCTTTGTATGGAATCGTTTTGCGGAAATAATGTTCTGGCTTTTTCCCAAAGCTCTCTTGCTTTTTGCGTATTTTGGTTGTTGTATTGAATTTTTGCCTGCTCAGATAGCTCCGCAAGATTATCCGACGTAAACTCCAAACCCCATGAGGTGTCTATAATCGCAACGGGAACGGATTTTCGCAAATTCGCTTGCTCTCGTTCTTGAATGCCAGCAAATTCATTATACCTTATGTTTTTATAAGCTGCTCTCCTAATGCTCTCCCAATTAGCAGCCTCTCCATATTTTTGCCTATTGAGTACAAATTCCCTTCTATATGATATATCGGGAATGCGAAGCCAAACCGCTACGTCCAGCTTGGAGTCTTCAAAGCTCTTTGGCAAAAATAGGGAATCTTTTTCCGATTCATAAGCTGTTTTTAAGGCTTCTTCTGGAATTCCCAATGTATTGGTTAAAACCGAATCCATCAAAACTCGCACATAAAGCCTATCCGTTATCTGGCGCGTCCAAGCGATATATTCGTTGGATTTGTCCAAGCCCTTTTCTTTTGCTGCTCTGGCATAAAGGCCCTCTTCTATCAAATTGCTCAAGATGGCATTTCTGCGGAGCATTCGTTGCCGAGGGTTTAGTTTTTCCCTAAACTCCAAAACATCTCTTTCTGTTATAAAAGGTTTGCCGCCAATTGTCGCCAAAACAACGGAGGAATCAAGCGGAAAATCACCTCTGGATTCCACAACGGATTTCGCAAAATCCTTAGCTCTATCCCAAGGTTTTAACTGAGGTTCAACTATGGAATCTATGTAAAACACATAATATGTATTAACATCCGGGGCGCGTAAAATCTGCGTGAATTTCTTTGCGCCGAGTTTTGAAACTTCCTCGTCAAGGGCAGGGAGCATACCTATGTTCATAATGGCGTGCCCCTGTTTAACAAACGGCATTTCCGCAGCTATCTTCGCAAATTCCTCTTTTGTTGAAATCCCCTTTATTTTGCTCGCCAAAACAGCGGAATCTTTGTCGGAGAAGCTCAACAGTTTGTACTTGGCTCTAGTTTGAAATTGTTCGGGATGTTCTTTATAAAATTCTTCTAAACCAGGCGGCTCTATTTTAACGAGTTCAACGTTGTAGAGTTTTTTTAACCTATCCAATTCCGAGTTCATTATTGCACGGCGGCAACTATCTATTATGGCAGCTTTGTTGGTATCGTTCACTCGTGCCGCAAGTTCTGGATTTTTTTCCAAGAACAAATCTGCGGCTACTCTTTCACGGAAATTCGCAAGCGGTATGGAAACGGAAAGCATAGAAGAATCTGCATAACGGCTTTCATTTTTTTTGTAGTAATCCAATAGAGCTTTATTGGTATATCCCATATTTGCTTGCAAATAGAAATACATATAAATCTGAGCAAGCCTGCCGTTCTCGCCTTCCGCCAATTTTTTTTGAATTGAACTTTGCTCGCCGGCAAATAAAAGACGGGCTACTTCTGCCATTCGCCTTGTCTCCGCTGCTTGCTGCAAGTCCGGCGCCATAGATTTTCTATCGCGGGCGGTTTCCGGTTTTGTAGCGGCTAGAAATTCCACATCGGAAGTGAATAGCGATGTGTTGCCAATTTTAGCTATAGCTCTATCTTGTGGAAAGAGGCTGCAGCCAAACAGAATGAGAGATGCCAGACCGGCAACGAGAATTATGGAAAAATTACGCATAGCAAACTCCTTAACCTTTTAGAGACTCCAAGGCTTCTTCCTTGGTTTCATAAATTTTCAGCAACCTATTAGCTCCAACAATTTCAATAACTTCAAAAACATTTTCGTTTGGGCCTACTATCCCAAAAGAACCTTTTTTTGATAGGAGCATTTTTGATATTCTTAAAATTGCACCTAGCCCTGTACTATTTATATAACGGAGTTTTGAAAAATCCGCAACTAAATGCACCAATCCGTCTTTTTCAAACATATTCTGGACGTATTTTATCAGATCCTGGGCATTGAAACTATCCAAGTCTCCTTCCAGCGAGAGTAAAAAACAACCTGGAAATTCGGATACCGGAGAAAATTTTATTTGCATTGTTTCATCTAACATCCTATACCTCAACTATTTTGGTTACTTGTACAATAACTTCTGTTTGACTAATATTCACATTAACTGAATCGGAGAGCATTTTTACCAAGGCTATACCTCTGCCTCTTGGGGCATCTTCATCTATTATGGGGTTCTGGTATTTGTTAGAAAGCGTATCCATCGCCTCCTTGTCCATTTTGTTGTGCGAGTTTTTTATAACCAAAACTATTTTTTTCCGGCTTATGGATATACTTGCAAAAAAATCTTCGCTGGATAGACTTGAATAATCAACAGCATTATTTGTCAGCTCATCTATTATGGTTTCTATATGGAAAATCAGCTTTGGCTTAAAACCTTTTTTTGCGAGCACAGAACAAATAAGCCTTCTCAAAAGCGTGACGTTGGTGACGCGCGAAGGGAGAGAAAACGAAAATCTCTCCACCGAACCTAAAAAGCGAAAATCCGATATAGCAGCTTGTGGATTGGAGTAAAAATGAAACACCCTATCCAAACCAACCACAGACAAGCGGTCTTGCAGGAACATAGGGGCAGAGCTTATAGCTAAATCGCCGCCTATTTGCTGGAGCATTTTACGGCAACTCATAAGAGTACCCACAAATGGAGAACCTATGAATTTTACATTTTCCAGATTAACCACAACAAACACATTTTCGTTCTCTATGCATCTGTTGACTGCGGTTTTGAAAGGAACTATAGCTGGAATATCCAAAGAACTTGTAACGCTTATAACTGCAAGCCCAGGTTCTGTAGAAGAAATGGTCAAACCTTCCGATAAAAAATCCATCTCGTTGGAAAGCGTCATTTTTTATCCTCCGAATTTTGCAAACTCAAAGATGTTATGAACTCTTTCTTATCGGTTGTCTTTATTTGCACTGAAATAACATATCCAATGCTTCTGCACGTAAAAGAAATTGTCGGTATAGCGTGCAAAAATTTTTCGTCCGAAATAACGGAATTAAACCAAGCATAGGATTCTTTGGCTACGCGTTCCGCAAGCTCTTTGCTAAAATCAAAGCTTTTAAAATAATCCCTCAAAAATTCCTGAACAAAAGGAATATACCCCTTATTCGCCGGAAATTCTATCTTAAAATTACTATCGCAAGGCATTAGAGTGGTAAATATAGAAAAAATAACAAGCTATGATTAATGATTATCCAAAAGTGCTGGAATTTTATCGTTTACCCTATACACAAAAGCCAAAACTCTGGCTACAGCTTCAAAAAGTTCTTCCGGTATAAAGGATGGAACAGAAACTTGCGAAAGCATAGCCGCCAGATGGTCATCTTTGTGTATGGGAATATCATACTCAACAGCTCTTTCTATTATTTTCTCCGCAAAAGAACCTCTACCGGAAGCTACCACCATAGGTGCATCCGGTTTTCCGAGATCGTGCTTTAAGGCAACAGCCAGTTTCACTTTTTTACCTAAGCCCAAAGAACACGATAAATCCCAAAATCAGGGCAAAGATTGAAATCAAATGCATACGCCAGGCTATTTTTGCATTTACAAGCGGCTTTGAATCGCCAAAGCGCCCCTTCCATTTAAGCTGAAAGTGGTGGTGCAGAGGCGCGCGCAAAAACAGCCTGTGCTTATCTGCGTAGTCCCAGCCGCGCATTCTTTTATTTATCTTAAAATGCCCAATTTGGAGAACAACAGACACAGCTTCCGCTAAAATTATTATGCCAACTATGGGCAGGAATAACGCTGCTTGCACAAGTATAAACATTATGCCGAGCAACGCGCCAAAACCTATTGAACCGGCATCGCCCATATAAATTTCCGCGGGCGGACTGTTGTACCAAAGGTATGCGAGCAAAGCCCCTAAAGAAGCCATAGCTATTGGGAATAATTCATCGCAACCCTTCAGATACGGGATGTGCAAATAATCGCTGAAAATTGCATTGCCGCTAGCGTATGCAACCACGCCCACGAAAAACATTCCGGTAATCAGCGGAACGCTCACGAGGCTGTCCACGCCATCTGTGAAGTTAGTTCCGTTTGCGCTGGCAGCCACCACAAAAGTTATGAACAAAATGAACATCCAGTTTGGTAAATGAGGGTACCAGATTTTTGGATTTACGAATGGCACATATAATTCGCTGGTTAAATCCGGCACGAGCTTATAGCAAGAAATCGCTATGGCAAAACTGAACAAAAAATAAAGCGCTAGCCTAATGGTAGTTCCCATGCCGTTTGCTTTTTCTTCGTAGTCTTTTTTTGTCAATTTCCCGGTATCCACGAGTTTTTTGATGCGTATTTTGGTTATGTCATCCGTTGCGCCGACAGTTGTATATAGAACTAAAATAACAAGAGCTGCTATTACGTAGCCGTTAAAAATAGCGGTGAGGCAAGAAACGGCCACAACAATAACAACCAGCAAAAGCCCACCCATTATAGGCGGGGAATTTTCCTTGAAATCCGATGTAGCATTGATTCTCCTCAAAAAAGCGATGTAACGAGGCATAGTGAAAAACACCAGCAACGCCGCAAGCACCGCAGCTAACCCTGCTCTAAACAAACGGCTGTCAAAAATCTGGTATCCCGTAAGCTCAAAAAGGTATTGAATCAGCATAAAAAATCCTCAGGTTTTGTTCTCGCCACGCATCATTATTATTTTTCCGGATCTCACAAATTCAACTATCTCAAATTTTTTGCAGATGGAGAGCATGGCTTCTATCTTTTCGGAGTTTCCGGTTACTTGAATTATCATAGAATTTTCCGTCATATCTATGGTAATGGCCTTAAAATGGTCGCAGAGTTGCAAAAGTTCTGTTCTCTCATCCCTTTTGCAGCGAATTTTTAAAAGCGCAAGTTCTTTTTCAACCACATTTTGCCTTGTGTGGTCTTTTGCTTGAATCACATCAACCAACTTTTCCAGTTGCTGAATTATCTGAGCCAAAGTTTCTGGATTGCCACGGGCAACTATGTTCATACGGCTGATGGAATCGTCTATGGTAGGGGAAACAACCAAGCTATCTATGTTGTAGCCACGTCTTGAGAAAACCAAGGCAATGCGAACAAGAGCGCCGGGCTTGTTGGAAACCAAAATACTTATGGCATGTGCGGGAAACATATCAAGTCCCTCCCGTTGGTTTTTCCAAAATCACTTTTGGACGTTCAGTTAGGATGTCGTCTATGGAAGCCCCCGGTGGAATCATCGGGAACACATTGTCTTCTTGCTCGCATTCGCAATGAATAAGAACCGGCCCTTCGTTGTACTCCATAGCTTTTTCTATGGTACGTTTAACATCCGCGTTGCGGCTAACGCAAAATGCCTCCATGCCATAAGCCTTTGCCAGCTTAACAAAATCTGGATTGTTTTCCATCAACACGCCCGAATAACGTTTATCGTAGAATATGTCTTGCCACTGGCGAACCATTCCCAAGAAATGGTTATCCATAACAAAAATCTTTATAGGCAATTTGTTCACCTGCGCTGTTGCAAGCTCACAGAGCGTCATCTGAAACCCCCCGTCACCTAAAACAGCGCAAACCGGAAAACCGGTTTTGTTGCCAAACGCAACGCCTATGGCTGCTGGCAAGCCAAAACCCATAGTGCCTGCTCCGCCGGATGTCAAAAATTGCCCCGGATAGTCGCATTTGAAGAACTGAGCTGTCCACATCTGGTGCTGACCTACGTCGGCAACCACTATGGCTTTCCCGTTTGTGACCTCGTGGAGGGTCTGCACAACGTGTTGCACCCTGAGGCCGCCTTGTTTTGGGTAGTGCAAAGGGTATTTCTTTTTCCAAGCAAACACCGTTTTTAACCAATCCGATGAATCCAATTTTTCCGTAAGCGGCAGCAACTGCTCCAAAACAATTTTCGCGTCTCCGCACAAAAAATGCCTTGGGGTTATAACCTTGCCGTATTCCGCAGGGTCTATATCTATGTGCACAACTTCGCACTGCTTTGCAAACTCAGAGAGTTTTGCGGTGATGCGGTCATCAAAACGCGAACCTATGCTTATGAGCAAATCGCATTCGTGGATAGCCTTGTTTGCAGCAACAGTTCCGTGCATACCCGTCATCCCAAGCGATAGTTCGTGGCTTGCCGGGAAAACCCCAAGCCCAAGCAAGGTAGAGCTGACAGGCGCTCTCAGCTTTTCTGCCAGTTCCTTGACGGCCCTGCTCGCACCGCTTATCGCTGCGCCGTGGCCTGCTAAAATCAAGGGCTTTTTGGATTTTTTAATTGTAGCGGCTGCCTGCTCAATAAAGTCCTGCTGCGCTTTGCCGGGGATTTTGTATCCTGGCAAAGTTGCGTTATCAACAAATGGCGCGGTGCAAGGCGCTACGCATACGTCTTTGGGAAGGTCTATCAAAACCGGCCCTTGCCTGCCGGAATGTGCGATGTAAAATGCTTCCTTTATTATGCGTGGCAAGTCATTGGTATTTTTCACCAGATATGAGTGCTTAACGGAAGCAAAGCTCATTCCGCTTGTATCGCATTCCTGAAAAGCATCTGCTCCAAGCGAGCCGGTTACCGTTTGCCCTGTGAGAATTACCATAGGGATAGAATCCATATAGGCGGTGTAAATACCTGTGAGCGTATTTGTAGCACCTGGGCCGCTTGTGACTAAAACAACTCCGGTTTTCCCGGTAACTCTTGCATAGCCGTCTGCGGCGTGGGTTGCGCCTTGTTCGTGCCTTGAAAGGACCAATTTTATATCAGAATCCAAAATTGCATCAAAAATCGGGATGACATTCCCACCGGGATAGCCAAAAACGGTATCTATTCCCTCTCTTTTGAGGCACTCTATAATAACTTGAGCACCATTTAACGGTTTTGAAGCCATATTTTACCTACAACAAAAACAAAATTACAGTATTTTAGGGCAAATATAGTAAATTTTGAGGAAACGTATATAGATTTTAAGAACATTTGGGGGAAATTGGTGAAATTGCTGGGAAATTAAAATCGGTTCCAAATAAAATTCAATCCCTGGCTTATGTAGTGCGGCATATATGTATCGGAACTTATCAGAGGGATTTTATTGGTCATAG
>Ga0268262_10006014_pt1 | contig 11798 bp, 13 predicted proteins | sample TergutNc150P3_FD_190354 | JGI IMG/M metagenome (GOLD analysis project Ga0268262, IMG submission 190354) | Nasutitermes corniger P3 segment gut microbial community from laboratory colony in Florida, USA - Nc150 P3 (SPAdes) (version 2) | ecosystem: Host-associated > Arthropoda: Insects >... | reverse complement strand
AATTATACATTCGTCCCAGGCCGACCGCATTGTCGACGCCCTTGATTCCATGGGCTTATACGCCTACCTCCAGCCGGAAGCGGCAAGAATGATGAAGGAGAACAGTTCCTTCCGAAGCCGCTACCTTAGAAGCATGGCCAATCTGAACAAGCCTGATTTCAAGAACCTGCCCGGCGAAACTATGGGCGCGCTTATAAACGACTACCTTGAGGATGTTACCGACTGGGAGCGCGGCATTATTGAAAATTACAAGGCAAGCTACAGCGCCGCCAGGAATTTTGTGCTGCCAATGAATCCCCCGCGCTATGAGATCGATTACGCCGTTCGCAGATTTTTCGCCGTTCACGGCAAGACGATAAAGAAATCACATACTATTTACAAATGAATTTATCAATTCGAGTTTCAGGTTACGCAATTTTTCGGTCATAGACACCTTGTAGATGTGCGGGTTAAGCAGGCGTTTATAAGTTGAGTTAAAAGTTTCCAGTTCCTGCCCGGAGAATGATCTGATTTCAGCTAACGAGAGTTTCGGACTCATGCGGCCCCCTTTGTTAAGGCGCATTTTAAGGAGCGGCTGAGGTTCTACAACGACTTCATGGAAGAAATGCCTGTAGTCGCCGGAAGTGTGCCAGAAACAAAGCTTGCTGCCGGTTTGAAAAGATTCAACCTCATCGGGGCCGTCTATTGCCAATATATCGGCGACCGGAGAGTTCTGCTCGTCCCTCAGCCGCCAGACCTGCTTGACGCCGGGAGTGGTAGTCTTATCAGGGTTGTCTGAAAATTTCATTACAGGAGTCATAACGCCTTTCTTGTTTTCGCAGGCGGCCATTTTGTATACGCCTGTAAGGGCAGCGTCGTTGCCGCCAGTGACCATATTCGTCCCGACGCCCCATGTGTCAACCGGAGCGCCCAGCCTGACCAGTGTTTCAATAATGGTTTCATCCAGCTCGTTGGATACTGTTATGCTCGCGTCGTTAAACCCGGCTTCATCAAGCATCTTCCTTACCTGCACTGAAAGGTATTCGATATCGCCTGAATCAAGGCGCACCCCGAATTTTTTCCCCTGCGCGTTTAATTTCGCGCCGGCTTTAATGGCGTTCACAACGCCGTATTTTATCGTGTCGTAGGTGTCGATAAGAAAGACTGTCCTTTCCGGATAGATGTCGGCGTAAGCGTCAAAGGATTCTTCTTCAGTTTGGAAAGCCATTACCCAGGAGTGGCCCATGGTTCCCATGACCGGAATGCCGTAAGCTTTTCCAGCCATTGTGTTGGAAGTACCGATGGCGCCGCCTATAAAAGCCGCCCTTGACGCCGACAGGGCCCCGTCCGGCCCCTGCGCGCGGCGCAGGCCGAATTCCATAATCGAGCCTTGTCCCGAGGCGAGCCAGACCCGCCGGGTTTTTGTCGCGATCAGGCTTTGAAAATTTATCGTGTTAAGGAGCATCGCCTCAATTAGCTGGCACTCTATGAGGTTCCCGGAAATTCTTATTAAGGGTTCCTGTGGAAAAACAACAGTCCCCTCGTCAACTGACCAAAGCGATCCTGAAAAACGGAAATTTTTCAGGTAATCGAGAAAACCGTTGTCAAAGCCGCCGAGGTTTTTTATATACTCGAGATCATCGTCAGAAAAAGAAAAAGCGGCGAGGTTCTCAAGCAGGGTTCCAAGACCGGCGAACACGGTATAGCCGCCGCCGAAAGGCTGCCGCCTGAAAGCCATCTCGAAGACCGCCTGCCGCTGGGGATTATGCCTCCAATGGCCCTGGGCCATAGTGAGAGCGTAAAAATCTGTGAACAGGGCTGACAGCCCTTTTTTATCCATCAAAATCCCCCAGACAACAGCTCGGCTGATGTTTTAAAAACTATGCCGGCCGACTTCATTTTCTCGACAGCTTTTTCAACAGAGCCTTGCGGCAGGCCTACCCCCCGCGCGGCGTCACTGACAATAATAGTTTCAAAGCCAAGATTTTTAGCGTCCATCGCGCTGAAAAATACACAGTAATCCGTAGCCAGTCCTCCGATTAAAATAACTTTTATGCCCAGTCCCTTTACCCAGCCTTCAAGCCCGGTAGCCGTCTTTCTGTCGTTTTCAAAAAACGCCGAATACGAGTCCAGCGCTTTGCGATAGCCTTTACGGACAATTAACTGCGCTGGTTCAAGGTCAAGCTCTGCGTGGAAATCCGCGCCCCATCCGCCCTGCACGCAGTGATCCGGCCAAAGCCCCTGGTCAAGCCTGGCTTGCCCGGCCTGGCCCTGAATATAAATAAGATCCCCGGTCTTTTTTCCCGGGTGCGAAGAAGCGAAGGAAATATGTCCGGCGGGATGCCAATCCTGTGTAGCCGCCACAAAGCCCCCCGCGCCTGAAACAGCGGCGGCAAGCTCGTTAAGCGGCTTTACCACAGCGTTACCGTCAGGAACAGCCAGAGCCCCGGCGGCGCCTCCGCCATACGCGGGGCAGAAGTCGTTTTGAACGTCAATTTCCAGCAGTAATGTCTTCGTTATATCCACCGGTATGCTTCTCCATATTTATACTTAATTTCAGAATAACATAAATTTATAAGAAATGCAAATGATTCTTCTTGACAATTTTTTAAGGATTGTTTATATTATAACTAGTCTGACTAGTTTAGAAAATATTATGTGTTAAAATGACAAAAGGAAGGGACCCAATGGCAATTAACTTACAGGCAAAAACAGGGATAAAAAACGCAAAATGGCAGTTACAGGAGGCAAAAGCCATGTTTAGCGAAGTCATCAAAGCGTCCGTTTTTAAACCTCAAATTATCTCCGTCCGGGGAAAAGATACCGCAGTAATTATTTCCATCAGCGAGTATCAAAAACTTGTCCGCCCACGGCAGAGCTTCTTTGAGTTTATCCAGGATTCCCCCCTTAAAGACCTTAATATTGAGTTACCCCAAAGGCTTCCGGAAAACATGAGGGATATTAACCTGTGAAATACCTGCTGGATACCAATATAATATCCGAAATGCGAAAATCGCATTGCAACCCCAAAGTAAAGTCATTTATAGACGGGCTCGCAGGGGAAGATATGTATATCAGCGCCATTACCATTGGGGAAATTTGTTACGGCATAGAAAAACTCCCCGCCAGCAAAAAGAAACATGATTTATCCGTTTGGCTTTACAGCAAATTGCCTGAATGGTTTAATGACCGCGTTATTTCCCTTGACACGGAAACCATAACGGAATGGGGGAAAATCCGCGCCGGCACCGACAGAACCATGCCCGTAGTTGACATAATGATAGCTTCTACCGCCATAATTCATCATTTAACTTTGGTTACGAGGAATACAGTTGATTTTACGGGCATAGAAGGCCTTATGCTGATAAACCCCTGGGAGTATTGATTGCATGGATGAAGTTAAGGTCAGGAAGGCGGAACTGTCCGACTTGCCGTATTTTTATGAAATATGTTTAAAGACCGGAGATGAAGGCAAAGACGCTGCGGGGCTTTTTTCCGACCAATACCTTTTGGGCCATTACTACGCGGCGCCGTATCTTGTATACCAACGGGGAATCTGTTTTGTAGCCGAATATGAGTATCGACCGCAAGGTTATATTGTGGCGGCTGCGGATACAGAGTCCTTTAATCAGTGGATGGAAGAACAATGGCTGCCCCCTCTCAGAAGGCAATACCCGAACCCTTTCCCACTGGCCCGCTCGGAGAAAGAAAAAAGCATAGTTGAATTTATACATAAACGGCAATTCCCAATAGATGACGATGAGCGGCCATGGCTTAAAGATTATCCGGCTCATCTTCACATTGACCTTCTTCCCTGTATCCAGGGGAAAGGCCAGGGGCGCGTTTTAATTGACAGCCTTATAAACGAGTTGATTCAAAAAGGCGTGTCCGGTCTGCACCTTGGAGTAGGCGCGTCAAACACAGGCGCGGTTTCTTTTTATAAAAAAACGGGTTTTACCGTATTAGAGGAACATGAGTGGGGGCTTACTATGGGCAGGCTTTGTACTCAAAAACCGGCATAAAACAGAGTTTGTGCAGGTTAAGCTTGTGCAGATTGTCGATTTTTTCTTTAACGGACTTGTCTTCGCAGACCCCTTCCCGTATATACTTATCAAGGACATTATAGGTAAACCCGAGGTTTTCCTCATCGGAGAGGCCGGAAAGCCCGTCGGCGGGCGTCTTTTCGATGAATTTTGTGGGCAGGCCAAGCTCCTTCGCGACCGCCTTTACCTCGGTTACGGTCAGGCCGGATATGGGGCTGAAATCGCCGGCGCTGTCGCCGTACTTTGTTGAATAGCCGACCCAGTCCTCGCTAAGGTTGCAGGTATTCGCCACGCGACCGCCTACAATGGCGGAGACGGCGTAGAGGACTGACATTCTGATTCTGGCCGGCGTGTTAACCGTAGCCGGCCTGTTCAGCGATAAACCCCCGTCTTTTATTGACTGGAAAAGGGCGTCCACGCTGTTTTTGATATTCACAACGTATTTTTCTATCCCCAAATGAGCGGCTATATCACGCGAAAAGTCTATGTCCAACTGTTCTCCCTGCGGCATAAGTACGCCTGTGACCCTGTCCGCGCCAAGTGCCTTTACGCATAACGCGGCGACTGTGGAGCTGTCCTTGCCGCCGCTTAAGCCCACCACGGCATGGCAGTTTTTGTCATTGGAGTTTTTTTCAAAATATTCCCTTATCCACAGGATAATCTCCTGCGATACTTTTTTAGCGTCAAACATAACTACCTCCCTTTTTTATTTATTATTTATTAGCTAATTTTAGAATCGACCAGACGGCCGGGGTTTCCTGGCCGAGCCGCCAAAAACCTATCGCCGGGACGCCCAGGGATTTGTACATCTCCATGCGCGCCGAAAGTGAATACTCGTCTTCATAATAAACTTTAACGGAAACTGTGGCTGTGTAATCAAAGGCCGGTATTCCGTTCTCGTGCCTTATGTTTTTAACGTTATTTTCTTTGATGATCCTTTCGATGCTGGTATACACATAGGCCTGTGAATGATTTGGTTTGCCCCAGCCCCGCCCGTAAAACGGGAGCCCCATGATAAGTTTATCCTTTCCGATGACTTTTAACGAGTAATCCGCGACTTTTTTGCACCAGGCAAGGGAGGCGATAGGGCCGGCGGCGCTGCTTGACCAGTGTTCGTCGTAGGCCATTACAAGGATACGGTCAACAACGGGCAGAATTTTCTCGTAGTCGTACACGTCGTTGGCGAGTTTCTTTGTGCGGGCGGCAAGGGCCACTGAAAACATTTTATTTCCAAGCCCGGCTCTTAGTTCTTTCAGGAAAGAAAGATATGGCTCGCCGTCTTTTGGCGGTATATTCTCAAAATCTATTTGAAGCCCGTCATAGTCTTTTGTGGCGGCAATGAGGTCTGAGATAAGGGCTTTGCGCTCGGGGCTGTCGTGCTTCAGGACAAAATGGCTCAGGGCCCTTCCGTTACACGCCACGACAAGGTGCACCCTGCCATGGAAATTGCGGATTTTTTTTCGGTTCGGCACGTCGATCAAATTTCCGTAGCTGCTGACTTCCGCCCCGAAATAGCCGATGTCGGATATGGGCAAGCCGGGCTTTATAGCCGCTTCCTTGTCCGCGACAACATAGGCCCATATCTCCTGAAATTCGGAGACAGGCAAGTTGGAACCCGGCGGCGGAATCTCGTAAACAAAGCCGCTGTCATCCTCCGCCTCATCATCTCCATCCAATTCCGACTTGTTCGCGGAACTTTTTTTTGAAGGAGACGTACCGCAGGAAATAGAATTAAATCCCGTTAATAATAGCAAGACAAGCAGAAAAAACGTAAATCTCATTATTTAAATTGAATATATACAGATAAGCGAGATAAGTCAATAGTAGGAGGGGTAGGACGGTTAGGGAGGAATTAGCTGTTATTTATTATTTTTTTATGGTAACTTAAACCATGGTCAGTCCGCAAACAATAGCCCTCGTCATAGAAGCCTGCCTGAAAAAGCATCCCTGCGTAGTTCAAATCCTTTACGACGAACCTATGGCGAAACATTGCACTTTCAAAACAGGCGGCCCGGCTGATTGCCTTATCAGGTCCTCTGGCGACGGGTTCCCGGCGTTTGTTGCCGCCCTGCTTGAGGCCGCCCGAGCCGAAGGCGTAAAGGTTTTTATCCTTGGCGGCGGGGCAAACATCCTCGTAGCGGACGCAGGTATTCGGGGGATTGTTCTGGATACGGGCGATTGGTCAGGAGAGGCCGTAGAAAAAGGCAGGCGGGAAAACGTGCTGAGGTTTAAGGCCGGAACCAGCCTGGACACCGCCGCCATGATAGCCGCGAAAAAAGGCTTTTCCGGCCTGGAATTTCTCGCCGGTATGCCCGGCAGTATCGGAGGGGCTGTTTGGATGAACGCCCGATGTTACGGGCATGAAATTGCCGACGTGTTAACTGAAACTGAAATTATTGATTTTTCCATTTCCCCGCCAAAAACCTCGCGCCTGACTGCAAATAAAAATGAATTCAGCTACAAGCGCAGCCCTTTCCAGAAGCTGGACGCGTTTATACTGTCGGCGGATTTTCAACTCACGCCGGATAGTACGGAGCGAATTCTCGAACGGATGGACGCGAACAAACGCGACCGCGAGGAAAAAGGGCACTACCGTTTTCCATCAGCCGGCTCCGTGTTTAAGAACAACCCTGAATTCGGCAAGCCCACGGGAAAAATCATTGACGAATTGGGTCTGCGCGGGCTTCAAAAAGGCGGCGCGAAAATAGCGGACTGGCACGGCAATTTTATTATCAATACCGGAGGCGCTACCGCCAAAGACATCCGCGCGTTAACGGAAGAAGCCGCCGCTAAAGTAAAGGAAGCCACAGGCTTTATTCTTGAGCCGGAAATACTGTTTGTAGGGGATTGGTAAATAGGAACTCCCTCTGCGTCCTCTGCGTCCTCCGCGTGAGGTCTTCTTCAATTCTTCCCTACTTCCCAATTTTCCTTATTGTATGGTATTGTTATCCCATGATACTTGAAAGCGGCACGAAGCTGGATTTTGACGACGTGCTAATCAAGCCGAAAAGGAGCACCCTTGAATCCCGCAAAGACGTTGACCTTGTGCGGCTGATCAAAACAAGGCACGGAAAAAAGCTGGAAGGCGTTCCCGTTATCGCGAGCAATATGGCTACCGGCAATTTTAGCATGCTCCACGCGCTGGCAGAACATAAAATGTTTACCGCCATAGCCAAGCACCACAGCAAGGACTGGTTCAACAAAGAAAAAATCGCCGAGAAAATGAAATACGGGTTTTATACGATAGGGATCAGGGACCCGGAAGAATTCACCGAGTTAATTGCGTTTAACAAGCTGCTGCAAAAAGAAGATATAAAAATTCCTTTAAAAATCATTGTTGATGTGGCGAACGGTTATGTGCAGAAATTTTCTGATTTCATAAAAACCATCAGGGAGACTTTGCCGGAGAGCGTAATTTTCGCGGGCAATGTCTGCACCCCGGAAATGGCCGAAGAATTAATCATCTCCGGCGCGGACGGGGTAAAAATCGGCGTGGGCCCGGGCGCTTTTTGCAGGACAAGGGTTACGACCGGCGTTGGATACCCGCAGCTGGACGCCATTGTTTCCTGCGCCGATGCGGCCCACGGCCTTAACGGGCTTATAATCGCGGACGGCGGCTGCAAAACACCGGGCGATGTCGCGAAGGCTTTTTGTGCCAACGCCGACATGGTTATGCTCGGCACCATATTCGCCGGAACCGATGAATGCGACGGCAGCGTTATCACAAAATATATACATGACGGCGAATATAATCTTGTAGAGAAAGACGGGGAGCCCCAAAAATTCGAGCCTGTGATAAAAGAAAGAAAATTCAAAGTTTTTTACGGGATGAGCTCCGATCTGGCGCAGACTTTTCATTTTGGGGGCATTAAGGATTACCGCGCCAGCGAGGGCCTGGTCGAGGAAGTGCCCTACAAGGGCTCCGTCAGCATACAGGTGCGTAATATTTTGGGCGGTTTAAGGTCTTGCGGAACCTATATTGGGGCCGCGAGTATAAAAAATTTCGGGAAATGCGCGTCATTAATCAAGGTAAACAGGGTTCACAAGGGCCCTTCCTTAGGACATTAACGCGCGAAATAAAAAAAGTAAACTGTAACAATTTGGAGAAAAGCTTGTTTCTAAATATAAGAGTGGGGATGGGTACCAGGAATGACTGAAGCTGAATTCCGGCTATTATTCAATTCCGCCTTCCCTGTTTTATATAAGGTTGCCTATAGAATTACCGGTTCCGGCGAGGCGGCCGAGGATCTTTGCCAGGACGCGTTCTTCCGCCTGCATGAGAAAAACATGGTTTTTCCAAACCATGAAGAGGCGAAGTACTGGCTGATCCGGGTGGTTAAAAACGCCGCCCTTAATTACGCGAAACGGAAACAGCGTGAGCGTAAGGCTTACCAGAAGGCGTTCAAGGAAGATTCAAGGCAGGAAGAAACAGGAGAAACGCAGCTTGTTAAAAAAGAGACCAAAGGAGAGATTTTGCTAGCACTTGAAAAATTGCCTGAAAACCTGCGGATTGTGCTTATATTAAAGGAATATGCCGAAATGAATTATAGGGAAATAGGGCGCGCTTTGGGAATAAACGAGGGAAATGTCAAAGTTCGGGTTTTCAGGGCGCGTGAGAGACTCGCCGCGCTGTTAACTGAAAATCAGTGGAGGACAGAATGAGGCGGAAGTGTTCAAACCAACAGCTTGTTTCGGTTTATTTTGACGGGGAACTTGATTCACCCTGGAAAGAAAAAATGGAGAGCCATATCGCCGTCTGCGAGATCTGCGCTAAGCGGCTGGATGAATATAAAAATAACTCCCTTTCGCTTGCCCCTGTGAATACCGCGCTCATGGAGGAATCGCGGCAGAAGGTTCTGATAAAACTGGAAACAGGCGGGATTCACTCAGGCAATGAGAGACATTCCGCTTTTGTGTATCCTGTGTGGAAACGCCGGGTTTCAATCCCAATACCTGCGGCGGCCGCTGTTGTTTTCGCGCTCATAGCCCTCGCCTTCCTTTGGATGACAAGAACGCCCGGAAAAACAGAAACGCCGAATATGGCAATTACCGCCGAGACAGAGATCATACCCGATATTACACAGTTTTCCGGAATGGACAGCGTTTTACAGTACCTTGGCGGAAATGACACAGGCGACATAATTATACTCAAACTGCCGGAAAGCCGTAATTTCGCCAGTTACGGGGAGCCGGCGATTGTCAAAGCCGCTGACTATTCGCGTAACGTACATGTTAGGAGTAAACAATAACATGGTTCGACTGGCTGTCCTGGTTTCAATTCTTTCTCTGGTACCGTACTCCGTATTCGCGCAGACTAATAATGATGACGTTTCACAAGTCGCTTACCCTTCAGGTGACGCGACAATGAAAGACCTGCTGCCCCGTTTCAGGGGAAGGGCGGTTGTAATGGACATTGACGCCCGCATACTTGAGAATGACCAGGTTACATGGAACGAGACGCACCAAAAACTCACCATACCCGGACGCCCTGTTGAGATAAAACTTATTGGAGAAAATCTTGTTGTTTTGGCGCGGTTTACATATATCCGCCAGCACGGAGACAGGCGTAAATTCCTTATCGCCCAGGGCCAGATCTGGATGGCCGATCCGAAACAGGGCATAAGTTATCAGACTTCAGTACAGACTATCCCTCTGGAATTCGACGAGACGATAAGCTACTTCCCGCTTGGGCCTTTCAAGGCGGAAGCCGGCCCCTCCATTGAAGTAATGCTGACAATGCGGCCCTATACAGAGAACAGTGAGCAGTGAGCAAAGAACAAAGTAATTCAAATTGTTTTTCTTCTCCTCTCTTCCCTTTTCTCTCTTCCCTTTTCTCTTTTCTCTTTTCTCTTTTATTTGTTAGCTGTCAGGCAAAAACGCCGCTTATCAACTCGATTTATCCTCAGATAGGAAACGTGGGTCAGCCGCTTACGATAAAGGGCGCCAATTTCGGCAAGGTAAGGGACGAGTCCTTTGTTACAATCGCCGGAACCCAGCCCACAACAACATCGTACCTTGACTGGCAGAACAGCGAGATATCAGTCAGGATTCCCGAATTCAGCGAGGGCGGGCTTGTATATGTCAATGTCAAGGGCAGGAAAAGCAACGGCATGCTCTATGTGAACAGGGCGACTCTCCCAAGACAGGCCGCCGACACCATTAACGGTCAGGGGCCCAGAGTCGCCACAGTTACGCCGCTTACAGGGGCCATAGGCACGCTTATCAGCATTACAGGAACCGGATTTGGAAACACGAGGGGGAACGGAGGCGTGTTTTTTTCTTGGAGCGCGCAAAAACCTGTTTCAGCCCCCGCCGAGTCGATATTCCAGGAATACATTGAGACTTCGGAGTCGGATTTTGACATTGAATTGTGGACCGAGCGCGAGATACGGGTTCATGTCCCTGACGGGGCCGTCAGCGGGAGTATGGAAATTAAAACCCCCAAGGGAAGCAGCAATCCATTGTTCATGGACCTCTCGAACAGGCCGGGCACAAAGACTTTTCTCGACAAGCGTAATTTCATTATCAACTGTTCTGTAAACGTACAGACAGGCGCGGCTGAAAAACCGAATACCCTGTACCTGTGGGTTCCCCGCCCCGTTTCTTCATCGGCGCAGAGGAACACGGAAATGTTATCAAGCAGCCTGGAACCTTTTATCGAAAATTACAGGGGCATAAGCCTCTTCAAACTGGATAACATCGCGCCGTACAGTGAAACGCGGCTGAACATCTCATGGAAAGTAGAGGTCTACAGCGTTGAGACCGCCATTCGCCCTCAGGCGATCAGGCTTGAGGCTAATTCCCCGATACGCGACGCGTACACGAAAAGCGCGCCCCAGCTTCCGGTTGACGACGCGAAAATAAAAACCCAGGTCGCGGCGCTTCTTGGCAGGGAACAGAACCCATATACAAAAGCGCAGAGAATTTATGAATGGATGGTGAACGAATTTGTCTTCCGTCCCGAGCCTGAAAACAACGCGCAAAATTCCGCTTCAAACACCTCCCGGCGGCAGCCGTCCGCTGACAACGATATTTTTACGGCGCTGGAAAAAAAGCAGGCCGATGTTTATACAGCCGCCATGCTGTACAGCACCTTGCTCCGCTGCGCCGGCGTTCCCTGCCTGCCCGTGTCCGGAGTGCTGGTCAGCCGCGACAGGCAGACAAAGAATCACTGGTGGGCGGAATTCTGGATAGACGGTTTCGGCTGGGTACCCGCGGACCCCGTTATGGGATCAGGCGCGGTGCCCCTCCAGTTCGGTGATAACCCTGACAGGGAAACTTATTACTTCGGCAATATTGACAGCCAGCGAATAGCTTTTTCACGCGGCTTTACAGATCTCGCGCAGATGGATCCGCGGGGCCGCACAGTTGCGCGTAACCGTACCTACTCGCTGCAGAGCCTGTGGGAGGAAGCCGTCGGCGGCATAGAGTCCTACACAAGCCTCTGGGGGGCTGTAACAATTACAGGAATGTATGCACAATAAGAGGGATCAGGGATCGGGGATCAGGGACTAGGGAGCGTTGTTCGTCGCTTCGACAGGCTCAGCGACCACGAAGGCGCTCCCTGAGCTTGTCGAAGGGAGTCCCCAGTCCCAGGAGTTTAATATGGTGACAGTTATTTCATTAGGCGGTTCCATTGTAGCGCCTGACGGCGTTGACAGTAAATTTCTAAAAGATTTCGCTGATCTTGTTAAGGTTCTTCTTGACGAGGACAAAGAGCGGCGGTTTATATTCGTGGTGGGCGGCGGAGGCCCTGCCCGCGCCTGGCAAAACGCC
>Ga0268262_10006012_pt1 | contig 11800 bp, 12 predicted proteins | sample TergutNc150P3_FD_190354 | JGI IMG/M metagenome (GOLD analysis project Ga0268262, IMG submission 190354) | Nasutitermes corniger P3 segment gut microbial community from laboratory colony in Florida, USA - Nc150 P3 (SPAdes) (version 2) | ecosystem: Host-associated > Arthropoda: Insects >... | reverse complement strand
TTAAATCTGTAATCCAGCAGGCGGTAAAATACATAAAAGTCCATTTTGACACTGAAGAAAAATTGATGACCAAGACCAATTTCCCCGGATACCCGGAGCACAAAAAAATTCACGATGAATTTACAATGACGGTGCTTAAAAGCGTAAAGGACTTTGAAGGCGGAAAGCGGCTGGTTCTTGAAAAATTCGCCTATTTTCTTAAGGATTGGGTTTTAACCCATGTAGCCGTAGAAGATGTGAAATATGCCGACTATTTCAGAAAAATCGCCACTCGTGACGAGAATGGCAAGTTGACAATTTCCAGCGCGAATGTACATTAACGCGGGATAATCCAAGATCATGCTTCGTGAGATGCGTAACATCGGCATAATGGCCCACATTGACGCCGGCAAAACCACCACCACAGAACGTATACTTTTTTATACAGGCAAAAGCCACAGGATCGGTGAGGTGGACAACGGCGAGGCGATCATGGACTGGATGGAGCAGGAGCAGCAGCGGGGAATCACGATCCAGAGCGCGGCGACTACCACCTATTGGAAAAAACACCAGATTAATATTATTGACACTCCCGGACATGTGGATTTTACCGCGGAAGTAGAGCGATCCCTGCGGGCGCTGGACGGCGCTATTGCCATTTTTGACGCGGTGCACGGAGTGGAACCGCAGACAGAAACTGTTTGGAGGCAGGCGCAGCGCTACCATGTTCCCTGCGTGGGCTATGTGAACAAAATGGACAGGCTGGGCGCGGACTTCTACTCTGTGCTTGAGGACGTGCGGAATAAACTCGGAGCAAATCCTGTGGCATTACAGATACCTATTCTTATAGAAAGCGCTTTTGAAGGCGTTATTGATCTGATTGACATGCGGGAGATACGCTGGGACGGGAACGAAGGCGAGACCATGACTGTTTCGCCGCTTGCCGGTGAAAGAGAAAAAACCGCAAAGGAATGGCGGGAAAAACTTATCGACGCGCTTTCCAGTGTTTCCGATTCCATTACCGAAAAATACCTTGCGGGAGAAGAACTAGACGCCGCCCTTGTCCGCAGGGAATTACGCAAAGCCGTGCTGAAACGGCAGATACTTCCAATTCTAACCGGGGCTTCCCGCCGCAACATGGGAGTGCAGCCGCTTATTGACGCGATTGTTGATTACCTCCCCGCGCCTGACGAGATTCCACCCGCCGTGGGCCATCATCTTAAAAAAGAACAGGATGTCAGCGTGCCATGCGATCCCAAAGGCCAGCCCCTGGGTATAGTGTTCAAGATTCAAAACGACCGCGAAGCCGGAAGCCTGTGCTATGTGCGTATGTATTCAGGCTCAATCAAGCCGGGCGCCGCGGTTTATAATATCGGCAAGAAAAAGCGGGAACGCGCCAACCGTATTCTGCGTATGCATTCCAACAAGAGCGAAGCGATGGATGAGTTAAGCGCCGGGGACATCGGCGTAATCATCGGGATGAAGCTGGCGCAGACGGGCGATACCATAGGCAGCGAGGGCTGGCCTGTACTGCTGGAAAAAATGCAATTCCCCGAGCCTGTTATCTCCGTTTCCATTGAGCCTAAAACAATTTCCGAGCAGGACAAACTTAAAGACATACTTTCGATTCTTTCCAAGGAAGACCCCACGTTTACCACCAGGGAAAACGAGGAAACCGGCCAGCTTATCATCTCCGGCATGGGCGAACTGCATCTGGATGTTTTGGTCACGCGTATACTCAAGGAGTACAACCTTAGCGCGAAAGTCGGCAAGCCCCAGGTAACCTACCGGGAGTCGATAAGCGCGCTCGCCGAACGAAACGAAAATTTCTCACGCGTTATTGCCGGCAAGGAAAACGTCGCCGGTTTATCCCTGCGTGTGGAACCGGCCGAACGCGGAAAAGGAAACAAATATTCCTGCACGGTCAAAAACAGCGAAATACCAGAGGAAATTTACAACGCGGTGGAGCGCGGTATTACCGGCGCGTTTGCTTCCGGAATTGTTATGGGCTATCCCTGTATTGATATTACGGTGACTGTCACCAGTATTATCTATTCTGAAAACGGCACGGAGTTCGCCTTTGAAGCCTGCGCCAGCATAGCTTTTGACGAAGCCTGCCGCGCCGCTTCCCCCATATTACTCGAACCGATCATGGCAGTTAACCTTACCAGCCCCCATGAATTTGTCGGCGAAGTGATGGGTCTTGTAACCCAGCGCGGCGGTCAGATTTTCAACATGGAAGCAAAAGCCGACATTGACGAAATAAAAGCGCAGGCGCCCATGGCGCAGATGTTCGGCTTTATGACCTCGCTGCGCAGCGTAAGCCAGGGCCGGGCAAATTTCAGCATGGAATTCTCGCATTTTGAGAAAAAGAAAAGTTAGTCGATATAAGTTACTTTCGCTTCGTCGAAGAAGCCCCTGCGGACAGGCGTTTCATTGGGGCTTCCTATCGCAATGACGTTAAACGGAATTTTCGGTTCCTCAATGTGAAAGAGTTTGCGGATAGAGACTATGCGTTCTTCTCTGGGATATACGCCGCACCAGCAGCAGCCAAGCCCCATAGAGACCGCTTCCAGTAAAATATTCTGCGTGGCTGCGGCGCAGTCCTGGGGGAAAAAACCTATCGGCCCATTAGGATCGGTTTGAGGGATCGCCACGACAATGATGGCTGCCGCGGCAGTCGCGCACATTCCGGCAAAAGGATGCACCCTGACGATTTCGTCAAGCGTTTCACGCTTTGTTACCGCAATAAATTCCCAGGGGCGCGTATTACACGCCGACGGCGCGTGCATTGCCGCCGCCAGCAGTTGGTCAAGCTGCTGCCGTGTAACAGGATTGTTTTTGAACTGTCTTATGCTTTGCCGGTTTTCAATTAACGCGTTCATTTCTACCAGCCCAAACGCAGGTTAAATTCAAAGCCCCGTCCCTTAAAACAACCTTCGACGGTTATTGATTCCGGTATTTCAAGCCCGCAGGTTGTTATCAATATAATAAAATACATATTATTAATAAAATGTCAAGCTTCCCCGGATGTAACCGCTTCTGAGAGAGGTTTTATTACGCTTTTTAGGCGTATTCCGCGATTAACTTTTTATGATTTTAGGTATTATTTGTGAGTTTCAATTGAAACATATTATATGAGAGGATAGCCCATAGGATTTCTCTTCCAAGAAATAGTTTCAGGAAAACAGTTCTAAACGGACTATGCGCCCAACAGGGTTATCGGAGGAATTTTTTGGTCTTTGGACACCAGGTTCGTAATGACCAACATCCTTGCAGAGGGGCAGCCTCGCCGGTTTTTCCGGATCCCAGCTGTAGCTTTCGCCGCTGCCAGCGGCCGAAAGCAAGCTTGGGATAATTACATACTGGTTTTAGAAAAACAAACGGACAGGCGGTAAGTATTATGGAAAATATAAAAGAAAAGGCGTTAAAACTGGCAAATAAAAAAATCGCGTTTGTCGGTTCTGTCAACGAAAATAATATGCCGAACATCAAAGCGATGTCGGTAGCTAAACATCATGGGCTGGAAACATTTTATTTTGCCTCAAGTCATTCCGCAATAAAGACGGAACACTATAAACGTAATTTTAACGCCTGTATATATTTTAACGACGGGCTGATTTTTAGAGAACTTGTGCTGGAAGGCATAATGAAGATATTCAATGACATTGATATAAAAAAGTTGGTATGGAAAAACGCTTTCAAAAACGCCTTTAAAAACGGCGGAATAAACGATCCTGATTACTGTGTGTTAAAATTTACCGCAAAGAAAGGACACTATCACACCGAAGCGTTTGAGATAGACTAGACCCCTGTCCCCAAACCTGATACAATTAAATAATAATGAGAGGCATTGAATACAAAGGGCTTTCCCGTATTGAAGGCCCGGTGGTAATCACTACCCGCAGCAAAAATGTGGGGTATAACGAGGTAGTGGCGGTTTACGGACGCGACGGCGCCAGGCGGCTTGGACGGGTTGTTGACTTAAGCCAGGACTGGGCCGCAATTCAGGTTTTCGGCAGCAGTACCGGCCTTTCCGCCTCTGACTCCAGGGTTGAGTTTTTGGAAAAACCCATGGAACTGCGGGTTGGAACCGACTTGATGGGGCGGATTTTCAACGGCCTTGGAGAGCCAATCGACGGCTACGGCGATATTTTTTCATCAAAAACGATTGACGTAAACGGCCTGCCTATCAACCCTTACGCCCGCACATACCCCCGCGATTTTATACAGACCGGCGTTTCCGCTATTGACGGCATGAACACCCTTATCCGCGGGCAGAAACTCCCGATTTTCTCAGGCAGCGGCCTTCCCCATAACCGCCTTGCCGCGCAGATAGTCCGGCAGGCAAAAATTATAAGCGCGGAAAGTTCCGGTCAGTTTGTGGTTGTCTTCTGCGCCATGGGCGTAAAGAACGACGTAGCCCGTTTCTTCCTGGATGACTTTGAGCGATCCGGCGTATTGTCAAATGTTGTGATTTTCCTCTCGCTTGCCGACGCCCCTTCCCTTGAGCGTCTGATTGCCCCGCGCTGTGCCCTTACCGCCGCGGAATACCTTGCCTATGAAAAAGACATGCACGTCCTTGTGGTAATGACTGACATGACCAACTACTGCGAAGCCCTGCGCGAAGTTTCATCAATACGCGGCGAAGTCCCAAGCCGCAAAGGATATCCCGGTTACCTGTACTCGGATCTCGCGTCGTTGTACGAGCGGGCGGGAAAGATAAAGGACTCGGAGGGTTCTATTACCCAACTGCCTATTCTTACCATGCCCAATGATGATATAAGCCACCCTATCCCCGACCTTTCCGGTTATATAACCGAGGGCCAGATAGTCCTTGACCGTGAGCTTTTCCAGAGGGGCATCTACCCGCCGGTCGCCGGACTGCCCAGCCTTTCGCGGCTTATGAAGGACGGCATAGGCCCCGGAATGACCCGCGAGGATCACAAGGACGTGTCGAGCCAGCTTTTTGCCGCCTATTCAAAGGTCAAGCAAGTCCGCAACCTGGTGTCGATCATCGGCGAGGAAGAACTGTCCGAGACCGACAAATGTTATCTGAAATACGGTGAAAACTTTGAACGCTATTTCCTTACCCAGAGCGATACTGAAAACCGCACAATTGGACAAACGCTTGATCTTGGCTGGAAAGTCTTGGGAACTCTGCCAAGAGACGAGCTATTACGGATTAATCAGGAATTTATTAAAAAGTATCTGGATAAAACAGAAGCCTAAACATGAATGCCAATCGCCTCGCGGATTGAATCCACGAGGGTTTTCTTGCCGGGTATTCTGCCCATTATACCGGGAATCTCAACTATCAAGGGGTAGCGCCCTGAAAGCTGCCATTCAACCAGCAGTTCCTCGATCCAGCCGGCAATCTCCTCGGTGAGGATAAGCACATGGCAGCCTTCCGCGCCTTTTACCGCGTCGGGCAAAACAACGCCAGCGTCCTCGACCCATCCTTCGGTGATGCGTCTGAATACAGTTGCAGCTTCCGAGGTATCCCGCACGGCAAGGCCTTCAATGCCGATAAAGCGGAAGGCCGTCACCAGTTCGGGATCCCCGATAAAGAAATAATCCACCTAGAGAATCAAAATCAACAGGGCGACGAGGAAGCCCCAGAGACAGATGCCTTCCGCAAGGCCGACGAAAGGTATGGCCTTTCCGGAGAGTTCGGGATTCTCGCTCATTGCGCCCATCGCCGCTGCGCCTATTCTGCCGACTGCCATACCGCCAGCGATACAGGAAAGTCCTACCGCAAGACCGGCGGCTATATATTTCCATGCCGAAGCCGGCACGCCTTCCGCTTCGGCATTAGCGGCTTCTTGCGCGAACGCGGTCATGCCAAGAACCAACAGCAGCGCAAACACGAACAACACTTTTCGCTTCATAAAAACTCCTTCTTACCAGCCTATTCGCTTTTCCTGAAACGGAACGGGGCAAATTCCACTCCCGTTTCAGTAAAAAACTTGCTGAAAAATTCATAATATTGCAGGCGTACCACCTGAATAGCCACAATCATTCCCTCAAGCACAATTATAACAAGATTCCCGGCGATAAAAACAAGCATGGCGGGAATAGAACCTACCGGGCCGCCGCTTGCAAGCTCTTCTGTAAACCGGAACACGATGTACGACAATACGCCGTGGGACAGAGCAAAGGCGCCGACACGCAGGAAGCTGACGGTGTTGGAAATATATCCGGAAACGGTTTCAATAATCTCGACAAAACCTTCCATAATAAAGTTCATAAGGCCTTCATGAAGCAGCGGCTTTTCACGCGTTATAACCCGCCAGATAAGAGGGCCGAAAAAAATACAGACAACGGGAAGAAAGATTCCCGCAACATCGAAATACTCAAAACGCCCGTTAAAGAAAAGGAAGCGCAGGGCAAGGGCTATCGCGTACCAGAAAAGTATAAGGCCGGTAAGCCCTGTTTTTGAGAGAAAAGCCGCTTCGTATTTTCCAAGCGCGCACTTGTTGTAAATATTTATTATAAGCCCCAGCGAGTTCAGGATAACCCCCATTCCGATGGTAAAACCAAAAAAATAGAAAAGTTTTAAAACGCTGCCGCCTTCTTCCGCTATAGGCATGAGTGTAAGTATCCTGTCCACAGGCTGACCGGTAATGGCCTGGGTAAGCGCCCTTGTAGGTGCTATAAGCAGGTCTTCTCTTGTAAAAACCTCGCCTGTAAGGAAACCCATTATTATTGAGGCAGTGCCTACTGATATCAACGGGGTGGAATAACCTTTAAACCTGGCAAGACTGCGTATCTTGCCGCTGGTAAGCAGTCCCAATATCAGCAATACGGCCCCTTGTCCCGAATCGCCGAACATAATCCCGAAAAGTACGGTAAAAAAAATGGCGACAATGGGCGTTGGATCGATAGTGCCGTAAAGCGGCGCGCCGTAGGAAAAGACGACGCTTTCAAAGCCTTTAATAAATTTGCTGTGTTTCATGGAGACAGGCACTTTCTCGCTGCCGTCCTTTACTTCGGGGATCTCATCGGGGACATAGATGCGGATTGCCGTTCTGCCATGCGTACTCTTCGCGAGATCGGCGGCTGTCTGATTAATCATATCAGCGGGAATCCAGCCTGAAAGCAGATAGACGCTGTTAGTGGAAACAAGCCGGGATTTCATGTCTTCGGCGGTCATGGCCATAAGCAGGTTTGATCCAAGTTTTTGCAGCGTGGCCTGCGACTCGTCTTTCATATGTTTTTTTTCGATTTCTATTTCTTCAAGTTCTTTTTCCGATGTTTTTAGGCGTCCTTCAAGCCCGTCAAGCAGTTCGGCGGGTATTCCCTGATAGTCTTTCGGAATCGCAATTGTTTTGAAGGAGCTTCTTTTCAATTCGGAATCAAGGGCAAAACGGCCTTTGCGGGAACTTGCGGCAAGGAAACGGTCGCTTCCTTCGTCTCCCAGCGGGATGATCACCGCGCGCTCGCCAAGAGTTTGCTTTAACTCAACCTGAACTTTTGGATCAAGGCGGCCCACCCTCAGGGTAACAAACGACAACTGCTCCAAATCGGCAAAGGGGGCGTTCAGATTGGAAAACGCCTTTGCCTCGCTGTAAGCTTCCTCTACGCTCTTCTTCTCCTGCCGGACGGCGATTTCTCTTTCCTTCAGCGTGTTGATGGCCGAACATAACCTTTCCAGCAGGGCCTCTTCCGCCTCGCCGGGCAGAACGCTGTCATGCAAAGGTTCGGCAGGCAGCTCGATCCCAAGGAATTCGCAGCTTGAACGGAGCTTTTCCATTAAGTCGCTTATGCGGTTATATTCCGCATTTCCGGGAACTTTATTAATTTTACTGACACTACTGCTGCCGGAACTGTCGGTATTGGAACTGGAATTGATATTTGTGTTTGGGGTATCGGACACGACAAAATGCATAGCCTTATGCCTGCCCAGGTATTCAATGACCGTGTTAACATCGCTCCTGAGGACGGTCATCTGGACGCGCTTCATTTTGCGGGGTGTTAAATTCAAACTGACACCTCGATCATATTGAAAACATCACTGCCGCCCATACCAAGTCCCAGTCCCTCGGCAACGCTGGTCAAAACGTCTTCCTCAAATTGTTTAAGTTTAATGAAACAAAATTCCGCGTTGATCGAAAAAGGCATACGCCTGAAACAACGAAGAGACAAGCGGTAAATATACCGCGACGCCGCGTTTTGGAAAAAACGCGGATCCGCCGACCAGCTTTCTCCCGGAACCTCCGGGTTAAGCAGGCTTTCCCAATTCCACCCTTTCCATGCGTTACGGTTATCCAGCGGAAAATACAATGACTCGTATGCTTCCTGAGCCAGTGAGATTTTGCCGGATTCTGTTTCCCTTTGGAATGAAAAACGGTGGTTTATATCCCCCGGGATTTCCGCAGGCGGACATTCGGGGATTTCCAGGTTCATAAGGTATTTTTCGGTTTCCTGAAATGTTTTGTCAAAATAGGTACGCAGCCTCAGCGCCCAAACGCAGTTTCGCAGGGAGATTTCCTCGGCAAGTATACGATGGGCAAAAACGCGATCCTCTGCGGGAAGGCTTTGGAGGCTTTTCAAAAGCAGGGTGTAATACTGTAAATCAAGCTCCGCTTCAAGCGCGGTTATATCGAAATCGGCGGCTTTAAAATCTTTTGAAAGGATAAAGGCAAATTCAGTTCCTTTCAGCATCGCTTTAAGATCGGGATACTCGTTAAAACGGACGGTTCCGAACCTTCCAAGATCGCATAAGTTAGCGGGGACCGGCCTGTCGGCAATAATATGGTGCAGGCAGGTTTTAATATCCGCGTATTCGCAGGAGCGAAGCTGGCGTACCAGCAGTTCCGGCGGGTCTGTGTATGATTTAATAATGGATAGAATGTGCTTTGTCGTGCGCTGTAAAAGCCGCCTTTCAAGATCGATCAGCAGTTCCTTTCCCGGAAGTTCATAAGACGCCTCAGGAAAAACCAGCCGCCCGAATTCATTAAGCGCGTTGAGTTTTGCCAGCGCCGAAATCCGCTTTCCCACAAAAGATTTGCCAATGATCCCGCAGGCTTTGGCGTAAGCGTAAGCCCGTTCCCCGGCGTCAAGAGGGGAACCTTCACCTGACCTAGCGGTCAGGTTCGGTTGAGGTTCCGCGCCCCCGACGTTGGTTCTTTGTGGAAAAACCGCCGGCATTATCCTTCTCCCAAAACAAGACTGTCCAGCAGGGAAGAAAATCGATCGTTATTTACATGAACCGAGGAAATTTTTTCTTTATAGGTTTCCAGTTCTTTCCTGAATTGTTCCCGCGCCAGTTCTTTTGATTGAAGGAATCCTTTTTCAAGTCTTTGGTTTTCTTCAACGAACCGCTTGTCATAAGCGGCGCGGTTCTGTTTCTCCGCTTCCGTTATGCGATTGTCAGCTTCCGCCTGCGCCTCGTTTACCATCTCGGCGGCTTCCGCTTCGATTTTCAAAAGATGGTCAAGAACCTCGTTATTATCCATAATTAATCCGCAGAGAAAAGCATATCTTCATATTTGCAGATTGTTTTGTACGCGCCCTGTTGATCCCTTTGCGTCTGCAAGTCCTGAGAGAATTGGGGGTTTCCCAATAATTCCGCCAGACGCTGTAGAATCCGCAGGTGTTTTTCTGAATCTTTCTCCGGCGCTATGAGCATAAATAAAAGATACACGGGTTCTCCGTCCAGGGCATCATAATCAATTCCGTCCCTGGAAATGCCAAGCACGCCGCATACCGTTTCCACCGCGTTGGTAGTCCCGTGCGGTATGGCAATGCCTTTCTGTATGCCGGTTGACATTTTGGTCTCGCGTATTTTTAACGACTCTAAAATCTCCTGTCTGGCGTGTGATTTGGTTGCCTGACAGAAATGATCTACCATTTCCTCAAAGGCTTCGTCCTTATCTTCGGCTTCCAGATCAACTTTTATAAACTGGGGCGGAAACACATCATGCAAGAACATCCTGACCTCCGGGAACTTTTTTATTCGGTAACAATATTGTCCCGCTGCGCGGCTTCGTTTTCCAAAGCATCATTGGAAAAAGCGTCTTCAAGAGGGGAACCTTCACCCGCAAGCGGGTTCGGTTGAGGTTCCTGCATCGACTGATACTGCGTATTTGATTCATTGTCCAGATCGTCCAGCCAGTTGCTGCCCGTCCCACTCTCGCGAAGGAGTTCCTGTCCTTCCTTTAGAACGCCAGATCCGCCGGGAGTCCTGTTAATCAGAGCCAGTCCCAGACTGATAATCAGGAAAAGCGCCCCTAATACCGTTGTAGACCGTGTAAGCACATTCCCTGATCTGGACCCGAAAGCGGAACCGCTGCCTCCGGCGAAGATGCCTCCAAGGCTGTCTCCCTCCTCATTTTGGACAAGGACCAGTAATACAAGCAAGATTGCTATTATTACAAAAAACACCAATAGCACTGTACTGAGAATACCCATTTATTTAACTCCAGCCATATAATCTGAATTTATTGTATAGAAAACGGGAAACTTGGGCAAGTACGTAAACCCTAATTTATCGTTTACTCGCTATTTATCTCGCCAAGGCGGTAAATTATGGTTTGTTTTCGCCAAGCAGCCAATCCAGCGCGTTTATCTGCTTTATTCCGTTATGTGAGGTTCTTGGCTCGTAATCACGGGTAAGCAGATATTTAGGGTTATGATCGCGTATTAATTCAAACGGGGCAAGTTCCCGCGCAAGCGTTTCCTTGCCGCGTACGGTTTCAGATACCTGATAATATTCGGCGCCCTCCGGCCCTTCCGCAGCGAAATCTACCTCTTTGTCGCCAACCTTGCCGATATATACTTTATAGCCCCGGCGCAGAAGTTCAAGATAAACAATATTCTCCAGTATATGTCCGCTGTCTACGGCTTTATCGCCAAGAAGGAGCCGACGCAGTCCCATATCAACCATGTAATATTTATTGAGCGTTTTTAAGAGTTTCCTGCCTTTAACGTCGTATCGGTCAGCTTTATATAAAATATAGCTGTCACGGAAAGCGTCAAGATAACTTTCTACGGTAAGAGGCAGAATTTTGATTCCATCGGAAGTCAGCATGTCGCTTATCCGTTTTATTGAGGTTTCCGAGCCAATAGTATCGGCCATGAATTTAATAACCCGCTCCAGCCTTCCGGCTTCTTTTATATTTTTGTTTTCGACAATATCCTTTAAGACAATGGTGCTATAGATGCCGGAAAGATAATCACGAACGCTTAATTTATCCCAGGATATAGCGTTATCTGAAAAATTGCGAAAATTAGACACAAAGGGAAAGGAGCCAAATTCAACATAATGCGCGAATAATTGATCGTGTGACAGCCCGGAAACATCCGCCGATACATATTCCTTAAATGATAGCGGAAACATGTGTATCTCCACATAACGGCCGGAAAGGAGAGTCGCCCATTCGCCGGACTGCATTTTGGAATTTGAACCGGTAAGGTACAAATCAACATTTTTTTTGATAAACAGACCGTCAGCCGCGCGCTGGAAATCTTTCACATTCTGAATCTCATCCAAAAAAATATAGTTTTGCCTGTTTTTTATTAGCCTGTTGTTTATGGAATCGTAAAGTTTTTCCCAATCAAGAAGTTCCCGGTAATTAGGTTCTTCCAGATTAATGCTCTGGATTTGTTCAGGTTTCACGCCAAGCCTTAAAAGTTCGTTCTGATACAGTTCAAATAAGGTAGATTTACCGCAGCGGCGAATGCCGGTTACTATCTTTATAAGGTGTTTATCCTTAAAAACGAGCAGCTTTTTTAGATATTCAGGCCGATTTATCATGCTTTTCCCTTTATTTACAATATACTGTAAAAACTATATAAATGTCAAGAGTTTTATATC
>Ga0268262_10006011_pt1 | contig 11802 bp, 12 predicted proteins | sample TergutNc150P3_FD_190354 | JGI IMG/M metagenome (GOLD analysis project Ga0268262, IMG submission 190354) | Nasutitermes corniger P3 segment gut microbial community from laboratory colony in Florida, USA - Nc150 P3 (SPAdes) (version 2) | ecosystem: Host-associated > Arthropoda: Insects >... | reverse complement strand
CCTCCCCTGTAGTAATTGCGTTAATATTTTCTGCTGTATTAATTACAGCCAGTTTCCTTATTTATTTATTTGGCAAACACAACGTAAAAACAAACGCAAGTAAGATAATCAGCAATGTACTTTTTCCTGTAATACTTGTAACGCTAGTAATATATTCTTATCATTTACAATTATATATCGCGACTGACTATGAAATGCACCTTGCTAATATAATAGTACCTATACAACAATTATTTCAATTCGGCAAAATTCCTTTTCTGGATTTATGGAGTGTCCACCAACATTTGCCTGTTGGCGGTTTATTATACTCCCTGTTTAACGGGTTAAATCAGCTTGAACCCATTGTTTGGCATGAATTTTTTGATATAGGCATTACAGTTTTTGTTTTTTATTTTGTCCTTAAAGTCATTTTTCCGTCCCGATTTGTTTTTCTATCTTTTTTATTCCTGCCAATATATAATTTATTCTCTGGTTACTATGCTTTAGCTTTATTGCCAATTGCATATATGAGAATATTTATAAATAATAAAAAATTAAAAAACTATATTATATTTTTACTTTTTACTTTTATACCTTTTATTTGGATGCCAACGGCAGGTAAAATTTCTGTGATTTCCGGAATAATTTTATTGATAGTTTCATGCAAATCAAAAGACGATATTTTTAAAATCTTAAAATCATTTGCGATTGTATTCGGAATTCCGGCCTTCATGTATTGCATCTTAACATTATTGCGAGGCGAAAGCATTATTGATAAATTTGTATTGATAAAGGCATTCGCAAGTGTTGATTTTAATGTGGGCGGTTATACGTCCATAATTCGTGATGACAACCCCCTTTGGGAAATAATACTAACATACGGGTTCGCTCCTATATTAGCTTTGGTAATTATTCTATACATATTTACACGGAATTCAAAATCTTATAGGGATTATGCTGTTTTATTTATGGCGGTAGCCAGTTTAATTGAAAAGATAAGAAGTCTTGCGCGCCATTCACTGGTTGAAAGCTTTTCTCTTCATTTTGGCCTACTGCTTCTATTGTTTTTTGTTTTTTACATAAAGAAAGCCAGCAAAAATTTTAAGTATATCTCATTTATTATAATAACATCTTTTTGCATAATATTTATACCGAATGTAAATGGCTCTATATTTATTGAAGGAATAAAAAGTTTTGAGCTTAAAAAATATAGAACCGGAGAAACCAGGTATGTACCGAATGAAGAATACTTGCCAAATAACTTAATGTTTTTTATGAAAAATTATCTTAGAAAGGGCCAGACATATTTTGACATGTCACACAGAGGTTTAACATATGCTTTAACGCAAAAAGAAATGCCATTTTTTCATATCGATAATCAGATAATTTTTCCTGAATCAGCACAACAAGTTTATATTAAGCAATTTGAGAAAAAATATAAAGAAAATAAAATACCAATTGTAATCTTTACTGATCAATGGGGGACGAGTATTACACATTTACCACCAGTATTCTCACTTTTCAAACTTTCAGAATCAATTATATATAAGTATTATAAGCCCTGGATCATTGTCGATGGCTACCAATTGTGGTTAGCAAATAACAGTCACATTGTAATTCCAGAAATTGATTATAGTAATTTTTCTTTTCAAAGTGATAATGGGACACCACAAAACTTTTACCTTATAAACCTGCCTTTTATTTGGGCAAACTATGATAAGAAAACACTTAAGAAAAAACAAGAAACATTAAAGGAATTAGGCAGAAATATTATTATTTCTAATATGGCAAGAATAAATTTTACTGATAATATTGATAAGCGTGATGGTAATTATGTCTACCTGAGAGTTAAGTCAGAAAGATCAGGTGAGCAATTAATGAGATTATCATACGGAGGAAATAACAGTTTCATTTTTAATGTATTTGGCGGCACACACGAATATTTAATAAGAATAAGCTCACAGTATTACTGGATGAATGAGAATATTAATGAATTTGTAATTGATACAACTAATCCGATGGTTATTGAGCGAATATCTATTTTACGGGGGGATTAAAATTATAGAAAACACATTAACGATAAAATCATGCCCACTATGCGACTCAAATAAAATAACTTATAGTTTTGTAATAAATGGTAATCTAATATGCGAATGTAAAGATTGTTCACATTTATTTATAAATCAGCAACCTTTAAATGGATCTTTTTTCAATGAGAATGACTTTAGCCTAATAGAATTTGAAAAAATAATAAAAGCAAAAATAGAACTGAATAACACTCAAAAATATAACATATTGGAAATCGGTTCATCAATCCTTGGAGATGATAATTTGAACATAACCAACATTAAATATACTGAAATTAATTTATTTTTGCAAAATATAAAAGAGAATAAAAAATATGATTTTTGCATTCTTAATAACATACTGGATCATTCCTATGATCCATGTTTATTCCTGCGTAAAATACATGGGTGTTTAAAAAAAAACAGTTTGCTTTTGTTTTATATCCCTGTACTAGACAGCAAAAACGCTAAAAAGCTTAAGCTTAAATGGTCAATATTTAATGGTAAAAGATTACATTTTTTCAATAAGGCTACTATTCAAAATATTTTATGTAAATGCGGATATGAACAAATTAGATTAATACCAGCCGATGATAACGGAGTTTTTATTAGCTGCAAAACAGGTGTTCTAAGAGATGAAAAACTCATTTCAATAATTATTCCCGTTTATAATGAGGGAAAAACTGTAGAAACATTACTAAACAATGTAGTAAATAAACAACTGGATGGAATAAAAAAAGAAATAATTATTGTTGAAAGTAATTCCAAAGATTCAACCAGACAAATAGTTGAAAACTTTGTGAAATGGCATCCAGAAGTAAAGCTTATTTTAGAGGAAAAACCGCAAGGTAAGGGCCATGCCGTGAGAAATGGATTTAAGGAAGCAACAGGTGATTTTATTGCGATTCAAGACGGCGATTTAGAATATGATATTAATGATTATGATCAGCTTGTAGAACCATTGGTTCATTATCAAAAACCATTTGTACTTGGATCAAGGCATACCGGCGATTGGAAAATGCGGGATTTTAGAGATGATAAATTTAAATCGACATATATGAATTTAGGACATATCTTTTTTACCGGTCTAATAAATATAGGGTGTAAAGTAAAACTAAAAGACCCATTTACAATGTATAAATTATTCAGACGTGAATGTTTATACGATCTTGAATTTGATGGAAACAGGTTTGAGATTGATTGGGAAATTGTAATAAAACTAATTAGAAAAGGCTATATTCCAGAGGAAATACCTATTAATTATAATTCCAGAGGATATAAAGAAGGAAAAAAAGTTTCATTGATGATAGATCCATTCAGATGGATCATAAGTTTTATTAGATACAGATGGTTTTATAAAATAGGAGAAAAATGAATATCGCAATTATAGGATGCGGACTAATAGGTGAAAAAAGACTATACACTTTAGGTGAACATAAATTATTATTCGCCGTTGACAAAGATATTAATCGCGCAAAAAGGTTGTGCGATATTAAAAAGCAAGGTACGCCTATTATAGACTGGAAAGACGCAATATCAGCTACAGAAGTTGATATGGTTATTATTGCGACAACTAATGATATGTTGTCTAAAATTACTATTGCGGCATTAGATAATAATAAGCATGTTCTTGTAGAAAAACCAGCAGGTAGGAATCAAGATGAAATAAAACAGGCAATAGAGACGCAAAATAAATCAAAAACATTTGTAAAAGTTGGATTTAATCACAGGTTTCACCCTGCTCTATTAAAGACAAAAGATATTTTATCTTCAAACTGTATTGGGGAGCTTATGTTTATTCGCGGAAGGTACGGACATGGCGGTAGATTGGGTTATGAAAAAGAATGGCGCTTTAATAAAGATTTATCAGGTGGCGGGGAGCTTCTGGATCAGGGAGTACATTTAATTGATTTATCAAGATGGTTATTCAATTGTGATTTCACTCAAATTTCAGGATATGCGGGAACATATTTCTGGAATACTCCGCTTGAGGATAATGGTTTTTTACAGCTTTTAACGGAAAGAAAACAAATGGCATGGTTACATGTAAGCGCTACGGAATGGAAAAATACATTTTGTATGGAAATATACGGAAGATATGGCAAATTACAAATAGACGGGTTGGGAGGAAGTTATGGTGTTGAACGATTATCATATTTCAAAATGCTTCCTGAAATGGGTCCTCCGGAAACTACTATTTGGGAATATCCTTTTCCAGATAATTCATGGAAGCTTGAGTTTGAATATTTTGTAAATTGTATCTACAAACGCGTACAGCCGGAAGGAAATTTGTGTGATGCTAAAAAGGCAATTGATATTGTAGATAAGATATATGGAAGCAATAGTAAATGAAATTATTAAATAAAAATATATTAATAACAGGGGGAAGTCTGGGCTTAGGTAGAGAAATATCAAAAAATTGCCTTATTGAAGGCGCTTCTGTTGCTATATGTGCGAGAGATACTAAAATCCTCCAAGAAGCTTACAATGAGTTAGAACAATATAAACAGCAAAATCAAATATTTATATATAAAGAAACTGATATCTCAAATAAAGAAAAAACAAAGACTTTTGTGGAATATTGTATTGCGCATTTTAAAAAAATTGATGTTTTAATAAATAATGCCGGTATTCATGGTTCTAAAAATAAAATAGACGATGCTAACTTTGACTTAGAAAATTGGATAAATGCTATATCTGTTAACTTAATAGGTACACTAAATATGTGTTTGGCAGTAGTACCATATCTGAAACAAAATGGACACGGTAAAATAATTAATCTATCGGGGGGGGGAGCTACATCCCCTATGCCGGGTATGAGCGCATATGCTTCATCCAAAGCAGCACTTGTAAGGTTCACAGAAACAATTGCACTTGAATTAAAGCAGTACAATATTGATGTTAATGCAATTGCCCCTGGCGCAATGAACACAAGATTGTTAGATGATGTTTTACAAAATGGAAATGGAAAAGTAACAGGTGAGTATTACAAAAAATGCTTAAAACAAAAAGAAAGTGGTGGAACACCGTTAAGTACGGGAGCGGAATTATGTGTCTATTTAGCTTCTGATGAAAGCGATGGTATTACAGGCAAATTAATTTCCGCTGTCTGGGACGATTGGAAAAATTTGCATAAGCATCTAAAGGAATTAGATTCTGATTTGTATACACTAAGAAGGATTATTCCGGAAGATAGGGGAATTACTTTTAGCTTGCCGCAAAATAAAAGTTAAAGGAGTTAGGTAAAGGAGTTATTGGATGAATTATTTTATAACAGGCGGCGCTGGTTTTGTTGGGAGTAATATGGCAGATAGATTGACTAATAATCCAGAAAACTTAATAACTATATATGATAACTTTTCAACGGGGTTAGATGAATTTTTAAAGGAATTAAAGACAAAGGAAAATGTAAAAATAGTAAAGGGTGATTTATTGGATGAAAAAAAACTTAATGAATCAATAAAAGGCAACGAATTTGTTTTTCATTTTGCCGCAAATGCTGATGTTCGCTTCGGGCTTGATCATCCCAGGAAGGATTTGGAACAAAATACAATTGCTACTTATAATATACTGGAAGCAATGCGGCTAAACGACATCAAAAAGATAGCTTTTTCTTCCACAGGGTCTGTTTACGGTGAAGCAAAAAAAATTCCTACGCCTGAAGATTGTCCTTTCCCTGTGCAGACATCCCTTTATGCCTCTTCAAAGCTTGCGGGTGAGGCGTTAATTTCCTCATATTGCGAAGGCTTTGGATTTACGGGTTATATTTTCAGATTTGTTTCAATTTTGGGTGAGCGGTATACCCATGGTCATGTATTTGATTTCTACAAAAAACTCATTGAAAACCCTGAAGAATTGTATATATTAGGTAATGGTAAGCAGCGAAAATCTTATCTATATATTAAGGATTGTATAAACGCAATTCTTACTGTTATTCAAAAAGCAAATGATTCGGTAAATATCTATAATCTGGGAACTGATGAATACTGTGAGGTAAATCAATCTGTTCAATGGATATGTAAATATCTAAGACTAAATCCAAAACTGGTTTATTCCGGCGGAGAGAAGGGCTGGGTAGGAGATAACCCATTTATATTTTTGGATTGTACAAAATTAAAAAACCTAGGCTGGAAAGCAGAATTTTCAATTGAACAAGCTGTTATAAACACAGTACAGTTTATTGAAAATAATAAATGGATATATAAAAAAAGGGCAAATTCAAATGCATAGCTCCGAAACAATGAGTGGAAGGGTATGGCCAAAGAAACTTCCAGAATTAGCTGATGAACAAATACGAATAAAAAATGAATGGATGAAGTATTGGCATGAAATACTACCCAACAAATATGGTATTATAGAAAAATTTAATCATGGGTTTCCGGTTAAAATGTTACAATCAGGTCATACAACAATAGAAACATTGGAAGTTGGTGCAGGATTAGGGGGACATATTGCTTATGAAAACCTTGAAAACCAACAATATTCTGTCATTGAACTAAGAGATAATATGGCAGAAATATTAGAAAGAAAATTCCCCACAGTTAAAACATACGTTGGAGATATTCAAAAGAGAACAGAATTTAGTGACAGACAATTTGATAGAATTATCGCTATTCATGTTTTAGAACACTTGCTGGATTTACCCAGCGCGTTGAAAGAGATACATCGCGTATTAAAAGACGATGGACATTTTACAGTGGTGATACCGTGTGAAGGTGGATTAGCATACGGATTTGCAAGATACATATCGAGCAACCAAGTATTTAAGAAAAAGTTTAAAATGAAATATGACTGGCTAATGAAAACAGAACACGTCAATCAACCAAGTGAAATAATTGGCGAAATTAGAAGAGAATTTATAATAGTTAAAAGGGAATTTTTCCCTTTAAAATTTCCGCTTGTTTTTTGTAATTTATGCATTGGCCTTGATATGGTAAAGATTTGCGGGACTGAAAGAAAATGATTATAACAAGAAGCCCTATGAGAATATCATTGGGTGGAGGTGGAACAGACTTACCGTCCTATTACAGAAGACACACAGGTTTTTTAGTCGCAGCTGCTATTAACAAGTATGTGTATATAACAATACATGATACCTTTGTGCAAGAATTGATAATAAAATATTCAAAGCTTGAAAGAGTAAATCAGGTAAATGAAATAGAACATCCTATAATAAGAGAGTGTTTAAAAGAATTAAATATGACAGGAAATTATATTGAAATAACAAGCCTAGCGGATATTCCGTCAGGTACCGGACTTGGTTCATCTGGAAGTTTTACGACTGCTCTGTTAAAAGCGCTCTATACTCATAATAATCAGATAGTCTCAACAAGATTTTTAGCTGAACAGGCATGTAAAATAGAGTTGGATCGCTTAAAGGAACCAATCGGAAAGCAGGATCAATACATTGCGGCGTTTGGAGGAATAACCGCCTTTGAATTTTTACCTGATGATAAAGTCGAAATAACCCCTGTCAGACTAAAAAAGGAAAACCTTTATAATTTGGAAGATAATTTAGTTATATTTTTTACCGGTTACTCAAGATCGGCATCCTCAATATTAAAAGAACAAGATGAAAAAAGCAAAGCCGATGATGAGGAAATAACAAATAATTTACATTATGTCAAAGAACTTGGGAAAAAAAGTCTGGCTGCCCTAGAGTCCGGTAATTTAAGGGAATTTGGTGAACTTATGGATGTTCATTGGCATAACAAAAAAAAGAGAGCAAATAGTATGTCCAATGATAAAATTGATGAATGGTATATATTGGCTATGAAAAATGGCGCAATTGGAGGTAAACTTATAGGCGCAGGCGGTGGCGGTTTTTTGATGTTCTATACAGAAGACAAGATGAAGCTGAGACATATTTTAATGAATGCGGGGTTAGAGGAAGTAAGGTTTAAATTCGATTTTGAAGGAACAAAGGTAATAGTTCAATAATGCTTCCGGTTGTACTTCTTGCAGGCGGCATAGCTACTCGAATGAGGCCACTAACGGAGAAGATTCCTAAATCTATGCTGGAAATCGCCGACAGACCGTTCATCGCACACCAATTATGTTTATTAAAAAACAAAGGCATTGAACATGTCATTCTTTGTGTAGGGTATTTCGGCGAAATGATAGAATCTTACCTTAACGCTAACGGAGCGTTCGGGCTGAAAATAATATTTTCTTATGATGGTAACACGCTCCTTGGAACCGGCGGCGCTATAAAGAATATTGGTGATAAACTGCCAGATAATTTTTTTGTTCTATACGGCGATTCATATTTGGATATAGATTATAAAAAAGTAGAAGAGGCATATTATCAGTCAGGTAAAAAAGCTTTGATGACAGTGTATAAAAACGAAGGAAAATGGGATACCAGTAATGTAGCATTTAATAATAATGAAATCGTTTCTTATAATAAAAAAAATAAAACCAAAGCTATGAATTATATTGACTATGGACTGGGAATTCTTAATAAGCAGACGTTTGATAATCATAATGAATCTGTTTTTGATTTAGCTTGTATATATGAACAATTGGTTGTGGAAAAACAACTATTTGGGTATGAAGTTTTTGAAAGATTTTATGAAATAGGCTCAAAAGAAGGGTTGAAAGAATTAGAAGATATAATCAACTGTAGAAATCGTGAATAAAGCAGTCTTTTTGGATCGCGACGGCGTAATCAACCCTCTAATATTTAATCCGAGCACTTCTGAATACGAATCTCCGCATTTTCCTGAAGACTTTAGCATATACCCGTATGTCGTAAAATCATTAAAGCTTATCAGGGAATATGGCTATATAATTATCGTGGTATCCAATCAACCCAGTTATGCAAAAGGAAAGACTTCGCTCGAAAACATCAAAACGATTGAAAAACTGCTAAGTGATTTTTCACTGGAAAACGAAAGTTTGATAGACGAATTTTATTATTGTTATCATCATCCAAATGGGATAGTGCCGGAATACGCTTTTTCATGCAGGTGCCGGAAGCCGAATACATTATTTCTGGAAGAGGCCGTGAAAAAATTTGATTTGGATACAACGAACTGCTATTTTATTGGAGATCAGGATACGGATATTCAATGCGGGAAAGCCATGGGATTGAAAACTATTAAGATTAATAATAAACATACAATTAATAAAAGCGGTAAGGAAATTCCAGACGAATTTGCCGCGAATCTATATGAAGCCGCAGTAAAGGTCGTAAAACCAGGGAGTTATTATGGAGTTTAAGGCATATACAGAACAATACTTAAAAGAGACGAATGAAATCGTGCAAAAAATCGACAGGAATGAAATTGTTAAGGCAATTGAAATCCTGGATCTTTTGAAAAAGGAAGATGGCAGACTGTTTATTCTCGGTGTTGGGGGGAGTGCCGCAAACGCTTCTCACGCGGTTAATGATTTCCGAAAATTGGCAGGTATTGAATCTTACGCCCCCACAGATAACGTATCAGAGCTGACGGCAAGAACTAATGATGAAGGCTGGGATACAACTTTTTACAAATGGTTGGAGACTTCAAAACTAAATAACCGCGATGCTCTGCTGATATTATCGGTAGGCGGAGGCTCTGAAACAACATCGTTGAATATAAAAAAAGCGATTGATCTGGCGGTATCGAAAAACGCAAAAATTGTCGCGATAGTTTCAAGGGACGGAGGATATGCCAAAAAGAAGGCAGATGCCTGCGTACTGGTTCCCGTAATGGCAAATGAGCGTATTACACCCCATGCCGAGGGTTGGCAGGGGGTAATTTGGCATTTAATTGTAAATGCTATAGTAGCAAAATGAAAAATTATGAGGGACATAAAATGACAAGAGATGACTTTAAAATTAAAATATTCGCAGACGGCGCCGATATAAACGGCATGAAAGAAATGTATAAAGCAGGCTATGTAAGCGGCTTTACTACAAATCCTTCCCTTATGAAAAAGGCTGGAGTTTTGGATTACGAAGCCTTTGCGCTTGAGGTTGTACAAGAAATAACCAATTTGCCGTTGTCGTTTGAGGTGTTTTCCGATGATTTTGCTGTTATGGAGAAAGAGGCAGAAAAAATAGGAAGCTGGGCTGATAATGTCTATATAAAAATACCTGTAACCAATACGAAAGGTGAACCATCTGATAAATTGATAAAGAGACTTTCTGCCGAAGGACTGAAATTAAATATAACAGCCATACTAACGCTTAAACAGGTTGATCAGGTATTAAACGCGTTAACTCCCGGTTCACGCGTGTTTATTTCTGTCTTTGCGGGCCGAATCGCCGATACCGGAGTTAATCCTCTTCCTATTATGAAACAAGCGGCGGATATGTGCCATAGCTTTGCGGGAGTTGAGAGCATTTGGGCCAGTACCAGAGAGTTATTGAATATTTTCCAGGCTCAGGAATGTGGTGTTGACATTATAACGGTAACCAACGATATACTAAAAAAGCTGCCACTCATAGGAAAAGATTTATCCGATCTTTCATTAGATACTGTAAAGATGTTCAGTATGGATGCAAAGAGCTTAGGGTATAAGATCGTTTAGCTTTTATGAACCAACAAATAAAGCCGATTAAAAAGCAACTCGGGCCTCTTTTGATGCTCCTTTGTGCCGCCTGTGTTTGTCTTGGGCAGCTTGTATGGAAACTAATGCCCGGGTACAACCCGATATACCTACTTGGCGGCTATGCCATATATGCCGCCGGAGCCTTGTCCATGATTTTTGCCTATCGGTACGGTGAACTTTCTGTATTACAGCCGATAAACAGCATGAGTTTTGTATTTTCAACAATAATAGCATTGTTCATACTTCATGAAAAAATCCCCGTGCTTAATATTGTCGGTATTACACTTATCATAACCGGCGTTGTTGTTATAGGGGCAAATAGCCGATGACAGTTTACTATGCCATCCTTCTTGCCATGACTTTTATCGGATCATTTGCAAGCTTTTTTTTGAAAAAATCTACAGGCGGCATGAAAATTGTTAGTATCATCCGTAACAAATATTTATATATTGGCGGATTCTTGTATATAATCGGAGCCTTATTAAATATTTGGCTACTAAAAAAAATTCCGTATTCGGTTCTCATACCTTTGGGCAGTATCTGTTATATCTGGACTATGCTTATCGCCTGTATCTTTCTTAAAGAGAAAATCGGAATAAGAAAAATTGTTGGTGTTGTTTTAATCCTTACCGGGGTTACATGCATAGCAGTGTCAGTGTAGCATGAAACCCCAATATCTCACCTAATTCCTTTCACTTAATCCCTTTCATTGTTACCGACTCCTGGATATTAGCCGTCATAGGACTCAACGCGTCCAGGGGCTCTTAATAACAATGGTTTCTTTCCGTTCATAGCCCACCGAAACAATTTCGATTGGCGTTTCACAGAAACGCTGAATAAACGCAATATAGTCCATTGCCTCAACCGGAAACTCCGTATATGTAAGCGCATTTGACAAAGGTTTCTTCCAGCCCGGAAAACTGCGAAGCACAGGTTCGGCTTTGTTAAGAGCTTCGATTGAAGTTGGGAAGTTTTCCACCATTCTGCCGTCAATGCGATAAGCCACACAGGCTTTTATTTCGTCCAGGGTATCATAAACGTCCAGATGGGTCATGGTCAGGCAGTCGAAGGAATTGGTCAGGCACGCGTAGCGCAGAGCTACCAGATCAAGATAGCCGCACCTTCTGGGCCTTCCGGTTGTAACGCCGTATTCCCTGCCGGTATCCCTTATAAAGCGGCAAAGCTCATCTTCCGAAGTGGCGTTGAACTCGCTGGG
>Ga0268262_10006010_pt1 | contig 11804 bp, 12 predicted proteins | sample TergutNc150P3_FD_190354 | JGI IMG/M metagenome (GOLD analysis project Ga0268262, IMG submission 190354) | Nasutitermes corniger P3 segment gut microbial community from laboratory colony in Florida, USA - Nc150 P3 (SPAdes) (version 2) | ecosystem: Host-associated > Arthropoda: Insects >... | reverse complement strand
CGGAGCGGCTATGGATGAATTAATCGATCTTGTCATAATGTATAATACTGCGGATATTGACGCTGTTTCAGGCGCAACGGAAACAAGCGAGGGGTTTTTAGAGGCGGTAAGAAATGCTATACTTAAAAAATGATGATTAAAAGAAATTTCAGGCGTTTAAATCTTCATGTCCTCAATCTGCTTTTTTCGGCGGTTTGCTTATTGTTTCTTTTTTCCTGTGTGATAAAGAAAAATAATATTGAGCAGGAAGAAAAAAAAGAAGAAGACGCTGTTTCGCTTGAGCTGTTAAGAATATTAAAAGGAGACCCCTACATGTGGCTGCTTGTCGATAAAGCTCATCCTATCGGCGATTATGAGCCGCAAGACCTTGTTACGTTAAAAAGCGCAAATTACGATAACACCGCAGGTATTAAGCTTCGCGAGGCTGCCGCCGCCGCTCTGGAAGAAATGGCTGCCGCCGCTCGGAAAGACGGAATAAAATTAAATGTCAGTTCGGCTTATCGTTCTAAGGCGTATCAAACTGATCTTTATAATCGTTATGTAAAAACGATGGGGCAGGAAGCGACGGACAGAGTTTCCGCCCGTCCCGGTTACAGTCAGCATCAGTTGGGGCTTATCGTCGATTTTTATCCTGTTGATAATGTTTTTGCCAAATCCGCCGAAGGCGTTTGGGTAAAGGCAAACGCTTCCAAGTTCGGTTGGTCAATTTCTTTTCCCGACGGTTATGAACAATTAACAGGTTATAGCTGGGAAAGCTGGCATTACAGGTATGTCGGCAGGGAACTTGCGGAATTTATCGATAAATATTTTGACGGTATTCAGCAAAACGCCCTTGCGTTTATTCATGATTGGGAGAAAAAAAGGGCTTTATAAAATCAATATATAATGTTATACTAAAAAAATGAGTAACTGTTTATTTTGTAAAATTATCGCGGGGGAAATCCCAAGCAAGAAAATTTACGAAGACGATGAAATGCTTGCTTTCTACGATATAAAACCGATGGCTCCCGTGCATTTTCTGGTTGTTCCGAAAAAACACATCGAGAACCTGCTCGTTTTAGATGAGTCGGACGCCGCCCTTGCAGGCAGACTGCTTTTCAGAGCGAAAGAGTTGGCTAAACAGCAGGGGTGCGAAGAAAACGGCGGACGTTTTGTTATCAACGCCAAAACACACGGCGGACAGACAGTCGATCATTTGCACGTTCATTTTTTGGGCGGCGGACAGCTTGGCTTGTCTCTCGGTTAAAGGCGGATAAAATGGCTATAGAAAAACATATTAATTTTTTTGAATTGCAAAAAGCCTGCGATAAACCGGGCTGTCCTCTGTGTACAATCGTAAGAGAACGCGCGTTCAGGTACATAGACAACACGTTATTTGAACATGTAGCCGACCGCGGTTTTCGTGCGCTTTTCCGAGCCGCCGGAGGTTTCTGCTCATTTCATTCAAGAGGGCTTGTGTCTTTCCGTGACGGTCTTGCGGTCGCCATATTGAGCCGTGATATTCTTGAAGACCGAATTACATCCTTTGAAAAAAAACTCCCGTGGCGCCCGAAAGGACGCTGTCCCGTCTGCATTGAAAGAGAAAAAATAGAACAGGAGTATCTTGATTTTTTAAGCAACTCAGGCGGCAACTCAATAGAGGAACAAGAACTACGGGAATTTTTTACCGCTTCCGACGGTTTATGCGCTCCCCATTACGCTGGACTTTTATTTACGCCGAAGGGACAAAAGAGAACAGTACCCGCATGGATTAAAAATTTTCAAGAGAACAAGTTTAAAGAATTAATGAAAAGACTGGACGTATTTATCGATCTTTCCGCCTACGGCAGACAAAAAGAATTTGCGCAGTTGAGCGAAAAAGATCAGTTGGTGTGGAAAGACGCCGCCGCTTGTTTGTCGGAGAATATCGAGTAGATTATTCTATTTGCTCATTCTATCAATCACAGGAACCATCGCTTTTAAGCGGACAACTTTGCCGCCGCCGTTTACCCTGTTGCGGAATCTTTCGCCGTCGTCCGCAAAATTAAAATCTTCGCCTATGAATGGTGCGTAACGTTTTTGCGACCAATGAAGAGACGGGTCTTTTAATGAAGCGGACGGATTAGCGGGGTCAAAGTAAATAAATGACTCATGAACGCCTCGCTCTTCCGGCAGTGAAAAATTATTACAATGCAGATAACGTATCACGCCTTTTTTTAAATTTATCGACTGTATGATAGCGGAATGTACTATTGTGCCGTCAACATCGCGGAAAAGCATAACGTCGGCGGGGCGGAGGTTGCGTATTTCTTCGTTCACTTGAATTATTTGGGAGTTCTTGGAACCGAAAAACGAAGTGCCTACATAAGATGAAGGGCTTCCTGTAACTGATACTCCAAGGACTGAACTTAACGATTTGCCAAGATCGACTCCGCCCTTTTTCGCCGTGTAGGAAAGAACATGCCACACAAACCCCGAACAATCCATTCCAACAAGACCTATACAGTAAATATAATTGTATACATCGGTCTCCCTTGCGCCCTTCCCCGAAGTTAAAACGTATGGACGATGCGGAAGCCCGGAAAACGAATCCGCTTTTATTCTTGTAATAAGAAAAAGGTCGGACGATATACTCCATGTCCGCTTTACCAAATCAAAAATAATTACTTTCTCATGCCCCGATGAAAGAGCTTTTATGTACTCCGCAAATTCTTTGGAGTCCAATATGTCTTCTATAATAGGCCACAGTGTTTCAGGGTTTCCTTTGCCGTCCTCGACGAAATTTATAGGCGTTTTAAGCAATATATCACGCTCCGTATTCATGGCGAACGGAATGCGGACATTCATCACTCTGCCGTCGATAATTTTTGTTCTTATGCACTGTCTGTACGCTTCTTCAATATATTTTTCCGCTCCGTTGCCCCAAAGCTGAGCAGGGTCTGAAAAAGAGGCAAGTTGGTTGGTTTGCGCAAATGTTAATCCGTAACAGAAAACAAAGAAAAGTAAAAAGGCAAAACGCATAAAACGGACAGTCATTTTTACTCCGATTAATTTAAAATATTATCTTTTTCTATATTCTTAAAGTAGCGGACAGTCCCGACTTTCAGTTCATCTGTCGAATCTTCATCGCATACAATTATCGCTTTAGGATGCATTTGTAAAAAAGAAAGCGTCCACATGTGGTTTACTCCCTCTTCTACGACAGATCTAAGCGCTCGGGCTTTTTTACGACCGCTTACAATAATCATAACTTCACGAGCGTCCATAACTGTTGCTACGCCCACCGTTAAAGCCGTTACGGGAACTTTTGCAGGATCGCCGTCAAAGAAACGAGCGTTAGATGCTTTTGTTTCTTCTGTCAGCGTTTTAATTCTTGTGCGTGATGTCAGGGAAGAACCGGGTTCGTTAAAAGCGATGTGTCCGTCGCTGCCCATGCCGCCCAGAAAAAGGTCTATTCCGCCTTCCTTTGCGATAGCTTCTTCGTAGAGGTTGCATTCTTTTTCGCTGTCTTCCGCCATACCGTTAAGAATATGAATGTTATTGCGATCAATATCAATATGATTAAATAAATTTTCTTTCATAAAATAATGGTAGCTATTAGGATGGTTTTCGTTTAAACCGATATATTCATCCATGTTAAAAGTATGCACATTTTTAAAAGAAAGTTTTCCTTCTTTATTCATTCTTATAAATTCTTTGTAAATTCCAAGAGGACTTGAGCCTGTGGGCAGTCCAAGAACAAATGATTTATCTTTTTTATGTGTATTTATTTTATCGGCTATATACTTTGCAGCCCATCGGCTTACTCTTTCATAATCTTTTTGAATAACTAAACGCATAAATAATATTTACTCCTTAATAATTTTTCCGCCAATCATTACAAGACCAATTTTAAAATCACTGTTAAATACGGTAATGTCCGCTAAATGTCCCGGCGTTATCGCTCCCTGATTATTATACCGCATAATTTTAGAAGGATTAAAGGCGGCGGTTTTTACGGCGTCATCCATACTGAATCCCGCAGATACAAGGTTCCGTATTCCTCGTATCATTGTTAAACAAGAACCTGCTATTACATTATCGGTTTTTCTGAAAAAAACTCCGTCCTTAAAGTATACCTCTTCGTTGTTGGCGTATAAAGTCCCTTCTTTCTGTTCTGTCGGTTTAATGCTGTCCGTGATAAGCACAATCTTATCGATCGATTTATTCCGCAAAAGCAGTTTAAATAAGTCGGGATGAACATGAAAACCGTCGGCTATTATTTCGCACGACATTTCAGGATGAATCAATACCGCTCCAACGGCGTTTGGATTACGGTGATCAAGTCTTCTCATAGCGTTGAAAAGATGAGTCGAATGTAGTATCCCCACTTGCATTCCTTCTTTCATGTTTTCGTAATCTGCGTTTGTATGTCCCGCCTGAAGTATAATCCCTTTTTTGCCGCAGTATAGCGCAAGTTCTCTCATTTGTTTTAATTCGGGAGCGACTGTCATATTGACAATATGACCGCCGGATGCATTCCAGAATTGTTCCATAAGATCGATGTTGACAGCTTGAGCGGCTTCAGGTTTTTGAACTCCAAGTCTTTGCGGAGAAATAAAAGGACCTTCAAGATGAAGCCCCATAACACGAGCGCCTTCTTCCTTACCCATAGCGGCGGTTATCTTTTTTATTGTTTCAAGGATACGGTCAGGAGCATCCGCATAAATTGTCGGGTTAAAAGCCGTTACGCCCCAATCAGCGAGAATGCGCGACATTTCAAGAATAGATTCTGTACTTGCATCTTCAGTTCCATATCCGCCGATACCGTGAATGTGAGTGTCGATAAATCCCGGAGTGATATAAGAACCGCCTGCGTCGATTAGACGAGTTGAGCTGTCAAATTTACGCTGTTCAAAACGTTTCTGCGAAAAAACGTCGGAAATAAGACCGTCCTCAATCAGCACCGCGCATTGTTCCATGGCAGCTAGACCCGTAAGAATTGTTCCGTTATATATACAGACTGATTTCATCAATAAGTCAATTTTATAATCATTTTGTGAAATTTTCAATAACCGCTTATACTTGACAGATTAATTTTTTGGGTTCAAAATTAACATAATAAATAATATTTCGATATATAGGGGTATTTATATGAAAAATTTCATAAGAAACATAGTTTTTTTTCTTCTGCTCGCTGTAATCTTGCTTTTAAACGTAACTTGTATTGAACCGAGTGAAAAAAATGATGATGATATAACTTATGGACCTGTACAATTTGACACGCTTGATATTAAAGGCGAACAAGTGTGGATGCCAAATTATAATACCGGCAAAGTAAGCCAGATGTTTTTAAAATTTGAGGGAGATCGTACCGTTGATGTTATTGTTGAACTTATCGGATATGATGATAAAGATAACCCTTTCTCTTACATTGAGAAAACAGGTTCCGGTAAAATAGAAAAAGGAATTTTAAAATTTAAAGTTGATGTAATAGATGATAGTAATTTGCTTGATAGCGATGAATTTTTTTTACATTGTTTTAATGAGTGGTATTATGATAAAAATGATAATATTAATATATTTATGGACATCCCTGATGTAAAAGGGAATATCATTACACTTGTTGCTCTATATAAAGATAATTCCGATACAATACCGGCTGAAGGAGTAATTAGGGAAGGCTTTTTTGGTACAGATAATTCATTTACCGGTGAGTATATTTATTATCTTTATGTAAATAAAGATTGTACAATTTCCGCAAAAGAAGTAAAGAAGACGGATTTGAAATACACATTCAATAAATTTGATCTGTCATTAAAAGCCGGCTGGAATACAATATGCAAAAGTGAAACTTACACAACCACAGGTGATTCTTCTTACTCAATAACAGTATCAAATCCTTCAATCAGGTGGGTAATGCAGAAGATGAAATAATTAAAGGCTGTCTCAAACTCTTGTTATTTTCTGACGGCTAAATACTGTTCAAATCTGCGTTGGATATCTCTCTTTTCTTTGTAAACATTTTCCCATATAACCGGAATACTGTTAGAGCGGATTTCTTTGATTGGTTTGGAGTTGTAGGGTATTTTGTCAAAATCAGTTCTTACAGAATGCATCCAACCTGAAACGATGGCGTTTTGTCCGTCTGCGCTTAAAAACCAGTTGGAGATTTCTTCCGCCGCTTTTGTATTTTTGTTGGCGCTCCATTTATTATTTATGATCATAATGGGAGACGGAATAACAACAACGCCGTCTGTGGGATATATTACTTCCAACTTGGATTTTTTTTCTTCCCTTATTTTTAAGATTGATTCTTCAAGGATCATTACAATCCTGCATTCACCCGTTTCCAGTTTTCTTATAGTTTCATCAGAACCGTAATCAATCTTTACTCTTTGTTTACCAAGCGCTTCAAAATACTCATAGCTGTACTTGTCTCTTAACGCTGTTACGGCTGCCATAGTAGTGCCGGAGACAAGGGGGTTTCGCATAGAAATAGCGCCGGTTACTTTTGTGTCAAAAGCAAAAGAGCGGAAAGAATCAGGAAGGCTGTTTTTTGAAAATTTTTCAGGGTTATACGCCAGTACCATGTTACTGATACGCACAGGATACCAGTAACCTTCCTTGTCATAATCAAACGCCAAGTTTTGAACTTCTTTGGAAACAAAAGAGTGAAGCATTCCTTTTTCTTTTAATTCAAGCGAATAGGCGGGGTCTGCCGTCATTAGAATATCACAGCCCAATTTGCCGTTTGAACGTTCCGCAGAGATTTTATTTTCCAGAGTGCCTGTTCCGCCGTAAACAAACTCTATATCATATTTTGGGAATTTCTTTTTTAAGTCTTTTTTTACAGAATCAATAACATCCTGATACATGGAAGTATAAATAACAATTTTATTTTCAGAACTGCCTGAGGCAAATGTGCAGGGAATTGCAGCCGTTACTAATAATATTAGCAATATAATTTTTTTCATGTGTTTCTCCTGATTTTAATCCACACTTGTTACAATTTCAAAAAGTATCATTTCAACGCGGCGATTAAGAGCCGTGTAACTGGTATTATTTCCAAAAAGAACTTTTTCACCGCCATAGCCGCTAGTAGACACACGGTCATCAAAAGACGGGTTATCGGGATTTATCGGCAGTTTTTCATATTCAGCCAAAAGCACACGTCTTACATCGTTTGCCCTGTCATTACTTAATTTTATTAAATCGCCTTTTTCTCCGTCTGTAAAGGTAACAGGGTTAGCGTGACCATGCAGCATAGCGATATAAGTTGGATTTTTATTCAGAAGTTTTGCCATTTCTTGAATAGTTGAAGTATTATAAGCTGTTTCCTGAGGCGTAAGATCAGTATTGGCGGATGGACCGTGAGGTCCGTTAACAACGGATGAATCGCCCGCAAAAATAACATATTCAATACCGATAATTTTTATACTCTGAAAAATTTTTTGCGGCGGCTGTTTACTTACTATGTATTGAATTTGCTCGTCTGTAAGATATTCCATTATATCCTTTGGAGGAATCTCCTTGATTATTTCTTTGATCACATCTACAGGAATCTGATCTTTAATTATTCTTATTATTTCTTCTACGTCATTTTCATTTGCAGGGTCTTTAAGCCATTGTATTACTGATTCTTTACTAGGCGGCGTCGGTACGTCTATAAATTCTGTTATTGTTTGATAAACAGTAATGTACGTAGGTATTTCCTTTATTACTTCAACTGTTTCATAAATTACTTCAGGAGGAAGTTGTACATAAATATATTCATAAATAGGTTTGTCTACATAGATTGTTTCGTAGACTGTCTCCGGCGGTAGTTGTACAAAAACAGTTTGATAAACAATCTTTTCTTTAATTATTGTTTCGTAACTTACTTGGGGGACATTTTTTATTAACGCGATATATTCCGATTCTTCATCTTTTTTTGGTTTTTCCTCCCACCATTTCTCCATAATCGGATTTGTCATGTCGCAGCTTGCAAGGCAAAATAAAACAAAGGTAATTAAGCTGGAAATTGTTATTAACATTTTATTTTTCATAGTGTGATCTCCTTTCTATTTTTGATTAAGATCAATTTGTATAACCATTAACTCAACGCGGCGGTTTCTGTTTCTTATATCCCACTCGCTAGTAGCTGTTCTTGTGCCGCCATAAGCGATGATAACTATTTGATCATCGCTTACACCTCTTTGTCTAAGCTGTTCCGCTACTGTATTTGATCGCAGAGCGCTTAGAGCCATTAAATCTTCCGCTTCGCTGTGATTAATCGTATAGGGGTTGGCGTGCCCTTCAATCCTTATACGGTAATCCTGATTCTCATTTAGTTCTTTCGCTATTTGATTAAGAACAAGTTCGTTAAGCTGTTGTGCGTCGCGGTCAATGCCTATGTTATAACTTCCGATATCAGGTCCAAACAGTATATATTCAATAGAAGTAATTTTTATTATTTTGATAATCTCATTTGCCGGCATTGTTTTATCTATTTCAATTCTTTGATATATTTTCTTTTCCGGCAGCGGAAATTTATATCCGACTGTAATTGAAGTTCCAAAAAGGTGCGGGTATCCGCCTCTGACTAACCCCTCAATATGCCATCTTTGAGTAAGCGGCACAGTAACTCCCACAGCGGCGTCCGCAAGCAATGAACCTCGTGTTCTTGTTACATCGTCAAAAACATCGCTTCCCCATCCTCTGTAAGCGGAAAGCATACCCAGTCCCGCTTGGGTAAAAATATTGATTTTCTTATTTTCATCTTTGCCGAGACGCAAAAAATTCCAACGCAGATAGACTTGTCCTTCAAATGTAAGTATGTTACTGGTATCTTCTTCTGTACTGTAGTTTACGCCAAGTTTGGATCCAACCATTAAAGGCGGTGAAAGCCAAATTTTTGGATCAATAACCAATTGAAACGATTGTCCTTTTACAAGGATAGTGCTTGCTCCAAGTCCTGCGTCCAACGCCCAAAAATCCCCGGCGGGAAATTCCGTTTGGGCGTATAATTTGTCTATATACAAAAAAGTTAAAAAAATCAGTTGAATAAAAATTACTTTTACAACTTTTTCTTTTAAAAGTTTCATTTATTTCCTCTAGTATAATTATATATAATTGTTTTAAAAAATACTAGAAAAATAAATTTTGTCGAATAACGGGAAATATCATGTCGGTATATTCTGTTTTAACATATTATAGTTTAATTTTAACATTTTTTGACTGTATTTACCCAAGAAATGTATACAACTATCGCGAATTATTGTTTTTCACGAAAAAAAAGTGAAGACAATACGCCCTCACTTGAAAAATCGAGTTTTTTTTGCTAAATAAAATAACTACCGCTTTAGTACGGAAGAAACTCTTTCCAGAACTTTTTTTCTGTCCAAGGGTTTTACGATATAGCTCTTCGCTCCCATCAGAAGACATTTTTTTACAACATCTTCTTTTCCCAAGGCGCTTACCATTATTATATTGGCATTCTTGTCAAACTCGAGAATTTTTTCCAATGCGGAAACACCATCCATAACCGGCATAGTAATATCCATGGTAACCAAATCAACGTTTGGATGCAAAGCTTTGTATTTTTCTACCCCTTGCGCTCCGTCTGCGGCTGTGTCCGCAAGATCGAAACCTTCAGAGGTTAAAATCTGACCTAATTGCTTTGCGATAAACATCGAGTCATCGACAACCAGTACGCGGTACGGCACGCCTTCAGGCTTCATACCCTCGGCGGCTTTTTCATTGATATTAGGCATATCAGTCTTTGCTATCATCCTGTACGCTCCTCTTTGTCAAATAATATGATATTATATGGAAATAGTCAAGTATAGGAACACCTATTTAACATTATTTTTAAGAAAATTTGGAGGAAGCGGTGAGGACGCCTTTTTTGTTAGCCCCTATGGCGGAAATAAGCCACAGGGCGTTTAGGGAACTGATAGAGGGCTTTGGAGGCTCTTGTGACTGTTATTTCTCCGAAATGATAAGCGCCGCAGCCCTTTTGGCGGGCGGTCCCAACGAAAAATGGTACATCGACGCCGGTCCAAGCCCAGAAAAGGTCGTTTTTCAGGTTGTAGGCTCGGATATTGAGCACATTTCAGGGGCTTGTGCCCTCTTGGACAGGCTTGAATGTGCCGGAATTGACATAAATATGGGTTGCAGCGCCCCTTTAATCCGAAAAACAGGCGCGGGAGCGGCATGGATGGCGTCAATTGACCGTGCCGGAGAGCTAATTTGCCGTTTAAGACCCCTTGTAAAGCGCCGATTGAGCGTAAAATTGCGTATAGGCTATAAGGACGATTTTGATTACTTGGCTAAATTTTGCAAAAAACTTGAAGCGGAAGGAGTTGAGTTTATTACGCTTCACCCCCGTCTTATTACGGAAAAATTTAAACGGCTTGCCCGTTGGGACTATGTTTGGCGGTTAAAAAAAGAACTGAAAATCCCAGTAGCCGGAAACGGGGACATATCCACGCCCCAAGAACTTCTCCGCCGGGCGGACGGCTCCTGCGATGCGGTCATGGTCGGTCGGGCAGCGGTGCGTAAACCGTGGATTTTTGCCCAAGCAAGGGAGCTTGAGGGGTCAAACCCCGACTCGGCAAAACCGTATCCCGTCCCGAATATCGAGGAAACCGGGCTTCGTTTTCTGGAACTTTTAGCCAAATACCAACCCCCCGATTTCCACTTTTCCAGGGCAATACGATTTTTCGGTTTTTTCTGCGACAACTTAAAATGGGGAAATTATCTTAAAACTCAGTTGAATCGAGAAAAAACTTTGTCAGGCATAGAGACGGTTTGGAAGGGGTATTTTAAGGAGAACGAAAATTAATGGATCATATCTCTTTGTTTGCGCCGTTCCTTGTCTCCCTTAGCGGCATATATTGACTTCATTGTTCTAGGGTCTAGTCCTGTGTGATACATTACGGTAGACATGGTTCCCGGGGTGGGATAAAAGTCCTGCGTTTGTTCCGGCATAAAGCGAGTTTTTTTTAAGTACTGCGAAAGTTCTTGCGCTTCCTTCATGCCTGCGCCCGGGTGGGAAGTTATAAAGTAGGGCAGCAGATATTGTTTTAATTCTAGGCGTTTGTTTACGGCGGTAAAATCTTCCCTGAATTTTTCATAATTTGAGTGAGGGCATTTGCCCATTGCGTCAAGCACGTTTTCGCAGATATGTTCCGGCGCTACTTTTAATTGACCGCTTACATGAAATTCGCACAAGTTTTCCAAAAACTCTTTTCCGTGTTTTTTATCATGCTGAATAAAATCGAAGCGGATGCCGGAACGGATAAAAACTTTTTTGATACTCGGAATTTGACGTAACGCTTTTAATGTTTTTATATATTGATCGTGATCCGCTTTTAAGTTGGGGCAGGGTTGCGGATACAGACATTCTCTGTTTGCGCAAAAACCGCCGCTCTCGTGCTTTTCGCAGGCGGGTCGGAAAAAATTGGCGGTAGGTCCGCCGACATCGTGAATGTATCCTTTGAAGTCGGGATGAGCGGCAAGAGTACGCGCCTCACGGAGCAGGCTTTCTTTACTGCGCCCGACGACAGCCCGCCCCTGATGACCGGTAATCGCGCAAAAAGAACAGCCGCCGAAACACCCTCGGCTTGAAATTAACGAGAAGGAAACTTCTTTAAGCGCGTCTATGCCGCCTTGCGCGTCATACATTGGGTGGGCTTTGCGTGTAAAGGAAAGCTCGTATAAATTATCCAGTTCCTTTGTTGAAAGGGGCAGGGCAGGGGGATTTTGAATAACCCAGCGATCCCCGTCGTTTTCTTCAACAAGAGGCTTTGCGGTTAAAGGATCGGCGTTTTGTTTCTGCGCCATAAAATGCTCGGCGTAAG
>Ga0268262_10006009_pt1 | contig 11806 bp, 11 predicted proteins | sample TergutNc150P3_FD_190354 | JGI IMG/M metagenome (GOLD analysis project Ga0268262, IMG submission 190354) | Nasutitermes corniger P3 segment gut microbial community from laboratory colony in Florida, USA - Nc150 P3 (SPAdes) (version 2) | ecosystem: Host-associated > Arthropoda: Insects >... | reverse complement strand
TGTATAAACGGAGAGTGTAAGACTTACAGCATTAATGTGGATACATTCACTTCTGAATGCTATGGTAATTGTCATGGGAATATAATTATGCCTGGTGGGAGTTTCCTTAGAACGAGTGGCACATATACAATAAGCGGCAATTGCATTGATGCGGGATGGCTGCAGTAACGGGTTTTCTACAAAGCCCCTGCCGCAAGGCGGGGATGTTAAAATTGATTCCAAATGAAATTCAATCCCTGATTTACGTAATGTGGCATATAGGTATCGGAACTTATTAGGGGGATTTTATTTGTTATAGCGTGTGCCATAATTATATGGTCAAAAGGGTCTTTGTGACCTGAGATAGGTTCTATTTTGCCTAGTGTGAGGATATGTTCTTTTTTAATGTAATCAACGGTAAAACCTTGCTCATCTATCGCCGTAAAAATATCCCTTGTCGTTTTCCATTTAGCTACTTCAATTTTTTTTGCTCGCAGTAGCAAAATAATCTCCTTTATACTTTCGGAACTGACGTAAATTTTATTTTCGTAGTCATAAATAATGTATTGAACATCCTTGCTCAGTTTATCTTGCTCTTGTATTACAAAGAGAAATATATTTGTATCAATGAGGTATCTCATATCAAGTGTACCACCAAGGAGTGTCGTATTGCCTTAACACGGCTTTCATATCGTGAATTATCAACCCTATGCCATTGGGATGTTTTTGCCGCCATAAGGCAGCTTTTGATAATTTCTTTGGTTTAGCCTCTGTTTTTGGCTTAACTACTTCTTTTTTTGCTGCTTTTGGCATAAAATTCTCCTAATTTTAAAGGTTTAAATTGCTTTAGGGCGACTGAATAGTAGAAAAAGAATATTCCCTAAAAGCTTTGTAATAAAATAGAAAATTAACCTGACGAGCCTCGCCTATAGGCTTAATTTCCCATATTTTGCATACAATTGTTAACAAAATTTTCTATATTCCCACTTTTGGCGCGTTCGTCTAGTGGCCTAGGACGCTGGCCTCTCACGCCGGTAACACGAGTTCAAATCTCGTACGCGCTATAAAAAGCACTTTTTTTGCCTTTACCCTTGTTTTTGCTTAAAAAAATAGCTATATTTCCAAGGCAAAGTTATAGTTGAGGAATTTATGGTAAATTGTCCTAATTGTGGGTACGAATGCGATGCTTACTCCAGGAAAAAAGTTTTAGCAATAGTTGCTGTATTTATAGTTGCAGGATTAATTTTTGCTTTCAAATACGACACTATAAATAGTATGATAGAAGGTTTTATGCACGGTATTCTTGTAGATTCACGTGGCAAACAGGAATATAAAACCATTAAAATTGGCAATCAAGTTTGGATGGCAGAAAATTTAAATTTCAAAGTTGGTTATTCGGCTTGCTATGCCAATTTAGATGAAAATTGCGAAAAATATGGGCGTTTGTACGACTGGGTTACTGCACTGACAGCTTGCCCTGAAGGATGGCATTTGCCAAGTTATACCGAATGGCAAATTTTAATAAACAATGTGGGCGGCAAAGATGTTGCTGGCAAAAATTTGAAACATGAAACTGGTTGGGAAGAAGGTGGCAATGGTGCTAATTCTAAACGTTTTTCTGCCTTGCCGGGAGGCTTGGGTTATTCAAATGCAATTTTTTACAGTGCCGGAAGCAGCGGCAATTGGTGGAGTTCCACGGAACAAAATACTGGCAACGCTTATTATCTCAATATGTTTTACCAAACTAGCGACGTATCTGAAAGTGATGGCAATAAATTGTCTCTCTTTAGCGTTCGTTGCATAAAAAATTAAAATTCACAAATCAGCCACAGCTTCTGTTCTCAGATTATTTATAACGTGCTCGGTGCGAGAGGCTGTATTGTTTCCCATATAATATTCAAGCATTTTATTGGTATTTGACTCTTGTGGCATAATCACGCTTTCCAGCCTCATATCTTCGCCTATGAACAAACCGAATTCTTCGGGGTCTATTTCGCCAAGCCCTTTGAAGCGGGTTGTTTCTGCTTGCGTACCTAGCTTTGTTTGCGCAGCATCGCGCTCTTGCTCGTTGTAGCAATAGAGGGTTTCTTTTTTGTTGCGCACCCTGAACAGCGGAGTTTGCAAAATGTAAAGATGCTCCTGCTCCACAAGCTCTGGGAAGAACTGCAAAAAGAAAGATACCATCAAAAGCCTTATGTGCATACCATCAACATCGGCATCGGTTGCTATAATTACCTTATTGTAGCGCAGATTTTCCAAGCCGTTTTCAATATCAAGCGCGTGTTGCAAAAGGTTGAATTCCTCATTTTCGTAAACCACTTTGCGCCCTATTCCATAAGTGTTTAGGGGCTTGCCTCGCAAGCTGAACACCGCTTGCGTTTGCACATCGCGCGCCGTTGTTATTGAGCCGCTTGCGCTATCGCCTTCGGTTATGAAAATCATTGTTTCGTTTTTCTTGTCGTTTTTTAAATCTATCAAATGAATTTTGCAATCCCTCAATTTGCGATTATGAACAGCAGCCTTTTTTGCTCTCTCGTTTGCCAGCTTGCGAACTCCGGCAATTTCCTTTCTTTCCCTTTCGCTTTGGGCAATCCTCTCTTGAATTACCTTTGCGGTTTCTGGATTTTTATGCAGATGGTTGTCAACTTCTTTTGCTATGAAATCCACCATCCAGTTGCGCAGAGCTGCACCACCAGGAGCAACGGTTGCGCTGCCAAGTTTGGTTTTTGTTTGGCTTTCAAAAACAGGTTCCTGTATTCTAACAGAAACCGCTGCGAGCATATAGTTGCGAACATCAGAGCCATCAAAATCTTTTTTGAAAAAATCCCTAATGCCTTTCACAACCCCTTCCCTGAACGCCGCTTGGTGTGTACCGCCCTGCGTGGTGTGCTGCCCGTTCACAAAGCTAAAATAATGCTCTCCGTAAAGTTCTCCGTGAGTGAAAGCAATTTCAATGTCTTTTCCCTTGCAATGAATTATGGGATAGCGCATGAAATCTTTTGCTTGGCTGGAAAGCAAATCGAAAAGTCCGTTTTTGCTCTCGTATATTTTGCCATTGAAGTTGAGCGAGAGTCCCGTGTTCAGGTAGGCATAGTTCCAAATTCGCTCTTCCATATAGGCAGGCAAAAAACGGAAATTTTTGAAAATATCTTTGTCAGGTTCAAAATAAACCTCTGTTCCGTTTTTTTCGCTGCTAGGTTTTTCGGGATATTCCTTTATTAAATTGCCACATTTGAACTCGGCTTTTTTGCATTTGCCATCTCTGTGCGAAACCACGCAGAAATAAGAGGAAAGCGCATTTACCGCCTTTGTTCCAACACCATTCAAGCCCACAGATTTTTGAAAAGCCTCGCTATCGTATTTGCCACCTGTGTTCATTTTAGACACGCACTCAACCACTTTCCCAAGCGGAATGCCTCTACCCCAATCTCTTATTTTCGCAGAATGATCTTTTATTTCAATATCTATTCTTTTCCCAGCCCCCATAACAAATTCATCTATGGAGTTATCTATTATCTCTTTAACCAGCACGTAAATGCCATCATCAGGGCTTTGCCCATCTCCCAATTTGCCTATATACATTCCAGGGCGAGTTCTTATATGCTCGTTCCATTCCAGGCTTTTTATGCTGCTTTCATCGTATTTTACTGCCATTTGCGTGGTAAGGTAGAAAAAAAGGTGACACCCGGATTCGAACCGGGGAATCACGGTTTTGCAGACCGTTCCCTTACCACTTGGGTATGTCACCAAGGCTTTAAAATATAGAAATTTTTCGGGGTTTTGTCAAATATTTGATAAAATAGCAAAAAAAAGCTATATATTTACTATATTTACGCTACATCTCCGGGAGGGATGGCCGAGTGGTTTAAGGCGCACGCTTGGAAAGCGTGTTTACTCACGTAACGAGGGTTCGAATCCCTCTCCCTCTTCTTGTGCATATAGATAGCAACTTTTTTTTAGATACTTTAACGCTTGGCGAAGTTATTTTAAGCCAAACCGAAAGTTCTCATATAACCAAGGCTTTTAGAGCGCACAAAGGAGATTCTTTAACTTTATGCGATGGAAAGGGCAGATTTGCAGATGCCGAGCTTGCAGATATAGCTTATGATGCTTGCAAAGTTTATATAAAAAGCATAAGCAAACAAGAGCCGCAACCGCAAGTTCATTTAGCAATTGGGTGTTTATCGGATGGCGGCGAAGAAGAAATAACATTCCACGCAGCGCAAATGCCGCTTGCGGCAATCCACCTATTGAGAACAGAAAGGAGCCAGGAACCGAGGGATTCCGAACTAAATAGGTTACGCCGCAGAATGGAATCCAAAAGCCTTGTGGCACTCAAACAGAGCCGCAAATCTTGGCTAACAGAGATAAAAGCCCCTGTTTTCCTAAACGATTTTTTGGAAAATTTCAAAGGCAACCTGATAGTATGCGATCAAATAGGCGATAGTTCATTATCTGCTATCAATTATCCATTATCAATTATAATCGGTCCCGAAGGCGGCTTTTCCGGTGCGGAACTTGAAGCTATGAAAAACAAAAACGCAATCTTTTTATCACTTGGCCCCACAAGGCTGCGCTCCATTAGCGCCCCTATTTTCGCCCTTGGAAAAATTGCACAATAAAGCCAAGGGCTAAACCGCCAAAACCAAACCACATAAGGTCTTCGGCGGAATCCACCACATCTGGTACGGTGCTAAAAAAACGGCCTGCCAGCAGGCAAGAGCCTATGAACATTATGCAAAACACATTCCATTTGCGCCAAAAGCTGGCATTGCCGGGCATTTTAGGGAATAAACGCATTTGTATCTCCAATAAAAATAGAGGTTCCAATTCCTAGCAAAACTAAAAAACTTATCGCAATGTTTGCCAAAAAAAAATCCCTATTCATGCAATCCAAATCATTTGATTTTCTAAAAAGGTGCATATATAAAAGAGCTATGGAAATAACAGCAAAAGAAATTAACCAAGGTAGTCCTAAACTCCAGTGAATTCCCACGTACGCTGCAAGGAGCAACATTGCTATGTGGCAAAAAAGGGAAATTCTCATGGATTTTTCAATTCCAAATTTCGCAGGTATTGAGTGCAAACCCAAGGCTTTGTCTGCTTCAATATCTTGGCTCGCGTAAATTATATCAAAACCCGCCATCCAAAATGCCAATATAATTCCAAGCATAATAGGAAAAACCGCAGGCTTGCCTCTAACCGCAATCCAAGCTCCGAGGGGGCTTGCCCCTATGGCAAAACCCAGCATAAAATGCGAAAGAGAAGAAAAACGCTTCCAGAGCGAGTAAGAGAGCAAAAATAAAAACAAGGGTAAAGAGCAATAAAAAGCAAAGGGATTTAAAAGCCAAGCGAAAAAAACGAATGCGGCTCCGTTGAGTGCTATAAAAACAATCACTCCGCTTTTTGATAATTTCCCTGCCGGCAAATGCCTTGAAGCCGTGCGCGGATTGAGTGAGTCAAACTTGGCATCTGCAAGCCTATTGAATGCCATTGCACCATTCCTTGCTACAAACATGCAAGCTAAAATCAGCAAAAAAACTTTTGCGGAAGGTAATCCGTTTGCGGCAGCGAGCATTGAGGCAAGTGCAAAAGGAAGCGCAAAGAGCGTGTGGCTTAAGCGAACCAATTTTGCATATTCTGTTATTTTTTCAAGGGGCATTGCGGGTAAGGTAGAAATTTCTATATTGCGGCTATGCCTAAAGCAGCATAAAATGAGAAACTTTATATTTTTTTTCTTGGTTTTTTTTGGAATAGCGTTTTCGCAAGATTCCTCTTCTGTTTTATTGCCAAAAGATTCTGTAGCTAAAGATTCTATTGTTGAAAATAAGCTTGATACTACTTCTATTGACACTACACTTAAAGCCGCTCCTGTAGATACGGTTTCTATAGATTCTACACTTAAAACCACTCGCATAGATACAGCTTCTACAGATTCCACAAAAATAAAATCAGGGCTGCATTTTTTTGTCTCTGTTGGAGCGCAGTTCATAACTTTTAAGGAAGGTTCAAAATTCCGAGATCTTTTGAATGCCGAATTCAAAGAATACGAGGATGCTTATAAAAACGGCAAGAAAGACAAGGATTCTGCGAACTATACCTTGCCCATAAAACAGGATTTTGAAACAGTTAATTTATCTTTTCCATTATCAGCAGGAATTATGTGGCAATTCAGTGATGTACATTCCTTGGGTTTGGGTGTAGGTTTTTTGTACAATAATGAGTCTGTTATTTTAACAGATACTTTAGGCACAATTCATAATTTTGAGTACACTATACAGTCATTTCCAGTTTTTTTGGAATATCGTTTGCTTATTTCTCCTAAACTCATCAGTTTAAAAGACAATGATTATTTTAGCTTGTTCTTGCGTTACTATTGGTTGTTGCCACCCACGGGAATTAATTCCTCTTGGGGCAAGGCAAAGGCAGATTTTGAACCTTTGGGCAGTGGATATGGAATATTTTTGGGTTATCGTTTTTGGGAATGGATGGGTTTATCCGTTTTTGGCGAAATGGGTTTCTTAAGTTTAGATGCTAAATCCAGTACTGAAGACGGAATACTGGATTCTTGGAACTTAGGTGGCATATCTATTTTAATACGGGCGTTGTTTTAGATTTCTATTTTTCCTCTATATGAAAAAAGCTCTTATCACTGGCATAACAGGTCAGGACGGGTCGTTTTTAGCGGAGTTTTTGCTTGAAAAAGGTTATGAGGTTCACGGCATTATGCGCCGTAGTAGCTCATTTAACACTGGGCGCATAGAGCACCTTTATTTGGATGAATGGGTGCGCGATATGAAGCAAAAGCGGCTTGTGAACCTGCATTATGGCGATATGACCGATTCCAGCTCGCTGATTCGTATTTTGCAATTGGTTCAGCCAGATGAAATATATAACCTAGCGGCGCAAAGCCATGTAAAAGTTTCTTTTGATGTGCCAGAATATACCGCAGAAGCAGATGCTATTGGAACCCTTCGCCTCTTAGAAGCAGTGCGAATTTTGGGGATGGAAAAAGAAACTCGCATTTATCAAGCAAGCACAAGTGAACTTTACGGCTTAGTCCAAGAAATTCCTCAAAAAGAAAGCACTCCTTTTTATCCACGTTCTCCTTATGGAGTTGCAAAACTCTACGGTTTTTGGATAACAAAAAATTACAGAGAAAGCTATGGAATGTATGCGGTTAATGGTATTCTCTTTAACCACGAAAGCGAGAGGCGCGGCGAAACTTTTGTGACCAGAAAAATTACACTAGCGGCTGCACGGATTTCTTTGGGTTTGCAGAGCAAGCTTTATTTGGGCAATTTAGATTCCTTGCGTGATTGGGGATATGCAAAGGATTATGTTGAGTGCATGTGGCTAATTTTGCAGCACAAAGAGCCAGAAGATTTTGTTATAGCCACAGGCGAACACCATTCTGTTAAAGAGTTTGCAAGCCTTGCATTCAAAAATACGGGAATTGAACTCAAATGGGAAGGAAAGGGAGTAGATGAAAAAGGCATTGACTCTAAAACAGGAAATGTTATTATTGAGGTTGACCCAAAGTATTTTAGACCCGCAGAGGTTGAGCAACTATTAGGAGACCCAACCAAAGCCAAAACCTTGCTAGGCTGGAACCCCAAAAAAACCTCCTTTGAAGAATTGGTGAAAATAATGGTTGAAAGTGATATTAAACTGACTAAAAAAGAGCATGGAAAAAACATCTAAAATTTATATTGCCGGACATCGCGGGCTTGTGGGTTCTGCAATTTGGCGTTCTTTGCAGAATAAGGGCTATACCAATTTAATAGGCAAAAGCCATGCAGAGCTTGACTTGCTCAATCCTAATGCTGTCAAAGATTTTTTTGAAAAGGAAAAACCGGAATTTGTGGTTTTGGCTGCGGCAAAAGTTGGGGGAATAATTGCCAACAACACCTACCGCGCAGATTTTATTTATGAAAACCTGCAAATACAGCAAAATGTGATTGGGGAGAGCTTTAGGCACAACGTGAAAAAACTTCTGTTTTTGGGAAGCACCTGCATATACCCAAAAAATGCTCCCCAGCCAATGCCAGAAAATGCGCTTTTAACAGGCGAATTGGAGCAAACAAACGAGCCTTATGCCATAGCAAAAATTGCTGGCTTAAAAATGTGCGAGAGTTTCAATTTGCAATATGGCACAAACTATATAGCCGTTATGCCAACAAATCTCTACGGTCCAAACGACAATTTTCACCCAGAAAACAGCCATGTTTTGCCGGCAATGATTTACAAAATACATAAGGCAAAATGCGAAGAGGCAGATGTTTTGGAACTGTGGGGAACGGGCGAGCCTTTGCGTGAATTTTTGTGGAGCGAAGATATGGCAGATGCCTGTGTTTATTGCTTAGAAAACATAAATTACGCAGATGTCAAAAGCCATATAAATATAGGAACAGGAAAAGAAATAAGCATAGCAAATTTGGCAGCACTCGTGGCAAAGACAATAGGCTACAATGGCAAAATTATTTTTGACAGTTCAAAACCAAATGGCACAATGCGTAAACTCTGCGATGTCAGCAAAATTCAATCTATGGGTTGGCGACACAAAGTTGAGATTGAAGAAGGCGTTGAGAAATTGTACAAATGGTATTTAAAAAATGAAAGAATATAGCCTTCCTTTGGAGGCACTGGAATTTTTGCGAAAAGCAGAAATACAATCTATTCCCTTGCTAAAAGATACGTTGAAACTATCCGCCAAACTTTCCAAAAAATATAACCAGCAAGAGCGGTGCGCTTTGATTCACTATCTTGAAATTTTACCGAAAATAAGGAAAAAATTTTGTTTGCAAAATGTGGATTTAATCTGCGATAGGCTGGCTTTTGAACAAGCAACCGCGAGGGATATTTCTGAATATAAGGCGAAGATGTGGCAGAGTGGAGCTAAAATTGCCGATTTGTGCTGCGGCATGGGCGGGGATAGTTTTTGGTTGCCAAGCGGCATTATTGCAAGAGGCGTGGATATTGCACCAGAAAGAGTTTTGATGTTCAACGAAAATATGGAGCGTTTGAAACAACCTCACAGGGCAGTTTTACAAAATGCTCTAGAAGTTAAAACTGGAGATTTTTTTTGCATAGACCCAGCAAGGCGAGAGGGCTTGAATCCGAATTTTGAAAGCATCCTTGAACTCTCAAAAAAATTTAGAGGTGGAATGGTGAAACTCCCTCCCGCATTTCCAGAAGATGAACTTCCAAAGGAAACCGATATTCTTTACTTGGGAGATGCAAAGGATTGCAGGGAATGTCTTATGTTAACTGGTGAGTTTGGAAAAGGAATTATCAGGGCGGTTGCTATTTGCGAAGCAGAAACTTTTGAATGGCAATGTGAAAAAGATGAATTGCAAAATACAAGTTTGAATATTAAACACTTGGGTAATTTTATTTTAGAACCCATTCCAGTTTTAGTTCGCAGCCATCTATTTTTGACCGAGGCAAAAAAATGCGGTTTTTGGCAAATAGATTCCACCCTTGCTTATCTCTCTTGCGAGGAATTACCGCCTGAGCATAAAGGATTTGCAGCATACAAAGTTATAGACAAAAGCAGTCTTTCCACAAATAATGTAAAAGCTATGTTGAAAAAGCACAACATTGGAAAACTCACCTTGAAAAAACGAGGCGTTGAGGTTGTTCCAGAGGCGGAAATTCACCGCCTTTCGCCGAAAGGCGAAATGGAGGGTGTTTTGTTTTACACAAGAATTTTGGGGGAGAAGAGGGCTATTTTGGCTATTCCCTAACATTTTTGTCAAATTTTACATTTTTTGCCGCCAAAAAGTGTGAAAAATTACTATATTTGTCGGGTATGAAGAGAAATATCTATAATTCGCTGATTGCATGGAAAAATTCCAAAAATAGGAAGCCACTTGTACTTTATGGGGCTAGGCAGGTTGGCAAAACATATATTTTAAAGGAATTCGGCAAAAATGAATATAAAAATACCCTATATTTAAACTTTGACAAAAACAAAGCGCTTCACAATTATTTTGCAGACAATATTTCGCCGCATCATATAATTGATTCCTTAAAAACTATATTCAAACAAGAAATAAATACGGAAACCTTGCTCATATTTGATGAAATTCAAGAATGCCAAAGAGCAAAAGATTCTTTAAAATACTTCAACGAAGAGGCTCCAGAATATAACATAGCGGCAGCGGGCAGTTTTTTGGGCATAGCAAGTGGGAAATTTCCAGTTGGGCAAGTGGATAAAATAACTCTTTACCCTATGACTTTTTATGAATTTTTAGAAGCAACTGGCAATGAAAATTCACTGAACATACATGCTTTGGCAATAGAAAAATTAAAACAATATTTTTATATAGGCGGAATGCCAGAAGCGGTTAAGACTTATGCGCAAACAGGCGATTTGCTTTCCACAAGGCAAATTCAGGAACAAATTTTATCCAGCTACAAAGAAGATTTTTTGAAGCACATAAAAGGCGTGGACATTCCAAAGGTTCGTATGCTATGGGATTCTATTCCTGTTCATTTGGCAAAAGAGAAGAAAAAGTTTGTATATAAAGAGATAAAGCAAGGAGGCAGGGCGGCAGAATTTGAAAATGCTTTGGACTGGCTTGTGAATACAGGGCTTGTGTATAAAATTTCGGGTACCGAAGAAGCAAAAATTCCTCTTGTAGCTTATGAAGAAAGAAATTCATTTAAACTTTATATGCTAGACACAGGCTTGCTCGCTGCTTCTGCAAAGTTGGATGTTAAAACATTTTTTAGCAAAAACTATGAGGTATTTAAGGAATTCAAGGGAGCCTTGGCAGAGCAATTTGTTTTGCAAGAGTTAAAGCCCAAAAACATTCCCATTTATTATTGGTCTAACAGCACGGGAAAAGCAGAAGTGGATTTTGTTGTGCAATACGAAGACAAAATTATACCAATAGAAGTTAAAAGCGGAGAAAGCACAAAATCCAAAAGCCTTGGAGTGTATATTGAAAAATACAATCCTCAAATTGCCATTCGTGCTTCCCTTTCAAAATACGAAAAACGCGGGAGTTTAATTAATATCCCACTTTATGATGTAGGGGGTTGGTTCCATTGACCCGAAGTGAACTTAATCCTGCACGCACCGAACGCTGAACAGGTAGTACTTATTGTAGTCGAAGTAGAACACATCCTCGTCGTCGAGGTGGCCCATAACCCTGCTGTAGGCGCTGCCGCTATTGTGCTCCGTGGCACTCCACCAGCGGCCGTCGTCGCCGACATTGTAGAAACTGCCGTTACCGCCGATGCCGCCCGGCAGGGCGGAAAAGCCGTAGGCATCCGTGCCGTTGCCATTGCCGTTCCAGCCGCTTTTAGCCTTCAGATACCTAGCTGCGCATCTGCTGCAATAATTCTCGCTCTCAACGTGGCTTACCAGCTCTTCCCAGTCGGCATCGCTGGGTATATGCCAGCCGGTTGGACAGATGCCTTTATGCCTTGCATCGCTTTCACCCCATGACTGGTTGTTGTATTTAGCGTCTATGCCCATAGCCGCTGCCCAGGAGTATAGACGACCGTACTTGGTGCAGTTCTCGGGTTTGTCTTCGTAGCATCTGGAACCGCCGCCCAAATCTATGTTGAGGTTCTCTGCCATCCAAACTTTATTGCCGATTTGCTTTTTTTTGCAATTCTCTGCATCGGTGCATTTGTTGTTGTCTCCACCGCTACTAGGCGAAGACGTACCTCCGTTAGTGTCATCGCCGGCAGTGCAAGAGAATGTGAACGCCAAGGCAAATCCGAAGATAGCCGCCAATAGAAAACGTCTATTTGTTTTCATAGTGTACCTCTCTGTTGAAGGGAAAATTTTTTTGCTATATAAATGGGG
>Ga0268262_10006008_pt1 | contig 11806 bp, 10 predicted proteins | sample TergutNc150P3_FD_190354 | JGI IMG/M metagenome (GOLD analysis project Ga0268262, IMG submission 190354) | Nasutitermes corniger P3 segment gut microbial community from laboratory colony in Florida, USA - Nc150 P3 (SPAdes) (version 2) | ecosystem: Host-associated > Arthropoda: Insects >... | reverse complement strand
CCCGACGCGTTGAGGGTGGTTTTCTCCCAACTGGACGCCGATCTGAGAGTTCCCATTGTGGTAGTCCAGCATATGCCCCCCGGCTTCACCAATGAATTTGCCAGAAGCCTGGATCGTATCTGCCCGCTGGATGTCAAAGAAGCCGAAGACGGCGATGATATTCTACCCGGCAGAATCCTGATTGCCCAGGGAAACAAGCATCTGGAAGTGGAGAAAAAAGGCCTGCATCCCCCGGTAGCGCGGCTTTCCGACGCCCCTCTGGTTTCCGGCCACCGCCCTTCCGCCGATGTTTTGTTCGCGTCGGTAGCCATGTCCTATCAGAATCACGTTTTAGGCGTGATTATGACCGGTATGGGGCGTGACGGAGCCCAGCATTTGGGAACCATCTACAAAGAAGGCGGCATGACCCTGGGTCAGGACGAGGCAAGCGCCGTTGTTTACGGCATGCCCCGCGTCGCCTACGAACTGGGTCATGTCATGGAGCAGGTTTCCCTGCAAAAAATGGCCCGCCGCATCTGCGACGTAGCAAAGACACCCCGCTAACTCTTAACCCGCCAGCGGTTTTCGACATTTTCAAAATTACCCGCGGGGATCGTGACCATGCGGCTGTCGTTATTGGTCATTTTGACCTGGCCGGTAACCATGTTTGATTCGGTTACTGTCCATATTTCATTGCTGTAACTGACGCGGGCGCCCGCCTGAGGAACATGGCGTATCTGTTCACAGTAAAAGCCATACTCATAGGAAAGGCAGCAGAGCAGCCGTCCGCAGGGACCGGAAATTTTCATTGAATTAAATGAGAGATTTTGATCTTTTGCCATTTTTATGGATACCGGCTTTATCTTGTCAGAAACCGCGTGGCAGCAATAACCGCGCCCGCAGATGCCCAGACCGCTTACCACCCTGGCTTCGTCACGGACTCCGATCTGACGCAGTTCAATGCGGGTCTTAAAGACGCTTACCAAATCTTTTACCAGTTCCCGGAAATCCACGCGGTTATCGGCGGTAAAGAAAAACAGTATCTTGGGCTCATCAAGCAAGTAATGAACTTTGACCAGCTTCATTTCCAACTGGTGTTTTTCAATTTTTTCCTTGCAGATCTTAAAAGCCCCTTCTTCCAGCGTGTGGTTATTTTCCGCCTTTTCAATATCTTCTTTGGATGCGGAACGCTCAATCCAGGCAATATCGGAAACATCGTGCCTGCACCTTACCGGCCCCATCACCTGGGCAAGGTCTTTGCCATAACGGGTAGGAACTATCACCATGGAACCGGGGGCGAGAGTATCCTCGCGGTATATGGCAAGAAAAGTCTCGTGGGAATAGGAAAGCCGCAGACGGTAGATAGGCGTATCAGGAGCCAGGGATTCAATCTCCTGGCTGATAACTGATGTAGTTTCCCTTTCTTCCGGTCTGTCCTCAAGAAGGGAAATATCTTCTTCTTCAAAATCGCTCATATATATCCTTATTGAAATAAGTCTATCAAAAGTCCCTTGATCTCCTCAAGACGGGAGGCAAGCTCCAACTGCGGCATCTGGCTGGAAAGCAGCATTGCCGCCAAATCTTCCAGCTTTTTGTCGATGACCTTGATTTTGGTGTAGGTGATCTGTTTCATCGCTTCGGGAGTGCCGCGTGATCCTTTATAACCCGGTTTAAGAAATTTGGGAATACCCGTTTCATGATCCAGGCTATAACTGTTCTCCACTACATAATGCATAAAATTGCGCACTGCCTGTTTGTAGCGGACGATCTCGTCGGGGAAGGGCCGGCTGCGCAGAATATCGCCGGTACTGCGCACTTCGTCCATTAAATAATCAAGAGTTTCTTCGGATACCGGCAAATTCGGGAACGGGCCGAGTTCTCCGGCCGTCTTACCCTGCAGTTTTTCGAAAATGCGGGAGAATGAGGCCTTGCCTTCGGTCTTGCCGCTGTGTTTGATGCCTTTGGTTTTTTTTGTTTCTTCTTTTACATGGGTATATGCCGCGGGATTCATGTAGAAAGACGGTACATCGCCGTCAACTTTGGCCATAACTCAAGTCCTGTCAGCGGGCTCAACTTTGAAGTGTCCACCCCCCCGCGGATGTTCGGCGCGGGGCGGCGTGTTTGAAAACACGGGCAATACCGATTTTATCCCCTGATCATCACGGTACTCGCTGACGGCGTGGGACCAGCTTTCTTCGTTCGGGCATACCAGCACCCTGCCGTGAATAAGGCAGCCGTCATCCGCCTGAATGCGGCGGGTAATGATGTCGCCCAATACCAGTCCCGTGGAAAGTATCACGAGGGCCTCTTTGGCAATTATATTGCCATATACCACCCCGCCAATGGTAATCGCGGTACCGAAAACATTGCCTTTTAACCGCGCGCGTTCGCCGATCACCACCCTGCCGCGGGCGTTCACATTTCCCGTGATACTGCCGTCAATCCGGGTAAAGCCGCCGGTTTCAATATTTCCTTTCAGGCTGGTATTGGGACCTATAATAGTATTGATGGAGAAATCTTCGTATCTGGGCATAAACGACTTTTGACTATCGCGCTTGTTTGGCGATACTGGAACGGATATTAATGTACCGGTAGGGATCAACAACGTCCGACCCGATACGAATTTCGTAATGCAGGTGAGGACCGGTAGAAAGACCGGTATTACCGATATAGCCTATGACCTCGCCCTGCTGCACCCTTTGTCCCAGTCTGACCCGGGCGGAGAGTAAATGCGCATAGCGGGTATAATAACCGTGTTTGTGTTTGATAAGTATATAATTGCCAAAGTCTTCGGTGTAGTCAATGGTAACCACCTGTCCATCGGCAGTGGTAACAACCGGATCACCGGAACGGTAGGTGGAAATGTCGATTCCCTTGTGAATATATTGCTGCCCGTTAAAAGGATTCTCGTTCTGGCCAAAATACATGGAAACATGGCCTTGGCCGCCTTTAATGGGCCATATACTGGGAATTTCGGTCAAAAGGGCGCTTTGAGAGTTGAGCATAGCGCCAATCTCTTTAACCGGCCCCGCCGCCGAGGAAAGATACGCGGAAAGCCGCCGGACATCGTCGACTTCCTGCAACATGCCTTCCGGAGTTTCGCGGATATTAAAGAAAGAGCCCAAGTCGCCGCTGGGCGATTTCTGGGTCTTAAAATCAGGGCTCAATGCGGACAAAGCGCCGGAAAAGGCTGTTTCGAAGCCCCGCGCTTCCCGTAACAGCAGCGCGGTCTCATCACGCAACTGATCAAGGCTTGCCTGAACCTCTTTTAAGCGGCTATCTTTGCCCATAAGGACACTTTGGGTTGAATTATAGGAGATTCTGTACCACACAGAAGCGCCCGCAATACTTCCCGCCACCAAAAGAAACAAAAGTAAGGAAAGGACGGTTATTTGGAAATTATAGACCTTTTTTTCCGAATGGGGGACAAAAACAACGGTATAACGGCGGGCAAGAAAGCGCCCTATCGCCCGCAAAATCCCGGCTATTCCACGCCCGGCAACAATGACGGCGCCTTTTGTTCTTTGTACGATACTGTTTTCAAGTCGTTTATACTCGTGAACCGAGCCCATTCTCCACTCCTTATCTTGGATTTACTATAATTTTATTCTAAAAAGGTGTGCATTGTCAAGAGGTTTTTACAAAAAAAACCAACAAATTTTAACAAAAAAACCCTATTTTTTCACGTTTTTTGCGATTTTTAATATATGAGAAAAAAAATCAACAAATTTCGACAAAAACACCTGTTTTTGTCTGTTTTTCGCATGTTTTTTTTAACGGTTGGCGACACGTATAACCGGTTCCTGTGGCGCTGTGCGTGAATACGCGCAGGCTTTTCGGGCGGCATCCGCCGGGAGGGTTGCAAAAGAGCAGTAATCTTTTACTTCAATTTCATCCACTAAACGCCCCGGAATACCGCCCGCCCTCCCTAAAAGAGCGGCTATATCCCTGGCTCCCAGGCCATGCTGCCGTCCCTGACCTACATACAACCGGGTAAATTCCCCTGTAACTGAACGACTTTGCCGTCCACTGCCCGTTGAACGGCGATTTTCCCCAAAAGCGCGGTTTTCTTTGAACGCCGGATGGTATTTTTTGCCTTCCGAATGTAATCTTCCACGCCTTCTGTCGTCCCGGCCTCTGCCTATACCCTTACCAAGGTCCTTAAAGTCCTCTTCGGAGAACTCGGTTATAGGGCCGTAGCGGGCAGGATCCAAAAATTCACCGAAATTCAGCGACACCAACGCTTCAACCGCCTTTTCCGCGCCCAGCCGTTCAATTAAAGTATGGCAAACCTTGTCAAGGAAAGGCGAAACAGGGGGTGGGGTTTCCTGACCGGCATTTTCACCGACCAAGGGAGCCGCCAAAGGCGCAACCGGAGGCAGTATTGCCGATTCTTCCGCCGGTACGCCGTCTACTGGGACCAACTCCTGTTCGGGCAGAGCGGCAATTACCGCGGAGGTAATACGGCGGCGCAGGGCCTTCATAACCGCCTTTACCGAGGGGACTTTTAGCCAGAGAATGCCGCCCTGGGCGCCGATTCCCAGGTTTTTCTCCATCATGCGGGAAAACTGGTGTATTCTGCCCCGTTCGGCAAGCGTTGCCAGGCTTATGGCGACGCCGCGCCGTCCCGCTCTGCCCGTTCTGCCTATGCGGTGAAGGTAGGTTTCACGGTCGTTGGGAAGGTCCCAGTTAATCACATGGCTCAAATTCTCGATGTCCAGCCCCCGCGCCGCGACATCGGTGGCGACCAAGATCGCCGGTTCCCCGCCCGCGCCGGTAGTATTGGCGGCGGCGGCGCGATGCAGGCGGAAACGCCGCAGGGTGCGTTCCCGAATTTCCTGGGAAAGGTCGCCGTGCAGGGCTTCGGCATGGTAACCCGCCTCAATCAGGCGGCGGGCAAGCTCATCGGTTTCTATTTTGGTGGCGCAAAAAACAAGCCCGTAAAATTCAGCGGCGCTGTCGATAATTCTTCTGAGGGCTTCGAGCTTGTCTTCGCGTTTTATGATCACGCAAAACTGATCCACCAGCGGTTTTTCGTCTTCCGGCGCGCTATCCACAATAATTTCAACATCACCGATGTGTTTGCGGACTACTTTTAAGATTGGTTCGGGCATGGTAGCGGAAAACAAAGCGATATGGAGCGGGCGTTCACGTTCATGGGACTTGACCGCTTCCAGTATCTTTTCCACATCCTCAAAAAAGCCCATGTCCAGCATTTCATCGGCTTCATCCAGAATGAACCAGTCCACCGCGGCTAAATCCAGGGCTTTTCGTTCCATTAAGTCCATAACGCGGCCCGGTGTTCCTACGACAATTTCCGTTCCCCGCCGAAGGTCAAGTATCTGATTCCGTATCGAAGCGCCGCCATAAACGGCGGTTACCCGCGGGTAATGGCCCGAAACCAGCGAGGCAATTTCCCGGGACACCTGGAGGGCAAGCTCGCGGGTGGGGGTCAGAATCAAGGCGCGGGGGGTATGGCCGGCCTGGGTCAGCCGTTCAATCAGCGGTATGCCAAAAGCGGCGGTTTTTCCCGTTCCCGTGCGAGCCTTGACAATACAATGCCCTTCATCGGCAAGCAGACGGGGCAGGGCTATGCTTTGAATCGAACTGGGGGCTGTCCAGCCTTTTCGGGCAATAGCCTGAAGCATCGTATCGGACAGCCCAAATGAAGAAAAAGGATGATTTTCGTCGATTACCATATAAATTAACAGGTAACAAAGAAGGATGTTATCCTCTTTGTTACCTGTTACCTGTTATTTTTTATTTATTTTAATTACTCGGTCCCGGCAGGATTGCCAGTTCTGTTTCCCTGTCAAAGTAACGGGCTTTTTCCATGCGGGGACAGAATCGGGCAGTATCGCCGACCGTGAAATTATGGTGAGGTTCTGTCCGGGCGACCATCGGCTGGGTGCCGGTAGTAAGCCACAGGTGAATGTCCGCGCCCAGCGGCTCAACTACAGTTACTTTTACGGCAAAGCTGTTGTGTTCTTCATTTTCAACATAATTCATATCTTCCGGACGAATACCGAAGAAAACTTCCTTGCCGATGTAATTTTTGATGTAGTCAGCATGGGACGGATCCGGCTTGATTTTGAAAGAACCTTCGTCCAAAAGTATCAAACCGCCGTCTTCCACTACTTTGACGGTGAGGAAGTTCATGGGCGGAGAACCGATAAAACCGGCGACAAACTTGTTTTGCGGATGATTATACAGATACAGGGGCGACCCAATTTGTTGTACCAGGCCGTCTTTCATAACCACGATTTTGTTGGCCATAGTCATGGCTTCAACCTGATCGTGGGTAACGTAGATCATGGTGGCATTCAGGCGCAGGTGCAGGCCGGAAAGTTCCGCCCTCATCTGGACACGCAGTTTGGCGTCCAAGTTAGAAAGGGGCTCGTCAAAGAGGAAGACTTTGGGGTTGCGGACAATGGCCCGCCCTACCGCGACACGCTGCCGCTGACCGCCGGAAAGCGCCTTCGGCTTGCGATCCAGCAATTTCTCAATATCGAGGATTTTTGCCGCATCCTTGACCCGCCGGTCGATTTCGTCTTTGGGGACTTTTTTAATCCGCAGACCAAACGCCATGTTTTCATAAACGCTCATGTGGGGATACAGGGCGTAATTTTGGAATACCATGGCGATATTCCGGTCTTTGGGGGGAACATCGTTCATCAGTTCGCCGTCAATGTACAGTTCGCCTTCGGTGATTTCCTCAAGTCCGGCTACCATACGGAGGGTGGTGGACTTTCCACAGCCCGACGGTCCTACCAAAACGACAAATTCCTTGTCCTCAACCACAATGTTGGCGTTTTCCACGGCCCGAACATTCCCTTCATACACCTTCGATACACCTTTAATCTCTACTTTTGCCATACGCTGGCCTCCCTATAGGGTTATTTTATTGTTGGCAGAGGGTGCGTACCCTGCGCCTTTTTCAGCTTTTTCATAAGAAAAAGCCATATTTGAGTAGTTTACCCTACAAAGGCGGTTTTGTCAATGATCTTTTATATGCGGAGTATCTTCATCTGATAAAAAAAGGAACCGCCCCAGGGACAGTTCCTTTTTACAAATAAATGTCGGGTTCTTAGAACCTGTAGCCTACGCCGATTTTAATACGAGGACCCATGCCGAAGGTGGCTGACCCACCCGCTGCAGACGCTTGATTTTTCCAGAATGTATTGGGAAGACGGATGTGAAACAAGCCTTCTCCCCTAAGGTACAGGACATCGGTCAAGTCAAAGTCGGCGCCCGCGCCGGCGAGAAGGCCAAGCTGGTTCCATTTTCCGGGTTCAGGGTCGCGGGTGCCAGCCACAGTGTGGGAAAGAACCACATTGTAATCAAACCCCAAAAGGGGAAAGAGGGTAAAATCGCCCAGTTCAAATGGATACTTGCCCAGGAAAGCCAAGCCGAGCTGCATCATTCTACTGTCAAAATCGTGTTTATCACTTTCACTTATTAACTTTCCATAAGCGAGGCTGATATCAGCCTCTGCATAAGTGGCATCGAAAAAACCGTGAACGCCCAGAGTCATGATCCGTGTTCCGTCATATTTGCCGTTATACAAGACACCGTTGTGGACGTTGAAGTCAAAAAACAAACCGGTGCCGGCGCTCATTGAAAACCCTTCGGCAAATACGCCGCCTGCCAGCAGTGCCGCCATCAACAGCGCCAATACTACTTTCTTTTGCATTGTACCCCTCCTATTATTTATAAAAACCAATACTCCTCAAAAACATAGCTGGTTTTTGAAAATGTGTAAAGTATCCCTTACGCGGTATCTGGATATTTTCTCTTATTAATAATACAATTCTTCTGTGTGTGATATTAAGATAAGCTACGACGTCACCAAAACACTGCTTTTGGAGATTGACGTGCAGAACGATTTTTGTCCCGGCGGCGCGCTCGCCGTTCAGGACGGCGACGGGGTAATTGCCCCGCTTAACCGGCTGGCCGCCGCTTTTGCCTCAGCGGGGGGGCGTATTGCCGCTACGCAGGACTGGCATCCGGCGGGACATATTTCTTTCGCTTCCTCGCATAGCGGTAAAAATCCGGGGGATATTATTGATCTTGACGCTGTTCAGGGACAGGTCCTCTGGCCGGATCACTGCGTGCAGGGAACCAGGGGCGCGGCCTTTCACGATAAACTTGATCTTGACCCGGTTTGTTTGATTATCCGCAAAGGTTTTCGCAAGGGGCTGGATTCCTATTCGGCTTTTTTTGAAAATGACCGCTGTACAGCCACCGGCCTTGAAGGCGGCATTAAGCAGATGAACATTCAAACGGTCATCATGGGCGGACTGGCAACCGACTACTGCGTGTTTTACAGCGCGATGGATTGCAGAAGGCTGGGTTTCAAAACCATTGTTGTCAGCGACGCGGTGCGGGGGGTGGATTACCCCGCCGGGTCGGTAGAAAAGGCGGTCGCGCAAATGCGGGAGGAGGGCATTATTTTTTCCGATTCTGCAAAATTGTTGGGAGAGATGCGCTGATGGCTGATGTTCACGGTTTACCTCATTCCGCCCTGCTCACCGATTTTTATTCCCTCACCATGGCGCAGGGCTACTGGAAACAAAACCATAACCGCAAAGCGGTTGACCGCAGGGCGGTATTTGAGATGTTTTTCCGGTGGCAGCCGTTCGGCGGCGGTTATGCGATATTTGCCGGACTGGAAACTCTGCTGGATAACCTTGTGTCACTTTCATTTTCTGATGAGGATATCGGCTATCTGAAAAGCCTGAGATTTTTTGAAGATGCCTTTATCGAATACCTAAAAGATTTCCGGTTTTCAGGATCGCTGTGGGCGATGGACGAGGGAACGGTAATCTTTCCCCAGGAACCGTTGGTCAGAATCGAGGGCAGCCTTATCGAATGTCAGATCATCGAAGGGATGCTGCTTAATATCATTAACTTTCAGAGTCTTATTGCCACCAAGGCCCGCCGTATCTGGATTGCGTCGGGGAAAGGCTCGTTTATGGAATTCGGGCTGCGCCGCGCCCAGGGGCCGGATGGGGCAATGTCCGCGTCAAGGGCGGCGTATATAGGCGGCGCAATGGGAACGTCCAATACCCTTGCGGGAAAAACGTTTGGTATACCGGTGATGGGAACTATGGCCCATTCATGGGTTATGTCTTTTTCTTCCGAGGAGGACGCCTTTAACGCGTACGCCGAAATGTACCCGGACAAATCGGTATTTCTTATCGACACCTACGATACCCTGAAAAGCGGTATTGTCAACGCGATAAACGTGGGAAAAAAACTTAAGGAACGCGGGAAAAGTTTTGGGATACGTCTTGATTCGGGAGATATTCAGTATCTTTCCACCGAGGTAAGGAAGATGTTGGACAATGCGGGGCTTAACGACGCTACGATTACCGCGTCCAATGATCTGGATGAATCAATTATCGAAACGCTGGTGAACTCCGGCGTTCCGGTTGATGTGTGGGGCGTAGGAACGCGGCTGGCTACCGGGGGCGATGACGCCGCCTTTACCGGCGTGTACAAGATGACCGCCTGCGAAGACGCAAATGGACAAATGGTACCGGTGATGAAATTTTCCGATAATCCGGAAAAGACCACCAACCCCGGCCCCAAACAGGTATGGCGGATAAAAGACAGCCAGGGCGCCGCTCTTGCCGATGTACTGGCTTTGGACAGCGCCGCCGACACCGAAGTAATTGAATTAGGATACCGGTATCGTTTCTGGCATCCTTCAGCGGATTACCGTCACTTTTATCATATCACTGAGTGGACGCCGCAGCCGCTTCTGAAAAAATACATTGCGGATGGCAAACTCTGCGGCCCGCGGCCTTCGCTGAATGAAATTCGCGCCCATTCCGCCGCTGACCTTGAAACGTTTGATTCTTCCTACAAGCGCCGACTCAACCCCCATGTGTACAAAGTGTCAATCACCGAAAAACTCCGCGACTTCAAGTTGGAACTGATAAAAATTCATTTGGGTGATTTGTAATAATTTTATGTTTCATGGATATTAGATGATTGTGCATCATTTAACCGGCGCTTTCCTTAAAACCTGAAATAAATAAACGGGTTGTATGATGTAGAAGTAACAATAACCATGCATACAAAGAAAAGGACTAAAATCAATACAGACGACGCCCATTTAAAAATAACGGCATTGCGTACTTTGAAAAAGCCAGTCAATTGCTTCATCGCAGGGGTCGAGGCAAAAACCGCCAGGCACAGCATAAAAATGGTGCTGGGACTAAAATAATACCAGATCGTAAACCCCGCGTTTTCAGGCTGTATAATACCGAACATTATTCCAAGATACGACAGCGCATACCGCAGCCCGGGAGAGCGGAAAAAAACCCATCCTATTACAACGATAAACATGGTGGAAGCGTACCGCAGGGGAACCAAGTGTTTATTTTTGACTTCCCTTGCCGTAAACAGGCGCTCTATAATTAAAAATAATCCATGCCAAAGCCCCCAAGCAAGAAAATTAAAACTTGAGCCATGCCAAAATCCGGTCAGTACAAAGACAATTAATAAATTGGCATATACATTCCCTTTTCTGTTTCCCCCAAGGGGTATGTATACATAGTCTCTGAACCACGATGAAAGGGATATGTGCCATCTGCGCCAGAATTCAGTTATGGTTTTTGATATATACGGATAATTAAAGTTTTCCAGGAATTCAAAACCGAACATTCTGCCAAGTCCTATGGCCATATCAGAATATCCTGAAAAATCAAAGTAAATCTGGAACGTATAACAGATTATTCCAAGCCACGCGACAAGGGCTGTATTATCCACAGCAGCGTTTGTAAATATCAGATCAGTAACATAACCCATGTTGTTTGCGATGACAAGTTTTTTTGAAAGCCCTATTACAAACCTCTGCGCCCCGGAGACAAATTTTTCTACAGATTCGGTACGTTTATATATTTGTTTTTCAATGTCAATGTACCGCACTATGGGACCTGCTATCAATTGCGGGAAAAAGGAAATATAAAAAGCAATCAAGCCGGGGTTTTTCTGGAGGTTTACCTTTTGCCAATACAGATCAATCACATAGGACATTCCCTGAAAGGTAAAAAACGATATTCCTATCGGCAAAACAATATTACGAAGCGCAAGACCGGTGTTAAAGACGCGGTTAACCGTATTAATCGTAAAATCCAGATACTTAAAATAAAACAGAATACCCAGATTACAGGCAACAGCGAGAACAAGCAAAATTTTTGCAAGTACTTTCTTTTGAGTGGTAATGCTTGTATGGATGAATAGTCCGAAAGTATAATTTATTACAATTGACAATAACATTATTAAAACATACTTTGGTTCGCCCCACGCGTAAAAAAACAAACTGGCAAGCAGTAAAAAATAGATGCGGTAATTTTCTTTGAGCAGATAATAACCAATTATTACCAGCGGCAAAAAGAAAAACAGAAAGATTGACGAACTAAATACCATAAATTACCCCCATAAAGTAAAAAATAATGCAATAATTTCGTATTTTATATTAATTTAGTCTTCTTATCAAGTCATTTTGAAGAATTTTCCGCAGAAGTAATAAAAAACCCTTGTTGTAGCCGCTTCCGGCGGAAATCACGGCAGTTCCGGAATCTCGGCGACATTTCTGCCAAATTCGTCGTCAAGAAGCACCGTTTCAAATACGATTAAATCAGGTTTATATTTGGCAACATATTCCTCAAAGTGTTTTATGTTCAAATGATGAATAAAAATTGCTCTGCCGAATTGTTGCGCAATGTATTTACCAATAAAATTTTCATTAGCATAGCTGTCACGCAAAAACAGAACTACCGGCAAATCCGCGTTTTTGTTTTCGAAAGCCACATTT
>Ga0268262_10006007_pt1 | contig 11807 bp, 6 predicted proteins | sample TergutNc150P3_FD_190354 | JGI IMG/M metagenome (GOLD analysis project Ga0268262, IMG submission 190354) | Nasutitermes corniger P3 segment gut microbial community from laboratory colony in Florida, USA - Nc150 P3 (SPAdes) (version 2) | ecosystem: Host-associated > Arthropoda: Insects > Digestive... | reverse complement strand
GAACCGTTGGAGCAGGCTATATTAAGGTGCGGAGCGATTGCCGTCAACTCTTCCATACTCGATTCAACGTTTTTCACTAACTCATCGACACTCCCGTCGTTGAGATTCATTCGGTATAGGCTTCCGCCCGGCGGCCCGAAATAACCGACGTCGTCGGGGTCTTCGGGGTATTCAACGATAAAGTACAGGTGATCATTAGTGGCGTCAATCAGCTCCAAGCAATAACCGTAATTATTTCCATCAATCTTAATTGTGTCAATTCGGCTCTGATTGCGGTATTTCATTCGAAGAATCCTAATGTTGCTGATAGCGGCGGGGTCGGCGCGTCTATCGCCGGTTCCCCTCTCCGCAATAATAAAAAACTCTTCATCATTCATAGCCGCGATATTAGGGATTACTCCGGTAGTCCACGTAACTGTCCGTTTGGAGAGAAGTCCTTGCCCGTTTCGCTTGAATTGAATTTCGGTCGGATCATAAAGCTTACTCCCTCCGTAACCAAAAAGGTAAACGCCGTTTTTCACCTTAAAACAACGCGTGCGTTTCGGCAGAGGTATGTCCATTTCCGTCAGACGTCCGTTGGCGTACTTGTACATACCGTCGTGATCTACGCCGGCACCCTTAATCCACTCAATTGAAACGAAAATGGGCGTCAGTTCGTCATAACCGATAAAATTAATCACGAAATTTTGCTTCCGAGCGACCACAGAATCCAAACCGCTTCTGTTTTGGACGCACCGCACCGAGAACCCGATATCTTTATCGCGGCTGAAATCCTGCACAACGCCATCGGAAGAGTTTATGCTCCGGTGATATGCGCCGCCGGTAAAACCCTCTGTAGCCGTCCACCAATAGCCGTAGCTGCCTTCATGCATGAATTCGCCGCGGTCGATACCACCGGAACTGCGGAGACCACCGGGCAGGGCCGAAAATCCGTAAGTGTCATAACCGTTGCCGCTTCTGCACGGTGTGAGAAAACAATAATCTTTCCACCATCTCTTTGTTTTCAACTTATTGCCAGCCGCGGAATGACCGCCCGCGTAATCAACCAACTCCGCCCACTCTTCTCGGGACGGCAGATGATATCCTGCGGGACAGACGGTCGTGGCCGTCTCCCAATCGTACAATCTGCCGTATAGAGCGCAGTAGGAATCGTCATTCTTGTAACACCAAGAACTATCCGCCTTATAATTCAAATTCCGCGTCATCCACCTCGCGCCGCCGATCACCGCCGTCATATATTTCTGCCCGTCTCTTTTGTCGATGAACGTAGACGACGTGTCCGGTGTTTCCGGCATAGATTCACGGAGCGCAGACGACGTGTCTGATGTTTCAGGCATAAATTTCTGCTCCGGTTTCTTCGAACACCCCGCCAAGCAGAGCGCCGCCGCCGCCATCAACGCCGCCCGTCCAATTCCGCCCATAGTCTTGTCCAGTTTGATTAGTTGATTAAGATTATTGGAAGCCGTTTAGTATAAATATATATCATGGGCTGTCCGCGACGCAACGGACGGAACGTCCGAAGCCCGTATAGAAGTAGCCGTCGTCCGCGTCGTTGCCGCCGTAGTAGACGGCACGGTAGTAGGCGTAGCGGTTATCGCGCTCCGTGGCTGTCCACCTGATGCCGTCGTTGCCGGCATAGTAGAAATCGCCGTAGTTGTAACGGTAGCCGCCGGGCAAAGCCGAAAATCCGAAATCATCCGTGCCGTTGCCGTTTTCTTTCCACCCGTTTTTCGATTTCAATTTCTTGCCCGCCATATCACCGCTTGCCGTTGATATCAATTTGTTCCAATCCGCCGTATCCGGCAACTTCCACCCGGCGGGACAGACTATCTTTGCCGTATTCCAATAATACAGCCTGCCGTATTTCTTGCAATTATCGGCTTTGTTTTCATAGCACCAAGAACCGCTGTCCGCCTGATAATTGAGATTCTCCGCCATCCACGTCTGCTTGCCGATCTTCACCGTCTTGTACGTCTGTCCGTCTCTTGTGTCGGTGAACGTTCCGAAAGACGGCTCACCTGCGACCGCCAATCCAATCGCCGCCGCGACCACCGCTGCTGTAAGTAGAAACATCCGTTCATATTGTATGAAATTACTCATAAAAGCCCTTCGACAATGATTGAATCCAATTTATCATTCCGCATCCATTCTTTTTAGTTCTTCCTCTAATTCTTCAATGCTGGGCAGACAGTTTTTCAAATTGTCAGGCAGTAGTTTCGCAAGCCGGTATTCGGAAACGCCGATTGGTTGGTTTACAACTTCTAAAGAGTATTGCACTTCAACGCTGTCCTTTGTTTTGCAGATAATCATCCCGATTGTGGGTTCGTCGGTCGCTTTTTTCTTTTGATGGTTGATCGCTGAAATATACAAACCCAGTTTTCCAATATGTTCGGCTTCAAATTTACCGGTTTTCAGCTCTATTACCACATAACAGCGCAGTTCCAAGTGATAAAAAAGCAGGTCTATAAACCGTTCGGTCTCGCCTATTTTTATGGGGATTTGCCTGCCGACATAGGCGAATCCCTGCCCAAGTTCCAATAAAAACTTGGTAATGCTTGTTGTTAGCGCGTCTTCAAGCTCTTTTTCTTTGTAATCTGCGGTAAGCGTAAGAAAGTCAAAATTATATGGGTCTTTCAAAATTTGGTTCGCGAGGTCGCTTTGAGGTTCGGGTAATAGGCGGGAGAAGTTGGTAAGCGCCTTCCCCTGCGCCGAAAATAGGTCGGCCTCAAGGAAATTCATCAATACGGCGCGGCTCCACCCGTTTTCAATAGTCTTTTGGACGTAAAAAAGGGCCTCGTGAATGGACTTGCATTTGGTAATAATCTCTCTATGGTGCCCCCACGGTATTTGAAATATCGGGTGGTTTTCCAAATCGTCCACAACTTGTGGACGATTTTCTTCAACAACTTGTTGAAAAGTTGTATCTCCTTTATTATCAATGACTTGTAGCTGTCCATCGATTTGCGGCTTGATTTTGTCAACAGCATGTTGGCGAATTGAATCGTCTTGTACATAAAACGCATAGAACCGTTTGCAGTACTTCAAATTTGTGGATGAAAACCCCTGCATATCGGGGAATTCGGTCCTTAAATCACGGCTCAGCCGCTCAAAAAAGCCGCTACCCCACGCGGCCTCCATTTGGCGGGCGACGATATCGTGCCCTAAGTCCCAGTATAGGAGCAAAAGCTCGGTGTTTACTTTTACGGCCGCCTTAATCTGGCTTTGGCGTATCCGGCTTTTCAGGCCGGTTAGCCACAGTTTGTACTCGTTGTCGGATTTCATATAGCCCCCTTCTATATTTTAGGTTTTGATTCTGATTTTCAGTACCTATCCATATCTACAGATAAAATAATAGTTGGGAGATCGGGTTGGGTAGATTTTTTTATAATGCCGCCGCGACCGCCGCCGTAGTCAGTAAGAGTTTGCGCATTGGGTTGATCCTTTGGGTTAATTGGTACGTAGTAATATATATATCATGGGCTATCCGCGACGCAACGGACAGAATAGGCGTCGCCGCTGTTGATGTCGTGCCGGCATACGGTCATTCCGTTAAAGTCGAAGTACATGCGCCATCCGTAGACGCCGCCCTCGGTCTCAGTAGCCGTCCACCAGTGGCCAATGTCGCCGACGCTGTGGAAGCTGTTCCCGCCGATATGTTGCGGATCATAGGAGTAGGTTCCGCCGGGCAGAGCCGAAAAACCGTAATTGTCCGTTCCGTTGCCGTTTAAATAGTCGATGTGGTTAAAGTTCCAATTGCTTTTCGATTTCAGCCTTTTAGCCGCGCCGTCCCAAATAACGCCGTCCTCCGTATTGTCCGACCGGAATTTGCCTCCCGCGCCGCGCGCCAAACTATCCCACTCCTGCCGAGACGGTAAATGCCATCCAGCGGGGCAGACAGCCTTAGCCGCGCTCCAAGAGTACAGCCTGCCGTATTTAACACAGTTGAAATTATCGCTATTGTAACACCAAGAACCGTTTGATATCCGGTAATTTAAATTTTCAGCCATCCACGTTTTCCCGCCTATCGTTACGACGCGATAATTCTGGCTGTCCCGCAAATCCGTAAAATAAGCGGCTGTTTTCTCAAACGATTTTCTTAGCTCCTCTTTCATTTTTTCCGCCTCTGTTTTCTTTTGCTCCTCGTTGATTCTCTTTTGTTCCTCTTCTTTCAGCCTTCTTTCTTCTATCTTTTTCAATACCTCCGGATTCGGCGGGTTACCGCTGAGACAGCGCACCGAATAGGCGATTCCCTTATTGTCGCGACCGTCGGTTACGTTGTCATTGTAGTTGACCATTTCTATGTAGCGGCCATAAGAGAGGGTGTACCCGTCTTCCGTAACAGTCCACCATCGGCCGTTGTTGCCGATAAAGCCGAATTGCCCGTTACGGGAATAACGTACGCCGCCTGGACGCGCCGAAAAACCGTAATCATCGCTGCCGTTGCCCTCTTTGGCCGTCCACGCGTAGTAATTCCAGCCGGTTGTGTCTTTCAGATATTTACCGGCGACGCTCCAACCGCCTACCGCGTCAACCAAGTCGTCCCAATCCTGTTTTGCGGGCAGGCGCCAATTCGGAGGGCAAGCGGTTACAGCCGTATTCCAATCATAGAGTCTGCCGTATTTATCGCAAAAATTATCAATGTCCATATAGCACCAAGAGCTATCCGTTTTATAATTAAGATTCTCCGCCATCCAAGTCTTACCGTCTATGGTTACCGCCGTATATTTCTTTCCGTCTCTATCATCGGTGAACGTTTCGCGTGTTATGGACATAGGCTCTTTTTTTGAGCACCCGATCAAGCAGAGCGCCGCCATTAGCCATATAGCCGCCGTTAGCGGCGCCCGTTCCGGTCGAGAGATATAAATCATTTGCCGTCCTCAACGCAACGCACATTGATGGCGAAGAGTTTATTGATTTGGTATTCGCGCGCATCATTGTTGTGGTAGGTCATGTACCAACGATAAGCGTGTGCGCTATCGTACTCTGCGGCCGTCCACCAGTCGCCAATTTGGCGGGCATTGTCGAAACTGCCGTCGAACGGATTCCGGTTGCCGCCAGGCAGAGCCGAAAAACCGTAGTCGTCCGTCCCATTGCCGCTATCTTTCTCAAAGTATCCCTCCCAACCGGTTCTAGCTTTCAACTTCTTACCGTCGCCGCACCAATAAATATCATCTTTATCATCACATCGCATTTCACCTCCCGCCGTATGTACCAAATCAATCCATTCTTTCCGAGACGGTAAATGCCATCCCTGCGGGCACGCGGTTTTCGCCGTGTTCCAGGCGTACATCCTACCGTATATCTTGCAGAATATGTCATTATCACCATAACACCAAGAACTATTCGTCTTATAATTCAGATTCTTAGCCATCCACCTTTTGCCGCCGATCAGCGCGGTCTTGTATCTCTTCCCATCTCGCTTATCGGTAAACATCCCGGGCGCCTCGGCGCTGTCGGATGCGCAATCCGGCGCGTCCGCCGCCTCTGCCGCTATGGGCTTGACGCATTTAAATTCATCCCACTCTTCGGCGGAGCGATAGTCGCCGACGGCGCATTTCGGGACGTATAGACATGCCTTAGCGGGAAAGCCGTCGAACGTTCCATACACAATCTCGGGCGGGATACGGTTCAATATTGTGACGGAAGTCAGTTTTTTGCACCTCACGAACGCCGCCGTTTTAATTAAAGTCACGCTTTTCGGGATTGTTATCGACGTTAGCTTTTCGCAATCCTCAAACGCCGCGTACCCTATTACGCTCACGCCCTCTTCAATCATAACGGTTTTTAGATTATCGCACGAACTAAACGCTCTATCTCCGATACGTGTTACGCTGCCGGGAATAGCGACGGACGTTAGCCTATTGCAACCCGCAAACGCTTTAGCTCCTATTGACTTCACCTTGTCATGGATTATAACGGAGGTCAGATTGCCGCATCCGCGAAACGCGTCGTCCCCGATAGCGGTCACGCCGCTTGGAATCGTGTAAACGCTGTCTCGCTTATTTGGATACCGTATCAATACGGTTTTGTTTTTATTAAAGAGAATCCCGTCCTCGGAACTGTAATGGGCGTTATCCTTCGCGACAGTTATGACCGGATCGTCGCAGTCGTATGACATACTCGTTGTAAACGCCCGAGGGCTGATAGTTGCCACGCTGCTTGGAATTGTGACGGACTTTAGGCTGGTGCAAGCGTAAAACGCCTCTTCGCCGATGGTTGTTACGCCGTTGGAGATATTGACGGACGTCAGGCCGTAGCAACATAAAAACGCTTTTTCCCCGATAGTCGCCACGCTGCCCGGAATTGTGACGGACTTTAGGCTGGTGCAAGCGAGAAACGCCTCTTTGCCTATAGCGGTCACGCCGTTGGAGATAACGACGGTGTTTAGATTGACGCAAAAGTTAAAGGCGCCGGCCCCGATAGTGTCCACACTGCCCGGAATCGTTATCGACGCCAGACTCTCACAGGCGGCAAACGCCGCGCTTCCAATGGATTTCACGCTGTTTGGGATAGTAACCGACGCTAAATTTTTCAAGAGGAAAAACGCTTTCTCGCCGATACGTGTCACGCCGTTCTCAATAACCGCGTCGGTAATTGACGAGTAATCCATGTAGCCGTAGGGATGTCCGAACTCGCCATAGCTAATGCCCCACGGGGCATGGTATGAGAAATCATCCATCGCGCCTTTCCCTCTGATCGTGAGACGGCCGTTATCCGTTAGGATCGCCGCTACCGCGCACGGCATAAATCTATCGTCCCCGCAATACCACATCTCGGCGCCGGATGCCGAAATACGTGAAATCTCTATGTCCGACAGCGCGCATTCAAACTCTTCCTCCTGACCGTTCGAATCTCTACCCCACTTCGCAATAGCCAACAACACGAAGAAAGCGACTAAACACGCCGCCGGTACGGTTATGAAGAGGCTCGCCGGTCGTTTCTTGATATGCGTCAATACGAGGTATATCGCTCCCTCAACGGGCGAAAATACCGCGGCGCAAACGATGAGACCAAGTAAGAACTTCAGCCAATCCATACGGCAAACTCCTCTTATTTGTATTCAATCAACGGCTGTCCGCCACGCAGCGTACGGATAGCCCGTTGTTTCTGAATAAGGCGTTTTCCACCAAGTAGCCGTCGAAACGGTCATTGTCATAAATTAGGAAGCGGAAGTAGGCGCTGTTCCTCCGATACGTGTCGGCAGTCCACCAATAGGCGCGGGTGCCGGTTTTGTTGAAACGGTTCTCATTGTCGCGGAAGCCGCCGGGCAGCGCCGAAAATCCGTAGGCGTCCGTGCCGCCGCCGTTCAAATCTAATTTCGCTTTCAGTTTTATGCCCACCTCCATCCAATCAACGGTGCCGGTCTCCTCAACGGGCCTGATTTTGCCTCCTACCGCTTTACCCAAATCATCCCACTCCACGCGGGAGGGAAGATGCCATCCGGCGGGGCAAGATGTGTTTGCTGAGTACCACTCATACAGTCTGCCGTACTTGACGCAATTGGAATCGGCGTCGCCGTAGCACCAGGAACCTACCGGCGTTTTATAGTTCAAATTTTCCGCCATCCACCTCGCCTTGTTTATCTTTATGGTCCGATAGATGCGTCCGTCTCGCGAATCGGTGAAATAGTCGGATAGTCTCGCGATTTTTTCGTCCGCCGCTTTTTCCCGCTGCTCGACATCCGTTTGCGTAAGCGCCTCGTTCTTCTTCCGCTCCTCCGAATCAAACGGATTTCCGTTGCCGCCGCCGCTGTCCGCCACGCAACGCGCGGATAAGCCGTTGCCCTTGTCGTCGAATCTCTCAACCGCGAGGTCTCTGAAGTAATTCACGTATAGCCACACGGCTCTGTTTTCGTCGAACTCGGTGGCCGTCCACCAGTTGGCGTACGCGCCGAGGCGGTCAAAATCGCCGTCGGTGTGGAAGATGGCGCCGCCGGGCACGGCGGTAAATCCGAATTCGTCAGTTCCGTTGCCGCTGCTGCTGTCTTTAAGGCTCTTCCAACCTTTTTTTGACTTCAACTTATTGCCGGCTCCACCCCAAGCGAAAAATTGATCGCTTTCGCTGATGTGAGATTCCCTTTCGCCGCCTATCGCCAGCAGTAAATTATCCCAATCGTAAACGGACGACAGGCGCCATCCAGCCGGACAAACCGTCAGCGCGGTGTTCCAATCATAGAGCCTGCCGTATTTTGTGCAATTATATAGGTTGTTGTCATAGCACCAAGACCTGCCGGAGTCCGGCTTATAATTCAAATTCTGCGCCATCCATACCTTGCCGCCGATTTCCACCGTTTTGTAGGTCTTGGAGTCTCTCGTATCGGTGAACGTTCCCATACTTTGCGCCGCCGCAGCGTTTGAATCGGACGCTTGTTCACGCGATTCTCCCGAGAACCACCTCACTCCCAGTACAACCAGCGCTACCAGCGCCGCAATCGCTATCAACCCCATTCCGGCCACTACCGCCAGTTCCGCAATTACCCCGCCCCTAGTAGACACCCGCATAGAAAAACTCCCTCACGGAAAAGTTGTCAGACGAATTATTCATATCATTAAGTAATATATATCATTCCCAACGAAAAAGGGGCGATTAGTTATCGGCGACGCAACGTACCGAAAAACCGTAGTCGACGTCTTGGTTGCGCTCTTCCACGTAGTCGAGCGTGTAACCCATGTTTCGGTGGTTGGCGAAACCGCTGTTGCCCTCCGTAGCCGTCCACCAGTAACCGTAGTAGCCGAGGTTGTCGAAACTCCCGCCGTTGCGGTAATTACGGGCGCCGCCGGGCAGCGCCGCGAATCCGAAATCGTCCGTTCCGTCGCCGCTTTTGCCCTGAAATTCATTCCAACCCTTTTTATTTCTCAATTTCGCGCCCGAACCGTGCCAATATATACTGCCGCCGTTACTCTTCTTTTCGCTTACCGACGCTTGCGACAACCAATCCCAATCATGACGCGTTGACAAATGCCATCCTTCTGGACACGCCGTCTTCGCCGTTTTCCAGTTGTACAATCTGCCGTACTTGGCGCAGTTGGAAGCCTGATTGTCATAGCACCAAGAGCCGCTCGGCGTAGTATAGTTCAAATTCTCCGCCATCCATGTTTTACCGCCGATCTTCACGGAGCGATATTTTTTACCGTCTCGCAAATCGGTAAATACGGCGGTCGCCTTTTCAATCTTTTGCGCCGTCTCCTTTTTTCGCTGTTCTTCTTCTTTTTTCCGTTGTTCCTCCTCCCTTTTACGCTGTTGCTCCTCTTCCTTTTGCCGTTGCAGTTCTTCGTTTCTCAATTGTTCCGCTCTCTGTCGCATTAGTTCCTCCTCATGCTTCATCTTCGCCAAGTCCGCCGAACTAGTTTCAACGCAACGCACCGAACGGTTTCCTGTCTTGTCGTCGTAGTGCTCAGACAGTTCGTTGGAACCGTTGTATAATCTTGCGTAGAAAACGCCGCTGTCGTCCCACGTCGCCGACCACCATTCGCCCCTGTTGCCGATACCTCTGAACGCGCCGCTGTAGTAACCGCCGGGCATGGCGTGAAATCCGTAATTATCCGTTCCGTTGCCGCTATTGCCGTCATGGTCGTTCCAACCGCTTTTCGCCTTCAACTTCTTACTCACGCCGTCCCAATCTATTGTGCCTTTCCAACCGGCGCGTCGCTGCTTGCCGCCTACCGCCTGCGCCAAACCGTACCAATCCTCACGGAACGGCAAATGCCATCCGGCGGGGCAAGCCGCCGATGATGCCGACGTCCAGCGGTACAATCTGCCGTATTTAGCGCAACTGTCGATCATGCCGTCATAACACCAAGAATCAGGTGTCTTATAACTCAGATTCTCCGCCATCCACCTCTTGCCGCCTATCATTACCGCGCGATATTTTTTACGGTCTCTTTCATCGGTAAAATAAGAGCTGTCAATCGCGATCTGCTGTTCCGCCTGTTCCGCCTGTTCCTTTTCATTCCGCTCATATATCTCATCGTCCTCCTCGCTTTGCCCATCCGCCGCGTCGCCTTCGCCCAAAACGCAACGCACGGAAAAGCCGTAGTCCTTTGGGCTGGTCGCCTCATCCAAGTCGTCGGTGCGGTGGCTCATGCTCATGGTGCCGGCGCTGCCTTTGTTTCTGCTCGTCGTCGCCGTCCACCACGTGCCGTCGGTGCCGACGGTGAAGAAATAGTCGTCCGGGCGGCGGTTGCCGCCGGGCAGCGCGGAAAATCCGTAACGGTTGATACCGTCGCCGCTCTTGTTCGGTTCGTCCGCCATATATGTCCTTTGACCGTCGGCTGACCTCGCCCCTCTTCTTTCCGTTTTCCTGCCCGTGTTGTAAGAGTCCCAACCGCTTGACGCTTTCAAATTCTTACCCGCGCCGCCCCAGTTGATAAGACCGTTGTATGTGTCGCGTTGGCTTCCCGCGGCCTTTCCCAAATCATCCCACTCATCAACAGTCGGAAGGTGCCATCCGGACGGGCACGCGCTTTTCGCGGTCTTCCAGTTGTAGAGCCTGCCGTATTTGACGCAGTTGGAATCGTTGTTCCGGTAGCACCATGAGCCGCGCGGCGTCTGATAATTCAGATTCTCCGCCATCCACGTCTTGCCGCCGATCACCACCGTCTTATAAACTTTCGCGTCCCTGTCGTCGCGCAGCGGCTTACCTGATTTTACGCGCGCATACCAAGGCCTCGACGGCTTCTTCTCCGTAGACGGTTTCCCCCCTCCCATCAACATAGACAGCGCCCACACCAAGGCCGCCGTTAATACAACCCAAATAAATATCCGCATGGAAAGGTTCCCGCGTAAAAAAGTTAATATAAGAACAGATGAATGTCACAAAAAGCACGTCTCATTTAGGCTGACATAACATTCGATAATAATATAGTTATCGCGCGGATATAGAGTCAATAGGGGCGTGAAAAAATTATTTTTGTACGCAACGGACATAAAAACCGCCCACCCAATCGCCAGTATGGCCATAATACAATGACGCGGCGCTGTTGGTACAACTTATCCCCCAACTGGCGCCTTTTTCGCTGAAGCCGTGAAGTCTTCTGTCCGCCCACCAGTAGCCGTAGCCGCCGACGCCGTCGAAATCGCCGTTAGCGTCCCGGCTGCCGCCGGGTAGAGCCGAAAAGCCGAAGTTATCCGTTCCGTTACCGTTTTTGCCGTTATAATTATTACAACCGCGTTTAGCTTTCAACACCTTGCCGGCGCCGAGCCAATCGTCAGCCGGTCCCTTGTAAGGTTTATGTTGACCTCCTACGGCAATCCCCAATTTAGCCCAGTCGTCTTCCGACGCCAAACGATATCCGGCGGGACAGGCCGTCGTCGCCGCGTCCCAATCGTACAGCCTACCGTATTTAGCGCAATTGGAATCGGCGTTATCATAACACCAAGAATTCTCGCTCCGATAATTCATATTCTCCGCCGTCCACGTTTGACGGCCTATCTTTACGGTTTGATACGTATTGCCGTCCCGCGAATCGGTAACGTAACCGATCTTTTTTCCAAGCCGCTGTTCCGCCTCTTTTTTCCGTTGCTCCGCCTCGCTCTTAATTCGTTCCGCCGACTTTTTATTTTCCGTTTCGCTTAAATCCGGTTCCATAAGAGAAATAGTATCCGCGTCAACGCATTTGTTTTGCGGATATTTCGCCTTCCGCTCCGCCGCGCCGTCCGCGCCAAAAACGCAACGCGCCGAAAACCAATTGTCTTTGGAGGCTTTGCCGTCGCTCATGTCGTCGTCCATATAGTTAATGTTCCGAAAGTAGGTTTCGTCGCAGTCGAACCTCGTAGCCGTCCACCAATAACCGTTGCCTTTTTTGCCG
>Ga0268262_10006006_pt1 | contig 11810 bp, 13 predicted proteins | sample TergutNc150P3_FD_190354 | JGI IMG/M metagenome (GOLD analysis project Ga0268262, IMG submission 190354) | Nasutitermes corniger P3 segment gut microbial community from laboratory colony in Florida, USA - Nc150 P3 (SPAdes) (version 2) | ecosystem: Host-associated > Arthropoda: Insects >... | reverse complement strand
GGCCTCTGTCGCCAGCATTTCTATACGCCCGAACAGGAACGATTCCCGCGTTTTCATTTCACCGATGTACGCCAGAAGGGGGGCAAAATCCCTTGCCGAGTAGAAGAAACGGGCCTTTATCTGATTCCCGAAATTGTCAAGGGAAGCGGCGTGGCTGTAAGGCATAAAATCTTCTTTAAGCCAATCAACTGTTTTTTCCGGCAGGCCCAGGAAACAGTAATACCATGAGACGGAAATATCGTAATCCATAAAACGGTTAAGGTACTCCGCTTCGTCCAGCTGGGCTTTTATGTCTTTCAGCGTCTGTTCCATAAGGGCAAAATTTCCCTGCGCGGCCGCGATACGCATGGCGTATAACAATGCCCTGTGCATAAGCCCGAACTGTTTTTCCGCCCTCGCCTGCTTAACCGCGAGCACAATATGGGACTCCGCGGCGGACATATCGCCCCGGTAGAATTCCAGTTCGCCTTTTGCCAGTTCCAGTTCCCCCGCCATGAACCCTTTCATATAACTCTTTTGTATATGGTTCTTGTTACGCGTCATGGCGGCAATACAATCCTCCGGGCTGTTCTTCCTGGAGGAACCGGCGAAGTTGATCCACGCCCCCGGATAATAAATGTCCAGTTTGCCCGAGTCCGCCTCATGTACCCGCTCACAGGCTTTTTTAATATAAGCGTCAAAATCGAAAATGTCGTCTGTCAGGCTCATTAAACAGCGTATGTATGTCCAGCAGATGTAGAGCCTTGTCAGGGTTCGGTTTTTTACAGGGTCAGATTCCGGCAGTTTCAGGAATTTTGCCTCGTAGCGTTTCACCAGCTCAAGTGATTTTTGCAGTAATCCCTGGCATATATAGGCGCGCAGGTGCATATCCGCGAGGAATTCCACCTTGTCAAACGCGGCCTCGGACGCGCGGTCAAAAATATCGGCCGCGTATTTCGCTATATCCTGCGGTATTTGGGTGGTTAACCCGGCTAAAATCAAAAGTATTGCCTGATAGTCTCCGGTCTTTTCATGGTAGAAAAGAGCGTCTATCTTAAAACCGTTGTTGGCGCACCAATCACCCGCAATAGCGTAGGTTTCCCTTATTTGTTCTTCCGTAAGCAGTTCCTGCTTTGTTCTTAAAAATTCCAGAAACAGCGGATGGATGAGGTACGCGTTGATATAGGTGTCCTGGCGCGCGTAGGCGCTCTGTTTTTCCAGCCCGGCCATTAACTCTTCTTCCCCTCCCGCCAGCCGGGCAATAAGGTCAAGGGACAGATGATCGATAAGGGACAGGCGGACAAAAAAAAGCTGCAAGCCTTCCGGAAGCCCGTTCCATATTTCCGTTTCCAGAAGCCGGAAAATATTCTGCTTCATCGCGCTGCGCACATAGCCGCCGTAGCCGGGCGCTCTCTGGCAGGAACGCGCGATAAGGTTTATCGCGAAGGCCCAGCCTTCGGTATCCTGCATTATCTCGCGCAGGCTGTCCTGCTGGAATGAAATGCCCATTCCGCGAAAATATTGGGCAAGCTCGTTTTCGGTAAAACGGAAATCGCTTTCGCTTATATTGAAAACCTGGTCGCGGGAAAGCAGATCCGCGGTATTTATGCGGGATATGGAACGGGAAATCAAGAACACCGATGTCCCCGGCAGCATATTCCTGAAGAAACCTTCTTCCATGACACGAAGCACCGTGGGGTCTTCAATGCAATGAAAGTCGTCTATTACAAGTATCCGCTTTTCCATAACAATGTAATCGCGTATTATTGTCTTGTAATGGTTCAGCTTCTCTTTGGTATCAGGGAAACCAGTCTTGAAAAACGCCGCGGCCAGGGGCGCGTTAACCGCTGATACGCAATGCGCGTAATTTTCCCAAAAACGCGCCCCGACATTATCGCGTTCGGAAAGCTGTACCCACGCCGCGGCGGTTTTATATCCCCTTAAAAAATCGTGAACCGCGCTGGTCTTGCCGTAGCCGGCCCCGGCGCATATAACCACCAGCGGATATTTTACCGCTTCCAGAAATAAATCATTCAAACGCGGGCGTTCAAAGTGAAAGGAAGCTGTTGAATCATGGCTCGTCTGAAACGAAGATTCCATTTTTTTGTCAGTCGTGCGACGGGTTTGAGCTTACTTTCGCAATGGCTTGGGCGACCTGCTGCTGGACGCTGTCCGCGTAGGCCTGGTTGCTTTTTGCCTGGGCAGCGTACAGGTTTCCTAAAATGGAATAATGGTACAAAGGCTTTACATTGTTCAAAGCCATGGCCGCCATGTCCATGACACAGTCATTACAGCGGCATACGTCTTCGCCCGCTTTCGCGAGCTGAGCCTCAAGTTCGTGATACACATGCTGCTCCGCCTCGTTTTTCAGTTGTTCAAAACCATAATCATCAATAAATGCCATAAAAACCTCCCATTTACTATATATAATGTAATATATAATAAATATACACTAATTAATGATCTTTTTCTACAGGTACAAAACGGGTATACTTCGCCTGGAGCATAAGATCAATAAATCCTACCGGTCCATTCCTCTGTTTGGCAATAATCAATTCCGTGGGAATGCCCTCAATGTTCGATATTGGCTCATCTTCCCCGCCTTTTTTATCCTTTGAGGGCGGTTTCCTGTGGAGGAACATAACCAGGTCGGCGTCCTGTTCAATAGAGCCGGAATCCCGCAGATTCGCCAGCGTAGGCTGCTGCCCGTGGCCGGTCTTTTCCATATCGCGGTTAAGCTGGCAAAGGGCCACAATGGGTATGTCAAGTTCCCTGGCAAGTCCTTTCAGCGATCTGGAAATTTCCCCGATTTGCTCGTGGCGCGGCAGTTTGCTGTTCTCGTGGACTATAAGCCCGATATAGTCGATAAAGATGATCTCCACCTTTTCTTTGGAGCGGAGTTTGCGGGCCTGGGAACGCAGTTCGTGGAGTTCCTTATTCGGTATCTCGACAATAAAAAACGGAGCCTCGACAAAAATCCCCAGGGTATCGCGTATCCTCCTGAAATCATCGGAGGTAATGTGTCCGCTCCTCATTTTGTTTCCGTCCACCTGCGCGGCGCTGGAAATAAGGCGCTGGGCAAGGGACATATCGGTCATTTCCAGCGAGAAAAACGCGATTGGGATTTTGTTGTTAAAAGCGATATGGGCGGCCATATTCAGGGCAAGGGCGGTTTTACCTACGGAAGGACGGGCGCCTACAATGATAAAATCGGCCGGCTGAAAACCTGTCGTCATTTCGTCCAGCTTTTCAAACCCGGTGGGGATTCCTGTCAGGGCTTTCTTGGTTTTATACACTTCCTCTATTTTGTCAAAGGTAGGCAGCAAAACCTCGTTTAGTTTTTTATATGGGAAAGCCTGTCTTTCGTCCCGCAGTTCATAAACGCTCTTTTCGACTTTATCCAGAATTTCATATGACTCCATGGACTCGTCGAAGGCCGCCACGCCTATGTCAGACGCGACGCGGAGCAGGGACCTCCGCAGCGAATGGTCAAGCACCGACTGTATGTAGTATTCGATGTTCGCGCTGGAGGGGACAACCGAAGTAAGGGATGAAACATAGGCCGCTCCGCCGGCCTCGTCGAGTTTGCCGTTTTGCTTGAGCTCCTGGATTACCGTCTGTATATCGGGAGTGAGATTACAGTCATCAAGCGCGCAGATCGTCTCGAAAATTCTCTGATGCGCCCTTGAGTAAAAATCCCCCTGCTTAAGGTGGTTCTGCCTGGCCGCGTCTATAGCCTGATCATCGGCGAGCAAACTGCCGAGCGCGGCGCGTTCAAGCTCATCATCGTGCGGGGGGACGTTATCTCTAAGCTTGGACATCTGCGGGGGTTTCTGCGGGCGCCGGAGCTTCCCCTTCGGAACCGTGATTTTCCGCAGCATGGGCGGCCTCATCCCTGCGGCGGCGGGCGGGACGGGCGGGCGCTGCTTCATGGGTTTCGGTTTTTATCTCCTGCCCGATGATGTTCAGCTGGATTTCCGCCTGGGAATTTTCGTACAGCCTGATAACGGCTTTGTACTTGCCGACATTTTTAATGCCGCTCGCGAGGTCGATTCTCTTGCGGTCGATCTGGAAGCCAAGTTTTGCCATTTCATCCGCCACAGTGTGAGTGGTGACAGAACCATAAAGCTTTCCATTGGCGCCGGCGGGCATGGTAATGGAAAGTTCCAGGCTTTCAAGGCGTTCCTTGAGGCCCATCGCGTCCTGCCGCTTCTGGGCTTTCTTCGCTTCAATTTCATCCTTCCTCGCCTCAAACAGTTTTACAGTCTGCGGGTTGTAAGGAAGGGCAATGTTTCTTGGAAAAAGATAGTTCCGGGCATAGCCCTTCGCAACGTCTTTCACGTCCCCTTCCTCGCCGAGGGGGGCCAAATCTTTGTTTAAAATAACTTTCATACCAGCTCCTTAATTTCAATAAGCCGCCAAACAGCAGCTTTTTGCCCCGGAGTAGGGCTTACAAAATAGCAAATAACAGGTAACAAATAACAAAGGAAGAAACAAAGCGTATTTCTTACTTTGCTATTTGCTCTCTGCTCTTTATTCTGCTACAAACGGAAGCAGGGCTATGATCCGGGCCTGCTTAATCGCGACGGCCAGAGCTCTTTGGTGCTTCGCGCAGGTTCCCGTAATACGCCGTGGAAGAATCTTCCCCCGCTCGGTGATAAAACGGCGCAGCGTATCCACGTCCTTGTAATCAATCTTGAGTTTTTGCACGCAGAATTTGCATACTTTCTTCTTATTGAAGAACGCCTTGCCGCCTTTTCCGCCGCGGCCCATCCTGTCGTCGCCGTCGCGTCCGTCCATCTGGCTGTCCATCCCCCGGTCGCGCCGGAAAGATCTTTCGCCTTCCATATATTTTTCTTCTGACATAATTAACTCCTTAATTAAAATGGAATATCATCGGCAAAGCCGTCATCAGCCTGGCCGCCCTGTCCCTGCTGCTGGGCAGGGGAATTATTGCCGCCCCCTCCAAAGGAGGAACCGCCGGAGGAACCGCCTCCGCCGCCTGAACCGCCGCCCAAAAGCTGGATATTATTTGCGACAATTTCCACTTTGGAACGGTTCTGCCCGTCCTGCTGCCAGCGATCCTGGCGCAGTTCGCCGTCAACGGCAACTGTTTTTCCTTTATTCAGGTACTGGTGCAGGGCCTCGCCCCGCCTTCCCCAGAGTACGACATCAAAAAAATTCGGCTCGTCTTCCCATTGCTCGCCGTTCTTTTTGCTGCGGTTCACGGCAATCGAAAATTTGCAGACGGCCTGTCCGCTGGCAATCGACTTAAGCTCCGCGTCCCTGGTCAAACGCCCGACAAGCACAACGTGGTTTATATCGGCGGCCATGGTTAATCCTCTATCCGCACAAACAGGTACTTGAGAAGATTGGCGTTTAGCTTGAAGGCCTTGTCAAGGCTGGCGATTTTCGCGGGATCCGCCTTGACGGTGAACAGGACGTATTTTCCCCGTTTTCTCTTTCTGATTTCATAGGCAAGATCGCGGTCGCCGGTTTCATCGGTTTTTTCGATCTCGACTCCGTTTGCGGCAAGGTCGCTTAATAAGCGTTCGCGGCCCGCCGGGTGCTGGTCCTCTTCCAAAGGGAAGATGACCGTCAGCTCGTATCGACGCATAGGTCCTCCTTACGGACAGGACTTGATTGCAAGTCCCTGGTTTTAACCTGTCCGGCAGCACTACTGGCTTGCGCCAGTTTGGGCGGCCGGAAAAGAGGTGTTGTCTATTTATAGCAGAAAATGGGGGGGAATGTCAATCTATTATATTGATAAAATCCTTTTTGAGCTATATACTATAAATTCGATTTGGATTTCTTGTTATTTTTCCATTTTTAGGTGGAATTCTGGAATAAAAAGGAGAAAAAATGAAAAATAAAAGCTTCTTTCTGTTAACGGCAACCGCCGCTTTATTGCTGTCAATTTCCACAGGGCTTTGGGGGCTGTCTCCCATGCGGGAGGAAGACTATATAAGAGAAGCGGCCAAGTTCGCGGAAGAGGGCGACTATGACAGGGCCATAGCGTTCTATTCTCAGGCCATTCAGATTAACCCCAATAACACCCTTACGTATAACAGACGGGGCATTTTGTATCTGATCACCGGCTCCCAGGATTTGGCAATCGCGGACTTTAACCAGGCGCTGCGCCTTGACCCCAATAACGCCGAGGCGTATTACGGACGGGGCGACGTGTACCATATCAGGGGCGACTACGACAGGGCCATAGCGGATTACAGCCAGGTGATCCGGCTGAACCCCAATAACGCCGACGCGTATTTCGACCGGGGAAATTTGTACAGGAACAAGAATGAATTCAACCGCGCAATTTCTGACTATGCGCGGGTTATAGAGCTTGCCCCGGACTATGCCCCCGCCTATAACAGGTTATTCAACACATATTGTGATAAAGGGGATTACGACAACGCCATAAAGGCGGCGTTAAAAGCGACGGAACGCTTCCCCGATGATTACGACGGCTTTGACAATTTGGGCTACGGCTATGAAAAGAAAAAGGACATGGCAAGGGCAAAAAGGGCGTACTTGCAGGCGATGAAACTTGCCCCATACCCCAACCCCGATCTGGAGAACGCGTACTACAACAGGCCGGAAGCGCAGCGGATAATAAACGCCAGGTAACTTGGCACATAACCAGGAATCGTTCTTTGTTACCTGTTACCTGTTATGTTAATGGCTTTTTCCTGTTGGGGCGCGCCGAAGTCCACTATGGGCAGAACGGGCTTCGATTCGGCGGCGGCTTTGTTTTCCGCCTTGATTGAGTCAAATACTTCCTGACGGAATACCTTTACTGTTTTGGGCGCGTCAACGCCGATACGCACCTGGTCGCCGCGAATCTCAATAATGGAGATGGATACGTCATCCCCTATCATTATTTTTTCGTTGATCCTTCTGGATAGTATTAGCATTTACTGATTCCCCGTCGCCGCGAGTTCAGCCATAATGTCATGCTTTGTCTTCCAGCGGTCGTCTGTCAGAATCGCCTGTTTCCCCATTCTTGTATCACGGTTGATGATAAGCGGCCCCTGAAGGTTAGCTGTCATGGGGCTGCCGTCCTGCGGTATGGTTACTATGGAAAAAATCAGGGCCTTTTCCGGCGAGCGTATGCCTATCCCGTCAACTTCCTCATTGCTGACATTAACCTCGTAATCGGGCCGGAAAAGGAAAGGGTTTACAAGGACAAAAGCCACTTCTTCCGCGTCCATTGACTGCAGCCAGTAGAAAGGCTGGCGTTCCGCGTCAAGGAGCAGATAATCCTTCAGTTTCTCAAAACCAAACAGGCCCTGGGGAAAAACTATTTTTTGGCGTTCGTCAACGTCAATCAGGCCGTAAGCTTTGGTAGCAATCTTCAATTCAAACTCCCTCCCAAGCGCAGCAAGCGCAGCAGCGCAGCGGTTCGCTCTTTACCTCAGAAAATCAAGAAGCGACACCGGCAGAAGGCGCGCCGCGGTCTGAACGCTTGCCTTTTGGGCGAAATCCAGGAACTTGAGGGTTGTCGCGGCTTCAGCCATGTCAACGGAGGATTCGCGGACAATGTTAGCTGTAACATCGGGGATTTCCCTGTTAAGCCTCTGCCAGACCATCTCCACCCTTTCCTGGCGGCTGCCTATATCGGCAATGCGCGTGGTCAGATTGCCTATCGCGAGATCCATGCCGGCAATCCCCTGGCTGCCGATAAAATCCTGATCGCCGCGGTACAGCGCGTCGCGCAGCCTTATGAGCATATCAAACATCGATCCGCCTGAAACCATGGATCGGGTAGTGTCCCAATTCGGGGCGTTGTTCACCATATTCCCGCGGATAATCCCAAGGTCTTTCAGCACCGTCGGCATCGCGCCATTAGGCGCGCCACCGTTAGGCGAAACGGCGTCTTCGGCGCGGATCAGGTGGGGATTGGTTCCCTCCAGCACAAGCCCCCTGGTATCGGGATCTATGTACGCCTTTACGGGTGCCGGGGAATCGTTGATCTTCGCGACAATAGCCGGCAGTGTGTCTCCGGCGGCCACCCGTATCTCGTTCCCGTCAATGAAGAAGGAACCGGGGGCGCTGACCCTGTAATTGGAGGCGTTTACGCTGGAAAAGATCTGCATCTTTTCCGCCCAGAACGCCTCGCCGCCCCCTAAGTCGAGATCGACGTAGGTATTGTCGCTGATTTCGGTTCTCCGCGAGGCGCCGGCGCCGCGGTACTCAACCCTGACGACCATGTTCTCACCGCCGCCGGGGACCGTGCCCTCAACAAGGCGGAAAGGCTCGGTAAACGCCTTGTCGCCGGCAAAAACCTGTTTGCCGTCCGGCCCCGTCGTATTGGAAAGGGACACAAGCTCCTTGATAAGCTCGTTTATTTCCATGCCCATGAGTTTTTGATCTTCTTCGGTATAGGTTCCGTTGGCGCCCTGCACGGAAAGCTCGCGCACCCTTTGCATAATGCCAAGAGCCTCGTTCATGTATCCATGAACGAGATTGTAGTGATCCTTCGCGTAGGAAGTGTTTTTCTCAAAACGCTCAAGCCGGGCAAGATAGGATTGATAGCGCACCGTGTGTCCCGCCGCGAGCGGGTCGTCGCGCAGTTCGTGTATCCTGCTGCCGGAATTCATCTGTGATCTCAGTTTCGCGATCTGTTCTTCCTGCCGCCTTAAATGATACTGCATGTCAATGTGGGGCATATCCGTTGATATTCTTCGCATAACTCATTACTCCTTTAACGTTATACGTTACTTGTTAGGCGCCAAGCCTCATTAATACATCAAGCATGGAATTTACAGTGGAAACAAAACGCGCCACCGCGTTGAAACCCTGTTGATAGCGGATCATGTCCGCCAGTTCTTCTTCCACGTTCACTCCGGAAATTGACTGCCGCAGTTCATTAAGATCCTTCATAAGCTGGTTTTCGGTCGCCAAAGCCCTCCCGCTCTGCTCGCCCAGCATACCCATGCGCACTACGGAATCGGCGAAATAATCATCAAAAGTGTCAAGCTGGCCTATCATTACCGGGTTGTTCCTTATTGACGCGATTGCGGCCGCGGCGTCGCCGTTGCCGGGATTTGCAGTGTTGCCGTTGAACCCGAAGCCGGAAGCCACCGACGTGGCATCCTTGATAAGGGCGGGGTTCACCTCGATCCAGCCTGAGGGATGGGATATGGGCGCGACCGAATAAACCGCCCCATTGCGCAAACTGGCTACGGCGTCGGCTGTCCCCCAGTCAAAGACCCCGTCCTGGCCCAAAAGCCCGGCGTAGCCTGTAAGGAAATGCCCGCTGTCTTCTACATGGCGTATAACAAAATCGGGGTTCTCATGCACGCCGTCTATGGGCTGCGTGGGGGTTCCCTTGATCGAAAGCCTGCCGTCCCTGTTAAGCCGCGCCACGACCTCCGCACCGGAATTGTTAATCCTGCTGATAATATCCGCGACAGTGTCGGTGGAATAATACGGAACCTGTATGTTGCCTTCAGGCCCGGCAAGGGTTATCACGCCCTCAAAGCCCGGCTGGGCCTGCGCTTCCAGCGCGTTAAGCCCGTTTATCCTGTATATGTAGCTTGAATCAAAATTTCCGTCCCCGGATCTGTCGTAATTTCCGTTAAGGTTGGCGACAAAGGGATACTCGGAAAAGAAGTTGAGGCCCGTAACGCCGTTAAGCCCGTAGCCCTTGCCGTGTATCTCGTTTACCAGATCGACAAAATTCATTGTCATATTATCCAGGGTGCGGATCTCGGCGTTTATGGTCACGTCGCGCATTTCCAGCAAAGCCCCCAGGCTGCCCCTGCTAAAACGCATCTCCTGTTTGGTGTCCTGCCAGAAAATATGGGCGTAACCTTCGTCGTCTATGCCCTTGCGGAGATCGAACTGGCGGCCTATCTTCCCCTGTACGATGACCAGGCCGGAAGTGTGCACCATGAATTCGTCCGGGTCGCGGGCGTCAATGGTTATGTCAATAATTGAGGAGAGTTCATCGACTAACAGATCGCGGCGGTCCATAAGGTCGTTGGGGTTATCGCCCATTGCCTTAATCCGCACGATATCGCCGTTAAGGGCCGCTATCTGGCGGGTAATCTCGTTCACCCTGCCTACTGTCATTTGAATGTCGCTGTCCGCCTGTTCCTGCAGACCTTTAAGCCCCTGGTAGCGGTTATGTATGCCGTCGATGAGGGTCTTGCCCCTTTCAATCACCGCGGAGCGGGGGGCGGTATCCGCCGGGTACATGGACAGTTCCTGCCACGCGTCCCAGAACGTATCCATCTTTGACCGTACCGAATTCTCGCCCGGCTCAAGGTACATTTGTTCCATCATCCTGACGTAGCGATCGCGTTCAGTCCAGTATCCCTCGCTTGAAGCCTGGGCGACAACGCGCTTGTCCAGAAGCTGGTCGCGCATACGCTCAATGCGCTCAACCGCGACGCCCTGCCCTATCTGCCCGGGTGTTTCCTCACGGTTGAGGCCGGGCAGGTAAATCGGATCAAAGGCCTTCATTTCAATACGCTGCCGCGAATAGCCCTTTGTTCTGGCGTTGTCAATGTTATGCCCGACAACGTGTAAGGCCTGCTGGTGGGCCTGCACTCCCCTCTTTCCGATTTCAAGTCCCATAAAAGTCGACGTCATAATTTTACTCTCCTATCCAATCGCTTAAAAACTCCGGTTAAGCACCATACTGCGCATATCATGGGACACGGGCGTCCCATAAGACGTATATATCTTCCCTTTCCGGTCTGGAAAGGCAATTTCGAAGAAACCAGCCATAGTGGCCCTTGCTCCGGCAATATAATTCATAATTGTTTCGCTCATAATCTTGACTTTAAGGGTTTCCAGCTTCAAATTGCGGTAAATTTCCGTAATTTCGCTGCGTTGTTCGGGGGGCAACCCTGCGGTAAGGCTATAAAACCTGGCAGAAGCGTCTGATTCAGACAAAATTCCCGCAAAAAGCCGCTCTCTTTCATGTTCCAGCGTGGTGAATTCACCGCCAATCTCGCCCAATCTGCTGAAATTGGCTTCAAAACCGCTCCAATCACGGTTAATTACCGCTTCATAGACCAGATTCTGCAAACTCGTGATACGCCTCACAAGTTCACATTCCTTAAGCAGAATCGCCTTGCATTTCTCAAAAACCATGCTAATCTCCCTTCCCTGGGCCCCTGCCGTTTTTATGGTTTTAGGGGTTTCCCATTTCAAGTATCGGCGTTTGGAAATAAAGGTTTAGGGGAATATTCAGGTAACAGGTAACAGGTAACAGGTAACAGGTAACAGGTAATAAGTAACAAAGGAAAGAAGGAGCAGGGAGTACAGTTATTCTGTTATGCTAAAACCGCTTCTGTGTAAATTGTTGCTTGCCGCATTGCTTTATACTCGGCGATTTCCCTTGACAGTTCTTCTTTTTCTTCTTCAGTCCATTTCCTGCTGACGACCTGAAAATCATCACTTTCAAGAGCGTCCAGAAACCATTTAAATTTTTCATCAGTGTCTATTGCTATCATCATTTCTCCTCCGTTTCAGGAAAATATCTTTCCAATAAAAGTTTCGCCTGTTCCTCAAAAATAGCCATTCTACGCTCGCTTATCAGCACTGCTCCAAGCGTTTTTTCATAATGAGCAATAAGAGCGGTTTTCGGATCGAAAGCGATTACGCCGCCAAAACCGTATCCCATTGATAATTTACAGCCGTAAGCGGTCAGGTTGCCGCATACCCCCAGATATTTCTTGTTTTTTCCTTTGTTAAGCGGCGCGTTTTCTATCAGATGCATAAGCACATGATCCTTCAATTTTTCAAACGACACCATGCCGTGTATGGTTTGCGGTTTCTGTTCGGTAACAAGTTTTAACACCTGTTTTTTGGGT
>Ga0268262_10006005_pt1 | contig 11811 bp, 18 predicted proteins | sample TergutNc150P3_FD_190354 | JGI IMG/M metagenome (GOLD analysis project Ga0268262, IMG submission 190354) | Nasutitermes corniger P3 segment gut microbial community from laboratory colony in Florida, USA - Nc150 P3 (SPAdes) (version 2) | ecosystem: Host-associated > Arthropoda: Insects >... | reverse complement strand
TCACTCCACCCCCGCCTGCGTGCTCCCGACGCATCCATGCGCCGACATTATCGGTCAAAGCTTCGCTTTAGCATTTATTCAAGGAGCACTCCGGTTCAAATCCTCAAAAATACCCGCGGCGCGGACGGCTGGATAAATCCAGCCTCATTTTTTTCATCGTGGTTGATTTACTTTGCGCCGGAACGTTTGGAATTTTTCATCTACGCCCCTTAAACGGGGCGCGGTTAATTGTTCCCCAGGGAGGATTTGAAAATGACAGTTTCGCTATCCCTTTCCATAATCTAGCGTATTATAATGTAGTTTGTTAGTCAATAGTTTAATGTGCTTTACTTTGTTTTTCTATAAATCCACTTATACTTTTATTTTCAAGCCCCGTACAAAAAAAGCGCCGCCGGGCCCGTAGCTCTCAGGCGCGGCGGCTTTGCGTTTATCCGATAACCTTATAAGACATGCCTCCATTTTGACGATACCTTGATGATACCTAAATTTCACTCGCCCATACGGGCAAGGTATAACAGCCGGACGCAAGCCCGGATATTATTTCGGTTTGGGTTCTGCCCCCTCCGCCCGCGGCATCCTCAGTTCTCCCCGCAAATACCGCAAGACTTCGTTTTTTGGAATATGGCAGCGTCCACCAAATTTTTTTATCCTGAGATAATCCTTTTTTCCCCAAAGATACACGCACTCAACGGTTACTCCCGCCATGTCGGCGAATTCCCGCGTCGTCAGGTAAGTCTTAATCTCCAGTTCCGGCGGCAAAGTGATTTTTTCAGGGTTAAAGTCGCTTTTCATTGAATAGCCTCTTCTAATTCTAAGACAATAACGGCTGAAGCGCCGCCGTGATTTTGTTTTGCCGTTCTTTTTTCATAACAAAAACCGCCCCGTATTAAATAACCCCATCCGTATTTTTTCCTTTACTTCGGGCATATATTCTATGATGTCAAACAAACGGAGAACAATATCCGCGTTTCTTGAAATAACGTCATACATGGCAAGGTTAAACGGAGCATCTTTCTCGTCGCTTGAAATGTTAGCCGCGTACATCGCTCCACCGATGGACAGATCACGGATTTCATAAGTTAGCTTGCGAAAATCCTCAAGTTCTGTAATTTTTATAACTTCCATATTTTTTATTCCGTTTTGAATTCGGGTATCATGGTTACGGCCAGAACGCCATCAATTCCCCAAGTAGACCAAGTATGCCCGCGGTCATAAACCCGCAGCACTTCCCCGCTTCCGCCGCCGATTTTTTCCCATGTCCGCTCGATTTTCCCGACGCCGGACAGTTCCCGCGCCATAGCCGCGCCGTCGCTTTTAAGCTGGTAGATAACCGTTACCTTGAAAGTCATAATTTTTCCCCTCCCTTACACCGCGAGCCGTACCAACGCGCCGCGCCCGTTGCCGCCGCCGATTACTTTCAAGCCCTTCGCTTTAAGGCTCGCCGCCGCCGGCGCGTATTCCCTCGGTAAAAATCCAAGTTTAAAAAACCCGCGCCCGTTGTTAATCCCAACGTAAACCGCCGCCGCTTTCCTGTCCACCGTGTTTTCGGTTTCCGCGCCGATAAAAACCCTCACCAGTTCGGGGCTGTAGCGGGTAAGCCTCTTTAACGCCTCTTGCCGTAATCCGAAGGAAGTCCCCTTCACGGAAAGTTCAATTCCTCCGTTCTTGACGATTTTCCAGGCGGCGGTAAAAGCCGCGCTCCTGCCCATTCTCGCGCTCAGGCGGTTTCCCAAGCCCATCACTTTGCTTTTTAGTTCCCTATTGTCCATCGCTTGCCTCCGTTCAATCTTTATATTTTAATTGTAGTCCTTAAACTTCTTTTTGTCAATAGAAAATTAAAAATATTTTATCTTTTTTAAATATTTTTAGTAATTCCGCTTAATGCCTGTATAGTAAAATGTAGTTTTTAGGCTATATTTTATTGAATAAGTAGTTTATAGACTATCATTTATATTTTTTATGTGTTATATTATTTGCATGGTAGGATATACAGCGCAAGAAATAGCGGAAAAATTAGGTATAAATTTAAAAGCCGCAAAATTACGGATTTTTCGGGCAGGTATTAAGCCTATAACCAAAGACGCCCTATATGACAAGTCCGTACTCGACATATTAAAAAACACGCCTGGCAAAGGCCGCCCGAAAAAAGCCCCCGCGGACAAGGGCAAGGGCAAGCCGGTGAAGGGTAAAAAACAGCCTTAACTCCAAATCAGGACCGCCGTAGGTACGCATGGAGGGTAGACTTATGTTGTTTTTTATTATACTATGTAATACCGTGTAATATTATGTAATACCATGTAACCATATTTGATAATATGGGTTATAATTAAAGGTAAAGGAAAGATATACCGATTATTGGTAAGCGATGAATAAGAATTAAAAGCGGAGAGAATATTATGATACAGGATGATTTTGAATATTATGCTTCTCATCAAGATGAAATTGTTAATGACCATTTAGGGGAATTCGTCGTCATTAAGGACGCGGCTGTAAAAGGATATTACAGTGATGAGGCCACGGCCTTTGAAGCGATGAAAGAAAACGAATTAGGGACGTTTATTGTTAAAAAATGCCAGCCTTTGGGTACTGACGTAATAACTTATTATAATAATAGGGTTGCCTTCGCATGAAGCCGCAAGCTTTTACCAAAAACGCAAATTCTATCGTTAATAGCATAATAACTGATGCGGCAATGAGGCAGTCGGCTAATCTTTGTCATAATTATAAACTTGCCTGCCAAGAGGTCAGGGTATTAACTCTTTGGGATACTGGCGCGACAGGCTCGTCTATTAGTAAAGGGCTTGCTAATTATCTTGGTTTAAAACCTATTGATATGTGCCTAATTCAAGGAGTCGGCGGTCTTCAAAAATCATCTGTGTATCTTATTGATGTTTTACTCCCGTCCAATGTCGCAATTAATAATGTCAGGGTTACGGAATTTCTTGACAATGGAAGTTTTTCCATGATTATAGGCATGGATATTATTACGTTGGGAGATTTCGCAATATCAAACAAAGATAGAAAAACTATGGTTTCTTTTAGAATTCCGCCTTCAGATAATCCTATTGATTTTGTGCAGATGATAAATAAAGAAGTAACCTAATTACGGTTAATCTCAAGCCCCGTAAATAACGATTTCACCTAACGCCTCTATCAGGCGCGGTTTATGCCCAATGCCTTATCCCCCTTTCAAGAGGTCGCTCCCCAAGCGGATAACTAAGCAAGGGCTCGCCGCGCTTATGCTCTTTGTACGGGGCCGTTTTCGCCGGAATTGGAAGCAGGTCGGCGCAGTCGCTGTCCGGCTCTTCCGGCGCGGATAATTCATAGCATCGCGTAACGCGTTCTATACGGTATCCCAGCAGTTCCGATTTTCCTTGTTTCAAGGCTCGCTGTAGCCGGTCGTAAGAACAGCCTATAGGCGCGAAAACCGCCCTGTGCGCTATTCTCGTGTTTTCAAAATAACGCCCATCGCAAACACACGGATAATGTATCATGCAAATCCCCTTAAAAGCCAGTATTAGCCGTGTTACCGCTATGGTCTATTAATTTGTAATTGTATGATAAACTTATCTTAATTTTTCAAAATGGCTTGCAATTCTTTTTCGGCGGGTTAAGTTTTCTTGGATTCTTATTATTTCGCTTAAAAGACTTTCTCTCACAAATTCCCCTGCAGCCTCAAATCGTATATTTCGCCCGCCCTGATTTGCCTGTTCGTTATTTGCGCGAGAACGTAACCGTCCACGATAAGGTTGATGACCGCCGGCGCGCCCCCGCCGGATTCGCCCCTAGGCGTCACGTCAACGGTTTCCCCCGCGTTTACCCTCAGTCCCACGCCGTCAACCCTCGGCGACAAATCGGGAACGACGAACCGCCCGCCCGTTTCCGCGCCCGGTATGGGGGTGGACAAAATTTTGATCTGTTGTGCGACGCCCGCCGCCAGTACCCCGCCCGCGGCCACGTAATTAAGCGGCGCGGGCATGCTGGCGAGGGTTTTGGTGAACGCCAGATAGGAGTTTATCCCGGCCTCCGCCGCCGCCAAAGCTTTCGCGCCGACCGCCGCCGCCTGATTCTTGCCCGCCGCCAATTCCAGCAGCCGCCCCACGCCGCCCGTAAACTGCGTGTACGCGCCGAGTTTTTCCTCTAATAATTTTCTTTCAAAATCCGCCTGCTTCCGCTGGATGTCGCCGATTTTAAGCGCGAGCGCGCGTTCTATCGCCTCCCTTTCGGCGGAGCCCTCTTCATATAAACTTAACAACTCGGCTTTCTTTTCAAGCAAGAACGATATTTGCCCGTTAAAATCGTCGCTCTGTAATTCGGCCTGCTGCTGCAGGAATTGCGACGCGGCGTCCAGCCGTTCTTTGTCCGCCGCTTTTTCCGTATCGGCAAGGGTTTGCAGTCTTTCCTTAAATGAAGCAACTTTAGCCGCCGTAATCGCCGCTTCGGCTCGCTTTGTTTGTTCTATCTCTGCGGCGGCTAAGGCTTCATCGGCCTTCATCTGCTCGGCGGACTGTTTTTTTCTTTCTTCAATCGCCGCGCGGTTCGCCGCCGCCTGCGCGTCAATGCCCGCCAGTTTGTCTTTTAACGCCCGCTCCGCCGCCTGCTGTTCCTCGTGCGCCGCCCGTACCGCCGCCGCCGAGGCGTTTTTCGCCTCCTGCGCCGACTGCCTGAACCCTTCGTTGAACCCCTTGACGGCTTCGGCGGCTTTTTTAAAACTTTCCCCGACCCCCGGTATTTTGCCGAGCGTTTCCAATAATTTCGCCACGGAGCCCAATACGTTGGTGACGATTATTTCGGCGAGGGACAGGAAGCCGATTTTTACGCCGTTTACGGCGGTTAAAAACTTCTCTTTTACCTGCGAGGCGAACCACCTGAACCCGTATTCGAGGCGCGCGACCCCCTGGCTTATGTATGTTTGCACCGTATCCCAATTTTTAACTAACCATATTAACGCGGGAACTAGAACCGTTAATATCGCGGCGGCTATCGCTATTATAATATTTCCTTTTAGGGCTGTATTAAGACCTTTCATCGCCGCGGTGATAGCGTTAATCGCCACCGTCGCTTTCGAGGCTAACACGAACGCCGTAAGTCCCGCTGTAAGCGCGCCTAGAGACATTGCCGCAATTTTTATTATCCTGTCCCAATTATCTATGCCGGATATAAAAGCCGCTATTTTATTCATTGTTTCCGTAATGCCGGGCAATAAGCCCTCTGTTAATTGGTTTCTCACGCCCTCTAGCGATTTTTTTATTCTTGTTTGAGCGTCAATATAACCCTCTGCGTTTTTCGCCGCGGCGTTAGATATTAAACCGTATTTTCTAGCCTCCTCCCTTAACGCCTCTATTCCCGTCGTTCCCTTTTCTGCCATTAAAATCATCTGTGTGCCCGATTTGCCGAAAGCCGCTTGCGCTAGTTCCGCTTTTGAAAATTCGTCCGGGGCTTTTTTAATCGCGTTGATTAATAAATTGAACGCCTGTTCGTTCGAGGATGCGTTTTTAATTTGGGCTAATAACTGCGGATTTGTTTCTTTAAGGGCGTTCGTCAAAGAGCCCGAACCGCTCTTCACGTCGGCGACGGATTTGTTTAATTTTTTTAAGGAGTCCGCTAGATTATCAACGCCGCTCGTTTTCGCGGCATATTCTAATTCTTGAAATTGTTCCGCCGTCATCCCGACTAACATGGAGGTTTTAGCGTATTGATCTCCCGCTTCTGCCATTTTTTGCGTCATAGCCCCTACGGCGGCAAGCCCCGCGCCGATGGCGGCATAACAGGCCTTCGCCGCTCTTTCCACGCCCTTCATTATCTCGGCTTGCGCTTTTTTTATATCGTTTGCCTCCTTTATTTTGTTTTTTAATATTTCTTGTTCTCGCGCCAGGCGTTGAACCGCTTCGCTTTCGGGGTCAAGCCCCGATTTTATAAGGCGTTCTATTTCGCGCCTGTAGGCGGCCTGCTGCGCCTCCATGGCGGCCGCTTCGCCTTTCGCCGCCGTAATCGCCGCCCCGGCGAGCTTTTGCCTGTCTATGAATTTATCCACGCTTTCAGACTTGAAGCCCTCGGCGAACTTCTCCATTTTCGCGCGGGTGTCTTCGGATGCGTCGGCTAACGCCTTGAATTGGCGGGCCGCCTCGTCAAAATCCGCCTTTATGCGGAGGCTTAAATCAGCCATGGATATATGCCCCCGTTGTTATATCTTTTTTATAAAAATATCGCATATTTTTTGTTACAAAAAATACGCTTCGGCGGCGATTGCTTCGGCGGCGGCGATAGGCAATATTTGCCAGAAGTCGTTTACGGTGGTAATCTTTGAATGGTCGTATTCAAAATCTTGAAAGCCGTCCACGCACTCTTCAAAAAACTGTTTGAAATTATAATCTCTTGAAATTATAGCATTTTTTTTATTTTTTACCGTTATTAAATACGGCTCTTTTTTTATCGGGATTTTTTTGAAAATTATCTTTGCGGGCACTTTGTCTTTGTCGTTATCGAAAGAGTTAAATATTAATACTACCTTTTCTGCCATTTTAACCATCCTTGTCTCCCGACAATGAGCGTTATTTAAGTTTATTATAGCGTATTTTGATTTTATGTCAATATTTTGCTTTTACCGCCGCCGGTAATGAACGCCTTTATTTCGTCCGTTAAAATATTAACATGGGCGTAAGCCGTATCTGTCATTACCTTCCGCACTTTGTGGGCGTCGCTTTCGTGAAGCCCCATCATCGCGCAAATAACGGAAGCCGAAGATTCGCCGGCGTCCAAGAAAGTGTTTCTGAATATCGAGTACAAGCCCCCGACGGCGGACGTTACCAGCTCGCGCCGGATAATATCGCCGCGGAGAATTTCGGTTTGTACCTGAAGGCGGTCGGCGATAGCTTTCTCTTTACGTTCTTTGAGAGCGGCCAGTATGTCCGAAGCGTCCGTGCCGTCCGTCCGTCCGTCCGCCTTACCCGGCTCTTTATCCGCGCTCGGTGATTTTCGGCTGATTCTTTTTTTCAAAATCTTTGATAAGGCGGAAAGACGACTTAATACAGCTTCCGACTGCGGACTGCAGAAAATCTTTCGCTTTCGCTTTTACGTCCGGCGGAAGTTTAACCTTCGTTTCTTCCTCGATGGCCTCTATTACGCGGTCGGGAAAACCCTTAAATATCCGCGTTTCCAGTTCCGCGAATTTTTCTAAAAAGACCCGTATGGAGTTGAACGGGATATAATTCTTTTTTATAAGCTCGGTTTGTATCTCGTTCTTTTTGCACTGGTAGGTCAGTTTCCGCAGGTAGTTTCCACTTTTGTTTTCGGGGCTTTCCGCGTCCCGCTCGCGCTTTGAAGTTCCGGCGGTGTTTTGCACATAACGCCTGACGAGCGGGTTGTTCGCGTCCACCAGCTTTCCGCGCCTACCCACAGGTACGGCGAGGACAATGCCGCGTTTTTCCTGATTTTTAACCCATGTCGTAACGGCTGCCCGCGTAACGCCCGCGCGTTTCGCGAGTTCGGCAAGGCTTACCGGTTCCGTTCCTGATTTTTTCTTTTTTGCCATAAGCCACTCTTTATAGAATAAAATTAAACGCCCAAAAAAGGCGTTGTTAAAATGTTTATCTGAAAAAAATTATCCGCAACACCGCAAATGACCGGCCTTTGCGACCGGTCCGGCCGCTCGTTCATTTTTTTTACAGTACCTTTTTAATGTTAAGCCGCGTTATTAACCTCATAATCGGAAGGCATGAAACAGTCGGGCTGTCCGGGATTTTCCCCGCGCCAGCTCTCCAGTTTTTTCTCCCGTTCCTGCCTGTCTTTCTCATTCGCCGCTTTTATTTTCTCCAGTTCGCCGGAAAACGAAACAAAATCTTCCGGCGGTTCTCCCGGCTTTTCGCTTATAGGCCGCAGTTTGTTTCTTGCGATGGGCGGCAAGCCTTTGGACGCAAGCCATCGCCCGGCGGCGATTTGCCCCGTACTGCGCAGGGTTTCCTCGTGGTAGTCCGAGGCGAAAGCGCGGATCATGTCGGACTTGTCGATGTAATACGTCTTTACAAGATAGCCGATTACGTTTTCGCTGTTGCCGTCAAGGTAAAGCAGCCGCCTCAGCGCGTCTTCGCCGGTATAGTTATTCAACACCTCAAAATATTCTAACAGCGAGTGTTCCTTTATGGCCTTTATAAGCCCTTTGGCGGCCTCGCAAGCCATAAGCCCTATGTCCTCATAGTTCTGCCCCGGCTCTTTTTTTACCAATAAGACATTAAAAGCCCTCGCCGCTTCCTTTTGAAAAAAAGCCTTTTCCCTTTTTTTCCGCTTCATGCTCATACTCATGGTTTTTGATCTCCTACATCATCCCGACGTTGGTTTATTAGGCCTGCCATACGGCCAGCCTTTAAGTGATTAATATATCCGGCTCACCCCCTTCCAATTCTTAACGGCTTTACCGTACCGGCAAGTCCTCAAATATCGCGCATATCGCATAAACGCATATCCCCCTAAAGGGGGATATGCGTTTATGCGTCTGCGTATGCCGTGTACGCATAATGCATATTTATGATGTTTATGCGTTTTTTCTCTTGCCTTCATCTGTTTTCCCTAAAAACACCAATCCGCCGTTAAGGTGGATATTATTTTTGATTAAAAGACCGTCAACGGCCTGATCAAATTGGCATTTTCTCTTATTTATTTCGTTCTTAAATTTTTGACATAATTCTTTAATGCACATATTGCCGTTTTCAGTTTCTTTCAAGGCCTGCAGTATCCATTCTTGATTCGCGCCTATACCTTCGACCGGCGTCGCGTAATTTTCAACCATATCCAATACCGCCGAAGTCTCGATTTCCCCGTCCTCGTTGAGGATATACCCGCCGCCGTCATCAATCAGCTTGACCGACCGCGCCTTAAAAGCCATAGGCGGCAGAAGCTCCGACTCCTTGCTCTTCGTGTTCGACATGATAATATTCCGCTCCCTGTCCACCTCGAGCCGATATTCGCCGTCAACCGCAGCGTGCAAAAGCGAAGCCCCCCGCGCCCTGTCCTTGTTGGCGTGCCCGGTGTGGTGTATTATCAAAACCGCCATGTCCGGAAACGTCGCCCTTATCTGGTCAACCTTCGCCAAGCCTTCGGCCGCGGCGGAAGTGTCCGAGTCGTCGTCGCCGAGCGATCTCGCCCAAGTGTCGATGACCGCGAGCGCGGCCGGCTCCGTTTCCGCCTTAATCGCCTCGTCAAGAGCCTTAATCAATATGTCCGCCGCCGCCGACAAATTGACCGCGCCTTCGTACCTGTAAAGCGGCGCGTCCAGTATCGGCCTGTTTTCCTGCCCCCAAGCCCTGAAACGGCGGATAATGCCGCTCTGTCCTTCCGCCGCTATGTAATAAACCGCGCCTTTCCTCTTAACAGGCATACCGTAAAAATCGCGGCCCGTGGCTATGCAGGCGGACAGGGCGACCGAAAGAAAGCTCTTGCAAGTCCCGCTGTCGCCGAAAACCATGCCGAGCGCCCCGGCCTCCAAAAAGTTCTTGACCACCCACCGTACCGGCTTGATTTCCGCGCCGCCTATTTTCACGAAGCGCGGCGTTTTTCCCGCCGCCCTGCTTTTCCGACCGTCAAGGATTCCGTTTATGGCCGCGAAAGTGGCGGCGTCCCTCTCCACGCCGTCGCTGATGAGCCTGCCCGCGTGTTCCATGACGGCCTCATAGTCGTCCTGCGTCAGCCTTATGTTATGCGGAAGCGTGAATTCAAATATGCGGTTTATTTTGTTTTTATTATTTTTACGACTATTGACATTAACAGGGTTATAAGATATATTTTCATTATCAACCTTGCCCGTCCCGGTGGCCGCTTCGCCCGCGCCAGCCGGGTTTTTTGTTTTTAGCACTTTTATTTCTCCTTCCGTCTCCCGACGGTAGTTTGTCAGTTTCACCTAATGCCAGCCCCGTAAAGGGCGGCATTAGGTGTCATGTGTGGTTTGCTGTTTTTTATGCGGCATGGTTTCCGCCTTCCCCCGACGTTTTAACGCCCGGAATAACGCTTTTTTCAATGACAATCCTGTACTTCGGCTTCCCGTCGTGAAAAACTATCTCAAGATTTACACGCGCAAAAGACAGGCCGTCAAGCGTTTTTTCAAGTTCGGTTAAAACGTCAGACGGCAGCTTCATGGGCGTTTCCCCGCGTCGTCGTTTTCGGCGGCTGATACGCCGATTCTAGGAATTGGTCAATATCCTCCCTCCTGAAAAGATAACGGCGCCCGACGCGCCTGTAGCCTATTTCGTTGTTTGAAATAAATCTCCTCAGCGTCGCCTCCGATACGCGCAGCTCGGGAGCTGCGGTTTGAATTGTAAATAAATCCATGCTTATCCCCCTGTATGAACATTATTTTTTATTACTGTTCAATACATGGTTTTAATGTGGAATAGACAACCGCTATGCTCAACAAAAAAATACTAGACCGTTGGCGTAATTCAGATGAATTAAGAATAAGTTACAGTTTTAATAAATCTTTTATTTTCGCGTAACCCCTGCTGTCTTTGCCTTTGTCCTGTCTTTTATTCATATAGAACGATTGTTTTAACTTGCCCTTTTTTATATCAAAATCTAATTCTACGACGCTCCAGAAAAAAGTACATTTGTATTTTTGATAATAAAAATATTGGGCAAGGCTTATAAGGCTGTAATTCCATTTTAACTTTAGCTTCTTTTTATCTACGGTTATTATTTTGTTTTTCCATAATGTATCAAAATTTTTAATAAATTGAGGGAACAATCCCAAGCATAGCGCAGGGGTTTTTATCTTATATTTAGGTATATAACAGTAATTTTCGTTTTCTGAAAATATTAATTCAAGCATTTCCCCTCCTCGTTTTGGTAGGTACTCCCATATTATACCACAAACAACGCCTACAACCGAAGTTGTAGGCCGTCTTTTACGCTCCTTTTTTCAGCACGGGAAAATTCAACACGCCCGCCGCCTCCCCGCTAAGGTCGGCCATCTCCTGTTCGCGTATGTGGTCAGCGTAAGCCTCCGTCTGCTGTAACGTCTTATGCCCGCCGATTTTCTGCGCCTTCCTTATGTCGGTTTTATTCGCCCATGTGGTCAAGGCGTAATGGCGTAAACTATGGAAAGATACGCCGCGCCCCGTAATGTCAATCCCCGCGCTTTCAACGGCTTTCTTAAAATAAAACGTAAATATCCAGTCGTTGCAGGGCTTGTCCGGCGTAACGTCCGAAAAAAATATAAACTGTTCCCCGCTTTCGGTTGTTGGGTTTTCCGCCAGCAGTTCCATCAATAGGGCGCGGATTTCCGGCAATAACACGCCTCGGCGCTCTTCGCCGTTTTTCGGGGTTTTTAATCCGTCGTGTATATTCCAGTTATGCCTTATGTAAATGACTTTATCCCCTATGTCTTCGCGCCTCAGAGCTAGGCACTCGCCCATCCGCATGGCACTGGTAGAAGACAGCATAAAGGCGCAGTACGCTTTTTTATTTTCCCAATAATCGGCGTTTCTCAATTTTTCCATTTCGCCGTCCGTTAAAATGCCGCGCTTTTTTTCGCCGCCGGAATATCCGCCCAGCCCTGCGGTTACGTCTTCGGGTATCATTTTTTCATTAAATGCCCAGCGCAGGGCGACGCGCCCCGGCAATACGACGTTATTGACGGTTTTCCCCGCAAGCCGTTTCCGCAGTTCTATCCCGAAATTCCGCAAGTCCTGCCGCGTTACCTCAGCCAGCGTTTTGCCTGAAAAAACTGGCTCCCACTCCCTCCTGATCATCTGCCGCGTCCTTATGCAGTAATTTCGCGTAACGCCCGACCCCCGCGCCCGCTTGTCCTTCAGGTATTCGGAATTG
>Ga0268262_10006004_pt1 | contig 11811 bp, 15 predicted proteins | sample TergutNc150P3_FD_190354 | JGI IMG/M metagenome (GOLD analysis project Ga0268262, IMG submission 190354) | Nasutitermes corniger P3 segment gut microbial community from laboratory colony in Florida, USA - Nc150 P3 (SPAdes) (version 2) | ecosystem: Host-associated > Arthropoda: Insects >... | reverse complement strand
CCGCAAGGTGCGGCGGCTTGATACGTGGTCTGCCCACTTTGCCTTCGGTGGAATTAAGGAGCGCGGAGTTTTCGCCGCACACATAAGCGCCCGCTCCCGAAATTACATGAATGTCAAAATCTTTGCCTAAGTAACCTGCGGCGCGTACATTCTCAATCGCCGCAAGGAGCTTCTTTTGCAATTTGCGGTACTCGCCGCGGACATAAATGTATCCGGCTTTCGCTTTGAAGACCGCTCCTGCAATCATTATTCCTTCCAACAATTTAAGAGGCAGTTTGTCCATGATGAGCCGATCTTTGAAAGTGCCCGGCTCTCCCTCGTCGGCGTTACAGACAATATATTTGGGCGTTTCAGGAATGCGCAAAAGATGTTCCCATTTACTGCCGACAGGATACGCCGCCCCGCCGCGCCCAAGGAGCTTTGCCTTTTTTACCTCGGCGATTATTTCTTCAGGAGAGCTTGCGGATGTCTTTTTAAGAGCGGTAAAACCGCCCGCTTTTTCATAATCGGAAACGGAAAGAGGGTCGGCTTTATCCGCGCCCTCTGTCAGTATATTTACTAATTTTGACATAGCGCTTTTAACTCCTGTGCGTTTCCCTCACGGCAGAATTTTACCAGCGATTTAACTTTTTCCTCGCTCAAGCCGCCGAACACATCATCGCCTATTTTAGCGACAGGACCCACATCGCACGCCCCTACGCAGCTTGTGTAAAAAAGCGACAGTTTACCGTCCGCCGTAGTTTCGCCCATTTTGACGCCTGCCGCCGTTTCAAACCACTGCGCGACTTCTTGCGAGCGTGAAAAAAAGCAAGGCGTACTTCTGCAAATTTCCACAACATACTCGCCCCTAGGACTTGTACTGAACATAGCGTAAAAAGTAAGAACATCGAAGATTTTTGAAAGCGGGACTTTCAGAACATCAGCCGCCAACTGCGCCCACTGTTTTTCCACAAAGTTTTTCCCCGAGGCGGCTTGAATATCAAGTAAAACGGCAATGAGCTGTTGAGGATCATTGTCATATTTTTCCATTATTTTTAAGACTTGCTCTTTAGAGAGTTCCTGCATATTTTCCAGTTTAACACACAATAGAAGTTGTGGCGACAAAACGATGTCCGATATTGTCCACCATTACACTAAAGCCTTCTATTGTTCGCACGCCTAAAAGCGACATATCGCTGTCTTCGGCGAATACTACTTCATCAATTGTGGAGTAGCCCTCGGCGGTGAGTATGGCGTAACCTATGTCCCTCTCAATTGTCTGCTTGTTTGCCATTACAAATCGTTTTTTTCCGCGCGGAGTTATACCGATGCCTAGAAGTTCTTTTTTCGGTAACCACGATACTTCCGAACCGGTATCGACCAATACTTCTATTGGCGGCGTAGAACGGTCTTCTTCTTTCGGGTTTATGGCTGTCAGGTTTACCATAAATTTACTCACTTTTGCATCTCCTTGCCTAAAAACATTATACACCATTATATGATAAAAATTCTACCGTATACTGGTACAGAAAACTTACGCAAGTTATAATATACCAATGGAACTTGAAAAACTGATAGTACCCCGTTTCTTAAAATATGTCCGCTATGATACCGAAAGCGATCGCCATGCGGAAAAAACTCCTTCCACTCAGGGGCAGTGGGAACTTGCGAAAACTTTGCAAGATGAGCTTTCGGCTCTTGGGCTGAAAGATGTAAAAACTACGGAGTACTGCTATGTGATTGCCCGCCTGCCCGCAAGCAAAGGAAAAGAAAACGCTCCTTGTATCGGTTTCCTTGCCCACCTTGATACGGCAAGCGATGTTACGGGCAAGGACGTTAAACCTCAGTTTGTGCAAAATTATAACGGTGGAAAAATAGAGCTTGCAGACGGTCTCTGCCTTGACCCCGAAAAAGAGCCTGATCTTGCGGAGCAAAAAGGCAAATCAATTATTCACAGCGACGGAACTACGCTCTTGGGAGCGGACAATAAAGCGGGCATTGCGGAAATTATGGTTGCCGTGGAGTATTTAATTTCCAATCCGCAGATAGAGCATGGACAAGTGGAAATTATTTTTACTCCCGACGAGGAGACCGGCAAGGGACTGCCTGAATTCCCGCTTGAGGAAATAAAGTCCGCTTTTTGCTACACGGTGGACGGCGGCGCTTTGGGCGAAATTGAGAGCGAGTGTTTTAACGCTTGGAAAGCCGACATCGAATTTGTTGGCAAGGCGATTCACGTGGGGCACGCAAGGGGCAAACTTGTCAACGCTTTGCTCATGGCGTCGACATTTGCGACGCTTCTTCCCCGCAGTGAAAGCCCCGAAGCCACCGACGGCTATTACGGCTACTACTGCCCCATGGAAATTTCAGGCGATTTGGAAAAAGCCGCTCTTGAAGTGCTTCTTCGTGATTTTGACTCAGACGGCATGAAACGGCGGCTTGCGGCTTTAGACGCCTTCGCTAAAACGGTGGAAACCCAATTTCCGGACGGCAAAGTAATTGTTAAAACTAAGCCTCAATATTATAATATGAAATTGAAGATTGACGAAAAGCCTGAAGTATTACAAAGGCTTAAACAGGCTGTTGAAAATACAGGCGTTGAATGGCATTTAAAACCTGTACGTGGCGGAACGGACGGATCACGGCTGACGGAGCTTGGTATTCCCACTCCGAATATTTTTACAGGCGGTCGTAACTTTCACAGCCGCCTTGAATGGGTCAGCGTAAGCGAAATGTGCGCCGCTTGCAGAGTGATTATCGAATTAATAAAGTTGCCGTAGGGCGATAATGTTTTTAAAACGGGAGTAAATTTTATGGCGGATACATTAACAACGGTTTTCAGCGATCAAATAAAAAGGGTAATGAAACATGCAAAACCCACAACCGTAATAACGGAAGACAATGTGTATCAGGAAGGCGACCCGAATATTTTGTCGGTTCTTGATGAAATGGTGGATTCTTTACTTCTGCCCGGAAGCAGTCTTGCCGGAATGAATCACCTTGAAGAACTTTTGGAAAAAGCCGAGTCGGGGAAAGCGTGTCTTCTTCTTGTTGAACATTACAGCAACATGGATCTTTCGATTGTTTCGCTGATGGCGCGGAAGGAAGGCGGTCGCGGCAAAGCAATTAGCGACGCGCTTATTGCCATCGCCGGAATGAAATTAAATGAAGATAACCCCATTGTCGCCGCCTTTGCCGGAGCCTACGATAAAATCGTAATTTTCCCAAGCCGCTCTTTGCAGGAATTAGACCCGGAAAAAGACAAGGCGGAAATAGCGCGCGGCAATGCCATTAACCGCGCCGCGATGAAGTCGCTTATCAGGCATAAATACAAAGGAAAACTCATTCTTGTATTTCCGTCGGGAACGCGTTACCGCCCGTGGGATCCCAATACCAAAAAAGGCGTGAGGGAGATCGATTCTTATATCCGCTCTTTTGATTACATGTGTTTTGTCGCTCTTAACGGCGAACTTCTGCGCGTGCAGAAAACCGACATGTTAAATGACATTGTAAGCAAAGACGTTTTTCGAGTTACAGTGAGTCCTGTTGTAAAGTGCAATGAATTCCGCGATAAAATTTTGGCGAAGATTACTAATGAAGAAGAAGATAAAAAACAAGCGGTTGTAAACGAGATAATGAACGAACTCGAAAGAATGCACACTGCCGCAGAACCAGAAAGATTAAAACTTTTAAATAAATAAAGAAAACGCGGCGCAACTTTCGCCTATCGGTAAAAGCGCGCCGCTTGTAACGGTACTTGTGAGCTTAGCTATTTGTAAGCAGCTTACCAGTTACCGCCGCCTCCGCCTCCGCGTTCACGGCGAGGTTTATCCATCGCTTCGTTTACGCGCAGTTGGCGTCCGTCAAATTCGCGGCCGTTTGTGCCCGCGATTGCCGCAGCGGCTTCTTCATCGCTGCCCATTTCGATAAATCCGAACCCTTTTGAGTTGCCGGTTTCACGATCGAAAATGATCTTGGCTGACGCTACGCTGCCAAATTGTGAAAACAGGTTTTTCAGACCATCCTCGGTGGTGTTGTAGGAGAGGTTACCGACATACAGTTTCTTTGCCATTGAGAAAATTCCTTCGCCCGGAATAAACAGGATCGTAATTAAACGAGGCTGAATTGGTGCGTCCGGGCGGCGCTGACATCTTTCTTGGTAATGTTTAAAACAACGTTTCAAACAGCGCCGTAAACGATGCCTGAATTAACTTTACGGTTTTGCCGAAAAATTAATCCGGTGGACTTGCGTCCAAGTATTCACATTCGCACAAGCGAACGAATTAAATTCCTCTTGTCGTTAAGACATGAGAAAGTCAATACATAATTGTTAAGGGAAAAAAAACGAAAGGAAGCAGACAAGATCAGAACCCCTAAACCGCGCGGTTTTTTTAAAAATCCGCAAAAACAAACTCTACTCAATTTCTAAAAATCATCCAACTAATGCAAATATAAACTTATTAAAAAATAATGTCAATACTTTTTTAATTTTTTTACGAAATTTATCCGTATAATAGCTTTATAGCAGTTTTTATGTTAGAGGCTGATTTTAGCCCTTTTACGGGAGTTTCCGGCACAGGACCTAAAAATGAGCTGAAACCAAGCTCGGTTGCGGTTTTTACCCTGTTGGAAAGGCGGTGTATGGGGCGAATTTCCCCTGTCAGCGATAATTCTCCGGCGATTGCCATGTCCGCAGGCAGGGCAAGCCCTGTTCTGGCTGAATAAAGCGCGCAGGCAAGGGCTAACTCCACGCCAACCTCGGTAATTCTGATGCCGCCGGCGGCATTTACGTACAAATCCTGGTCGGAAAGCCTTATTCCGGGCTTTCCTTGAATGTTTAAGTGCTTTTCCAGAGCGGCGGCAATGCGCGAAACCCTGCCCGAGTCGATTTTATCGGAAAAAACACGGCTGATTGTCCCTTTTGCCGGAATGGTAAGCGCTTGAATTTCCACAAGTATCGTCCTTGTCCCCTCAAGAACCGCCGCAATCGCCACCCCGGCAGGCAGTTCCCCTTCGCGCCTGACAAGGAACATTCGCCCCGTATCTTCCACGGGGGTAAGCCCTTTTTCGCCCATTGTAAAAATCCCAATCTCGTCTGTAGAGCCAAAACGGTTTTTTGACGCGCGTAAAAATCGGCAGTCGGCGTTTCCGTTTAATCCGGCGGTTTTATCGTTTTCCTCAAAATAAAGAACCGTGTCTACCATGTGTTCTAACGTTTTGGGTCCCGATATAACTCCCTCTTTTGTAACATGCGCCGTTAAAATCAAAGCCGCGTCATGTTCCTTCGCCCAGGAGATTAATTCAAAGGAGCAGAATTTCATCTGGTTTACGCCGCCCGGCGCGGAATCCGCGTTTTCGGAGTAAAGCGTTTGAGTGGAATCAATCAAAACAAGAACAGGTTTAATTTTATTTAAGACAGTTTCAATTTCCTCAAGGTTTCCGGAACAGAGAATTTCAATTCTCTCCATGACATTTTTGTCCGCGCTTAACCCCAGCCTGTCCGCCCTTAGCCGTAACTGCCCTGCGGACTCTTCGCCGGAGACGTATAAAACTCTCCCCTTCGTCAGCGCGGCGGCGGCGGTTTGCAAAAGCAAAGTTGATTTGCCTATCCCCGGTTCACCGCCGATAAGAACAGCGGAACGTTTCATAATGCCGCCGCCGAGTACGCGATCAAGCTCTCCGATACCGCTGCTTATGCGGCTGCCTTCCATTGGATCTACCGCGGAAAGAGGCATGGTTTGCGCCGCCTCGCTGTTTTTTCTTGCCGCGCCGCGTTTGCTGAAGTTTTCATTTTTTAAAACAGTTTCTATCAGGGTGTTCCATTCGCCGCATTCGGGACAGCGACCAAGCCATTTTGATTCTTCATGTCCGCAGGAAGTGCATTTGTAAATAATAGTTTTGTCTTTTTTCATACAAAAAAATCCTGTTACCGTTTTTATTTACTGCGCGGCGTTATGCGGATACCGGCTCCGAAGCGCCAGCCTTCAATCGCCGGAAGATTTTCGCCTGTCCATGTTTTGTAAACGGGAAACCACGCGCGTAAATCAAAACCAAGCAAAAATTTTTCGTTTATCGGAAAATCTATCCCTATTCCCGCCGCAGGCATAAACCAGCGCGCGTTACTCCAAAAATAATCGCGGATAGCGTCTGTTTGTAATTTAGGATCGGTTTCAATCTTACCTGTAAAATCCGAAGAATGATTTAACCCGATAGCCAAAGCGACGACGCGTAAATCCGCCGCGGGTCCCGCGTAAATGCGGAAAGCAGAGCCTTTATTGCCAAGAGAAAAATTACCTGTAAACTGAATACCTGTGATAAAACCGATAACAATCGCGGAACGGTTTTCGGGATTACACGCCATAGGATACCCTAACGCGGAATTGTATTCGTAATTTGTAAAATAAATATCCTCTGTAAATTCAAGTCTTAGAGGACCGGCAAGCTTAAATGACAATGCTCCTCCCAATGACGGAAGAATAGGAAACGGATCGGCGTCAACGCCGTTATCAGAGGGGAAGCAGAGAATATTACCGGTTATTGACGGCTGTATATTGCTTGCGGAAACGGAATTTACGGGAATAAAAATTATGAGGAGAAAAAATAACAATACCGCGATCTGTTTTGGACGCGGCAAAAAAACATCCATATTTTCAATATAACGTAAAAAAAATATCCGGGCAATTGCAATGAAACAAAAACCCATTTTTTGTCAAGCAAAATGACTTTAAAATAAGCCGATAATATATCATTTTGTAAAAAACTGTATTTTTCTTGATTGTTTTTTGAATATCACATAATATTATGATATAATACTTTCACTAAGGAGAAAAAAATGAAAAAAGCAATTTTACTGACCTTGATTCTCGCTGTACTTTCCGCTGGAGTAGCTTTTGCGCAAGAAGAGGATGATTTTCCAAAAAACGTTATTACCGTTGACCTTGGACCAACAGTTGCCGCGCTGCTCTTTGGAGGAACTTCATCAGCGCTTGAAGGAATGGGAAAAATAGTTGGCTTGGATCTTAGTCAGGGCGGTTTCAAAACTTCCGGTTTCGGTATTGGAGCGCAATATGAAAGGCTATTAACGGAGAGAGTGGGCGTTGCGGGAAGATTTGCCTATATGCAAATGGGTACAGGATCAACTTTAGGCGACTTTGGTAAGACTAGTATAGATATTACTTCTTTTTCTATTGAAGCTCATATTAAATATTTCTTTGATGAAACTATGTTTGTAGATGCTATGCTGGGGTATGCGAATATGACAGCCAAATTTGGATACGAAGTATCATTGCCCGGAATACCATCTCTTTCCAATCCTAACCCTCCTCCCACCATAACAAAAAAAGGATTTGAGGTTCCAAGAGATTATTTAAAATTAGGCGTAAAACTTGGCTGGAGATTCGATTTCGGCGAGCCCGGCGGATTTGTCTTTGAACCTTCATTTGGGTGGAGCTTCGGCATATCAAACTCCCCTACTATTGTGGATAAAGCTTCAGCTGCGCTTATGGGAGATAAAGGAAAATCTATGGATAGTACTACCAAGCAAATACTTGAATTTCTGACAGGAGGATTCGACGGTTTAGTATTTGTCGGCGGTCCTCGTGTTGTTTTGGCTGTAGGATGGCTTTTTTAACAAATAGTAAAGCTGTTCGGAAACTGTACGGCGATTTCAGCCCAAATTCAGTTTCCGAACAATTTTTATTGCGGCGTTATACAAAAACAAAATAACCGTTATTCCAAATAATAAATCTATAATATGATATAATATTAATCATGGAAAAAGCAGAAATTGCTGTCGCCCTGTGCGCGGTCGGCGCGGAAAAAGTTGTCTCAAATGAATTGAAAAAACTGACTGACAAAGACGGAAATCCATATATCAAAGTTGAAGATTCTCTTTACGGCAGAGTGCGATTCAAGGCGGACAAAAAAGGCTTGTACAAAGCGTTGATTGGTCTTCGCGCCGCCGATAGAGTACTGCTTGAAATTGCCAATTTTAAAGCGACAGATTTTGACGCTCTTTTTGAAGGAACCGCCGCGGCGGAATGGGAACGGCTTGTCCCGAAAGGCATGGGGCTGAAAGTCGCCAAAGTCCGCGTAAACCGCTCGCAGTTAAAAGCGGAAACAAGTATACAGTCAATCGTTCACAAAGCGGCGGCGCAGAGACTTTGCGACAAGTACAAAGTCAGCCGCCTTCCTGAGCAGGTGATGACGCGCAGAGACGAAGACGCGCAAATAAAAATTGCGGAAGTGCGGGTTTACATAGAGAAGGATATAGTTTCCCTGCTTGTAGATTTAAGCGGGGAGCCGCTTTTTAAAAGAGGGTACAGGAGCGAAGGCGGAGCCGCGCCGCTTAGGGAAACAACAGCGGCTTCTATTTTGCTTTTATCCGGCTGGAAACGAAAGTTTCCGCTTTACGATCCTTTCTGCGGTTCCGGTACAATTTTGATAGAAGCCGCAATGTACGCGTGGGACATGGCTCCCGGACTTGGCAGAAACTTTGCTATTCAGGATATGCTGATAGCGGACTCAAAAACTGAACAGCAGGTACGCGATGAATTCCGCGCTAAAATTAATTTTAGCGGCGCGGACGGAGGGCGTCTTGTCAGGATAGCCGGAAGCGACGAAGACTTGCGTTCGATATCAATCGCGGCTTCAAACGCGGCGCGTCTGCGCGACATTGCGGAGGGCAGAGAACCGCAAAGGGGGATTCGCAGTGCGGATAAATCTTTAGGGATGGAGTTAAAAGTTCTGCCAATGACGCAAGCGCAGTCCCCGTACCCGGACGCCGGTTTATTGATAACTAATCCGCCTTACGGGAAAAGGCTTGGAGACCAGTCTGCGGCGGAACAGATATACAGGGATATGGCAAGTTTGGCTCAACGTTTTTCAGGCTGGAAATTAGCCGTAATAACCGACCATAGCGGTTTTGAGAGCTTTTTCGGGAAAAAAGCGGACTCATGCCGTGAAATAAGTAATGGCGCAATACCTTCCTTTTTTTACCAATATGATGTATTATAGTATAATGGAGGCGGGATGGCTGCACCAGTAGAACATGATAAAAGGCAAAAAAAGATATTAGAAAAAGCCCTCGCTGTTTTTATGGAAGAAGGGTTTGAAGACGCAACTTATCAGAAAATAGCCGATAAGTGCGGAATAACAAGGACAATACTTTATCTTTATTTTAAGAATAAGAAAGAGATATTTATATACAGTATTAAACAATTTTTAATGAGCATTGAGGAACACCTTACTTCAATACGAACCAATACTTCTTTAAGCTGTCAGGATAAACTTACAAAAGTGCTTTTTGCCATTTTTAAACTGTTTGAACAGAATCTCAAACTGCTTTTGGTTTTAATTGATTATCTTTTGCATATTTCAAAAAAGGATATCAATCCGGCAATACGGGTACGGCGCAGAGTAGTAAAACTTCAGCATATTTTAGCGACAATTGTTATTGACGGCGTAAAATCCGGGGAACTGAAAAAAGTCAACATAAAAAAAACAAGGAATTATTTATACAGTTTTATTGAATCGGCAATTTATCAGATGGCTATTTTAAAAAAAGAAAACATTGACGAATTAAAAGAAACGGTAATTTTTGCCGTTGAACAGCTTAAAGCCTGAGGTTAAACTTTAAAATGCCGTCTTGAATTTGTTTTATTAAAAACGGATAATATTTTTCATGGATACCGGACAGGCGATTTATATTTTTAGTCAGCTTATTCTTGGGGCGGTTGCGGCGTTTTTAGCTATTTTACTTTGGCCTCGGATCAGAGAAACCGCGTGGCTGTTGGTTATCTTTGGCGCTATTGTCGCTTACATTGAAACCGTGTATTCTATTTTACAAAAGTTTGGAATCGCCGGAGAAGAATTAGTAATACTTGGATCAATCCCGTTGATTTCTTTTATACTTCCTTCCGTACGGATGATTTTTTTCATAGTTGCTTTTGCAATAATGGTTTATAAACAATCCCGGCATAATTAGCCGGTTAATTTAGGAGAGTAAAAATGAAAGCTGTTATTTTCGGACTCATATTTCTAGCCGCCGCGGTTTTTGCCGTATTGCCGCCGTCAGTATTCGGTTATGGTCTTAACTGGGGAAACGACGTGCTGATATTTCTCCGCGGCGGACTTCCTGTCTTAGCGGTATTAATCGGTATCATCGCAATTTTCATCGGCATTGCCGACATTAAAGATCGCGCCGAAGCAAAGAAAGAAGAAGCTGAAAACAAATAGCAGGCGCGGCGGATTTTTTACTTTAGTACTGTTACGCCGTAATTTTTTGCGGCGGTTATCAAGTTTTCATCCAATGTGCAGAGAGCGGCTTTTTTTCGTCCCGCCAATTCCAGATAGGTGGCGTCATAGGAACTGATATTGTAATCATTGCACAGACGCAGAAGTTTTTCGGCGTAGCCGGGACCTGTTTCAAAATCACAGGTGAGACGGATAGCGGACAATGGCGGAAAAAATTTTATAACTTCGTTAAATGTGCAGCGCTTACGCCTCATTAAATTTTTGAAAATATTGGCTATTTCATACCACAATAGTTGAGGCGCAAAAATTTCTTCATCTTCCCCTATTTTGGCTCGTATTTTTTCAACCTTTGGGTTTGCTTCATCAGGAATAATAAGTGCGCCGACAAAAGAGGCGTCAAATACATAGATCAATATTTACGTCCGTCCTCAATCGCTTCTCGGATATTGAATGAACCGGGTTCACCTCGATAATTTTTACGCAGTTCTTTCATTTTTTCAAAAGCTTCTTGGCGTGTCATTTCCGGTTCTTGTTGGAAAGGGATTATCTTAGCAACGGGCTTCCCTCGTTTTGTAATGACGAAATCTCCGCCGTGCTCGACTTTCTCTATTATTTGCGAAAAATGAGTCTTTGCTTCAAAAGTTCCGATTTGTTGATTAAGCATATTTACCTCTATTAACTAGTTTAACAGACTAGTCTAATTATAGCAAGAGGTTTAAGAAGCAAGAAACACCGTCCCTTTTTGTCCGCCTGCCGCAAGGGTTTCAAGACTGCGGGGTTTGCCGCCGTTTGCGAGGATTGCAGGGATACCGTAACTTAAAGCCAGTTTTGCGGCTTCCAGTTTGGTGGCGATACCGCCTGTTCCGAAATCGTTTGTTGCTCCTATACTGATGTCTTTCTGCACGGCGTCAATATCTCTCACTTCCTCAACAAGGACTGCGTCATCATGCTCTTTCGGGTTTTTATTATATACTCCGTCAATGTCGCTGAAAAGGATCAATAAGTCGGCGCTCCAAAGAATTGCAGACCTTGCGGCAAGCGTGTCATTGTCGCCGATTTTTATTTCTTCTACGGAAACTGTATCGTTCTCGTTGATGATGGGAATGACGCCCTCGTCTACCAGAGTAAAGAGGGTGTTGCGCATATTCAATGTTCTGATTGAGTCGTCAAAATCTTCTCGGGTTAAAAGTATCTGCGCAATGTGCAAGCCGTGCTGTTCAAACGCTTTGCTCCACGCTCCCATGAGGTCTACCTGCCCCACGGCGCACAACGCCTGTCTGTAGTGAATGTCCTTTTTTCGCGCCCACTTGTCCATTGTAGAAAGTCCCGCTACCTGCGCGCCCGATGACACGACGACAATCTGCTTGCCCTTTTTCATGAGGGTTGCAATCTGCTGTGCAAACTCGGCGAGAAACTGCGAGTTGATTTTGCCGTTACTGCCGGCAAGCGTATTTGAGCCGATTTTGATAATTATTTTTCTTGCGTCAGCGATAAGGTTAGAAATCATTTTAACTCCGTATTTGTCCGCTGCCGTTGATAAGGTACTTTATCGTTGTAAGCGCCTCAAGACCCATCGGC
>Ga0268262_10006003_pt1 | contig 11813 bp, 8 predicted proteins | sample TergutNc150P3_FD_190354 | JGI IMG/M metagenome (GOLD analysis project Ga0268262, IMG submission 190354) | Nasutitermes corniger P3 segment gut microbial community from laboratory colony in Florida, USA - Nc150 P3 (SPAdes) (version 2) | ecosystem: Host-associated > Arthropoda: Insects > Digestive... | reverse complement strand
ATTCATAACGAACAAATTTGGCGCAGCGCGATTGCTCTGCGGCTTTGGAGAGTCTGCTGCGTCCTCGCGGACACGCTGCAGCGCAAGGCAAAGAAAATGGCGCGTCTTGGGGGTGCGAGCGGGAACCTTATGGCAATTTGCCGCACTTTTAGCAGCGAATGGCATTCATCGCCGAGCCATTTTTGCGGTATAATACATTTTTCGCTGGACTGCTTGATGCAAGTGAGGTAAGGATGGCTATTCTAAAAAACCAACTAGTGCGCTGCGCCCTGATCGCCCTTTTTGTGGGCCTCTTGCATGTAGGCTGCGGCGGCAAAAAATCGCACGCCGAAGAGCTTGGCCGCAGGGTAAAAGGCACTGTCACATACCAGCGCATACCCATTACCGTTAATGACGAAGGCTATCCTGTTGGTCTGGGGTCGCCAGTCGACGTCGAGACGCTGCCCCTCCGCGGCGCATTTGTAAGGGCGGTCTATTCAGCGGAAGAAACTATGCCAGATGACTCCAAGGTAAAGGTATGGCGGCAATCCGAATATGTCTATACAGACAACGAAGGATATTACACCCTCGCCCTGCCGGACGATGACACGCTTCCTGTTTTCGTGGAAATACAGAGCGTCTTCGGCTATTCGGGTTCAAGCTATATGCGCATCATCGCCGACCCGGAAGGCATGTACAGCAAAGTCCCGCAGGCAGACAGGATGATCTATTCGATGAGGAGAGGGCTCGACGGCACGGCTCCCACCAGCGACAACAAGATGATGCCAGCGGCGGCCCAAGAGGGAAACGTTCAATTAGACTTTGAAATCAGCATCGAGGACGAGTGGTTGATCGGCCACCCCGCTAGGGGCAACTCGCTCAACAATGAACACGCCCAAAACGCAAAACCAGAATCAGAATTGGGACGCAGGGGAACCGGCAGCAAAATAGCCGCCATCATAGATACCGCGTATAAAGCCGCTATATACTTTGGCTCTCCCGCGCCGGACGGGATGTTGGACCTCCATTATTGCCAAGGCATCACAGAGCACTTCGGCACTTACGTCGAATACGACAGGGAGAACTTCCCTCTCGCCTTTGATGCAGGAACTTCCACTGGAGGGGGTTCTTTGCACTATTTCGGGAGCGTCCGTGGCGGGCCGAACCCGGAAACCGACGACGCTTGGGACGAGGGTGCGCTTCTCGCCATGATGGCAAGGAATTCTTTCCGAGTGTATGGAGTGCCCAACCGTTTCCATTTCCCTCCAAAAAAGGGGGCGACCATCAATGATGCAGTGAACCGACAAACTGCGATAAACCTTCACCCGGCGATGGCCATGGCTGAAGGCCTCCCCGAGGCGATGGCAGCAATTACCCTCAAGACTCCGTATCTCACGTCCGGCTCAGGGGTCCAAGTCCGCGATATCCGCGATGTCGCAGGATTGCCAAAAGATATTTTTTCGGGGCCAACCATCGCCGCGCTCTTTTGGGAAATCGCCCTAAAGGCAAATGAAATTGAATCACCGGGAGATCCATCGACATGGACAAACATCAACCCTGCTTCAATTGCACGCCTTTATTTGCTCCAGTACATTTATGATGTGGACGGAGAAACGGGCGAAGTCAAAGATGTACTTGATTTCCCCAGTCTATTCACGCAATTGGGTAGACTGTATGAGGCGTATGACCTAGGAAACGGGGTAACTTTGGCGGATATTTTCACCGAAGATGTCATTTCCGAGTTGACAGAGCCATTTTTTGATGAAAAAATTTGGCCGCGGCCTCAAGAAGGCAAATTCCCCGAGTACTTTATCAAAGATTGGGGAACTGACCCTGGCTACCCGTCTTTAGAAAATGGCTCCGATTCAGGGAAACCGATCCCAAGCTTTACTCTTAGCATGGCTGATTCGGTTTTGGATGCAGCGGGCAATTACTCAAACATTACCAAAAAAGAAATTTTCACGTCTAGGATCCAACTAAGCAAGGACACACCATACCTTGTGTCGGTCGCAACCGAGCCGCCGCTGCCGAATGGCGCCTCGATTGAGCTCAGAGTAAATGGAAATGCGCTTTCGCCATATTTTTTCAATTCGGCTTCCCCAGAGCCAAAACGAATTGTTCTAACTGGCTCAGGAGATTATTTGGCCACCTATTCATTCGATTTCTGCATAAAAAGCCCCAAGGTCAAAGTGAGCGGCGACATCCAAGTTCAAGTGCGGCTTGACCCATCGCATTAATTTCGAAACAGCGGCAAACAAACCATGGATCTAATGCGCTGCATCAGCTTTGTTGAAAAGCAAATGCCCTTTGTCCCTGAACTGGCGATAGTCCTAGGGTCGGGACTGGGCCAAGTTGCCAATTGCAGCGAGGCCAAGGGTGGATTGTCGCTCTCGTTCAGTCAGCTGCCTGAATTCCCCGGCCAGTCGGTGCAGGGCCACGCCGGCAAAATTATTTTTTGCGAATTTGAAGGCAAAAAGGTGGTTTTCCAGGCGGGGCGCATACATTTTTACGAAGGGCACCCATTGCCCCTGGTAACGGCGCCGATGCGGATTTATGGCCGACTGGGGGCAAAGGCCGTGCTGCTGACCAACGCGGCCGGCGCTCTCGACCCAGCATTGTCGGTGGGCTCGCTCATGGTCATCAAAGACCACATCAACATGCAGGGCACGAACCCCCTAATCGGCCCAAATGTCGAGCCTGGGCCAAGATTCCCCGACATGACTTCTCTTTACAGCGCAGGGCTTCGCCAACAATTGCTGCAGGCGGGGAGGCGGTGCGGAAAAGCACTTGCGGAGGGCGTGTACGTGGCCACTTCTGGGCCAAGTTTTGAAACTCCGGCCGAAGTGCGGGCTTTCCGTCTGCTGGGGGGAGACGCGGTCGGCATGAGTACCGCACCCGAGGCAATTGTGGCGCGGCAGGAAGGCATGCTCGTTGCCGGCGTTTCTTGCATCTGCAACATGGGGGCGGGCATTCTGGATAAGCCGCTGAGCCACAGCGATGTGCTGGACGCCTCGGATTCGGTCAGTGCCGCCTTTGAGAAAGTCCTCAGGGAATTCGTCGCCGGGTTTGAAGCCGAAAATCAATGACCGTATAGCCGTTGGCCCATCGAAGAAACAGGCGGCGATATGGATGGGGCCGAAAATGAGTCCTCGCTCAGATTCACCTGCGCCTACCCTAGCATGTGCAAGCTGGGGCCAGCAATTTGTGATTTGATGGTAGGCACTGTTCCATCGGGGCCTCTCGCCAAACTGTTGATCGAAACGTTGGCGTCAAAGCCTAGTGCTGATAGTTCGTTCCGCATCTGCGACAGCTGGGCTTCAATGTGCTGCGGCCTCTCTGCCCAAATAGCTATGTTTAAAAGTTTTGGTGAAGATTCCAGTCCTACTCTGGTTTCGCCGATTGCAGAAAAATGGAGAGCCAGTAGCACACGAAACTTTTTTTTGTTTTTTTCGCCATGGCCATGGCTTTCCTCGCCGCCGTCCTCGACCCAGATTTCTAGATTCCTGTCTTGCGCCCACGGCAACGGCAATTCAAAATAATTTACATTTTCCTTAGTCGCGAGCGCATGGAATAAAGCTTCTTTTGGCGACGCTTGTGGGTCAATCAGCGCCTTGATGGCCCCTTTCAGCCAAGATTGCCAAGTCGGCGGTTTTTCTGGGTCTGCAGCCGCGCCATGTGCGGGGGGGGATTCAATTGCTCTTTCGTGGGCAGCCGGCTTTTGGGCGGCGCCGCTCTGGAAAGTGCTGGGCTGTTTGTCAAAGACCAGCTCATTTTTTTCCGTTTTTTTCACAATGAGCAAATCAACGATGCTGCGAAACCAATTTGAAACGGCATTTCTGTCTTCCATTGGTAATGGGCGGCTCATATTTTGTGCTTCGATCAATGCTTCAAAACGAAGCAAATATTTCAATCGGCTGACAAACAGATGCGCGTCCCTGCCATCCTTTTTTGCCGCCGCATTTTCCCTGTCCTGTCCAGCCAAAGGTTTGGAGAGAACTGGCTCTGCGCTCATGGTCAATGACTTGGCTGCAAAAAAAACATCCTCGCCGCCGCTGCCAAGGGCCTCCGCAATTTGGCGGGGGGGGGAATCTAGCGGCAAATTTATCAGCAGCGCCAAAAGCTGCCTTATTAGGGGCGGAGCAGATTCGATGATTGGACTGACGCTATGCTTCAGTTCCAGCCCAGCACCCTGGCTGACAAGAAATTCGGCTAAGGCTTTTGGTTCTGCCTCCGCGCGTCCGACAGTCGCAGAAGCGAGCGCCCTGGTGACTGCGACTGGCAGACTTTCCAAAGTCCGGGCTAATTTATTGGAGACAGGCTGTGTGGCTACCTGCGTGGAATCCTGCGCACGCTGGGAAGCCTGCGAATCAGTGGAAGCCAACGGACTTTTTTCCACACCAGGGTTCGGGGCCTTGCCCACAAGCGTCCGCGCGCCTTCCAAAGCCTTGGAAACCTTATTCGCAGCGGCTGGCGAACCTTCACCAGTGGAATCAGGCGCTCTCTCAGGCACATGGGCGAAATTGTCGGTTTCGGTTCGCGCAGCTTGGGCTGGTTCATTGGAACCGGAGCTTCTTGGGCCTGGTGCGTCTGGGTGGGGTTCCATGCTCTGCGGGTGGCCCTCTGGCCCGCTGGGCAATTTCTGGCCCGCTTCCGCCAAGGCCCGTTCAATTACCCTGATGATTTCCAGCGGGGCTTTTTCCAGCGCGGCGATCACTGTTTTGTCGAGGTTTGCTGGCGTTGCTTTTTGTGCTAGATATTCGGCCATCTCTTTTGGCTCCGCTTCCGCAAAACCAAAAAACGCCAATGAGAGCTCGCGCCTAACTTGAACGGGCAAACCAATTAGAGCTTGAGCTATTTTTTGTGAAACCAGTTGTGGCTGCCCGTTGGGCGGCGCTGGCCCGTCTGCGGCGGACAGCGGGGCCTTGGTTGTTGTCTGGTCGGCTTTGACCGATTCCACTTCTTTGGCCGCGCCCTCTGGCATCTTGGAAGCAGCGTTGACTTTTGAAATGATCGTTTCAGCGATAGCTTTTGGGGCAGAATCAATATCGCTGGACAGTGCCCTCGCCAGACACCTGCGACTGTCATTTGGCAGTGCTTCTATTGCATGTAGCATTTTTTCAAAATTGACAGCCGCGCTTTCGCCATCGGGCGGTTTTTGAAGCGCGAGGCTCGGAACGTCAATTGATTTGCTTGAAAATAAATTTTTTATTGATTCAATCAATGTTTCGATTGTTTTCGTATCGGTGAATATATTTGCTTCTGAATTTTGTTCAAAATATTGTGCAAATACTTCGCGTAAATGATTTATTAAAACAACCACTGATGGATTCAAATTTTGCTCATTAATGATTTTTGGCTGGCTGCCTATATTTTGTTTGATTGCAGTCATCATTTGTGCGTCTGACAATGACTCTACTGGCTCTAAATCCTCCACCAGCGAACACGATATTTGTGCAGTGGAGGCATCCTTGAGCCCAAGCGCCTCTGAAATCAACCGCTGCATCGGAACCGGCAGCGATTCGATTGTTTTTTGGATACGTGCGTCATTAGATGAAAAAAGCGATGCAAACAAATTAGCGAGGGGGAGCAGCGCTTCGGGCAACTCCTTGGCCTGCAGCCGCTGAAGCAGACCCGCTGCCTCGCCGTATATTAGTGGGGCCAGCAGCGCTGGAGGGGCCGGGGGCATCGCCTCGAGTACCCTAAGCACGATGGCCCCATCTTGGATCGAAGCCCTTACCTGAAGCTTGGTCTGTTCAGGGAATGGCAAACTTCCAGAAGCAACGATCACTTGGCCCGAAGGCAGCTCCAGCCTAGCCCCGTATTCCCCCTGCCCCGCCAGTGTAACGGGGACTGTCCGCCCAACGTGCCGCAGCGCCTGACTGTATTCGGGGCTCGCCGGCGAATTTTCTATGACTAGCAGGGGGGCAGCAGACCCAAGGGCTGCCGGGACGGCTCCGTCCATCTTGGCCCTGCCTTGGCTCTATAGCCCGAAGTGGCCCTTGACAACCCCCGCCATGTCGGTGATTGGGCAAACCACGTCGACGCAGCCCAGCTCGAATGCGGCCTTTGGCATTCCGTACACCACGCAGCTCGATTCGGCTTCGGCTATAGTGTAGGCGCCTTTAGACTTGAGCTTTTTCATCCCTTGGGCCCCGTCGCTCCCCATGCCCGTCAGGATTATCGACAGCAGTTGGACGCCGCTGCAGGCATCAAACGCGCTCTGAAACAGTACGTCCACGCTTGGGCGGTGCAGGGTGTTCGATGGCTCTGGGTTCAATTCGATGACGTAGCGACCGAGCTGGTGGCGAAGGTGCATGTGGATGCCGCCGGGAGCTAGATAGATGTGCCCTGGCTGCGGGACATCCCCATTGGACGCCTCTTTGACTTCCAGCTGGCAAATCCCGTTCAGCCTGTCGGCAAAAGGCTTGGTGAAGCTGGATGGCATGTGCTGCACTATCAGCATTGGCACCGGCAGGTTCTTGGGCAGGTACGGCAAGAAGTCTTGAAGCGCCTTTGGCCCGCCGGTCGAGCAGCCCAGCACTATCATTTCTGCCATCGGGCGGTTTGGAATCGAGCCCTGAACGCCTTTTGCGAAAACGGCTGGCTTGGGCGCTGCTTCGACTTCGCGCGGAGCGGGCGTCACGGGCCGAGCGGAAGGAGGGGCGGGGGCAGGGGCAGGGCCGAGCGCCCGCCGGTTGGTCCTAAATTTTGGACTCTGGGACAGTTTCCTGACTTTTTCCTGCAACTCGTCCTTGATGTTTAATATGTTTTCGTCTCGCCCCTCGAGCTTTTTCTCTTTTGATATGAAATCGAGGGCGCCAAGCTCCAACGCCTCCAATGTGGCCTTGGCCCCTTCTTGGGTCAAGCTGGACACCATCAAAACAGGCATGGATGGATGATCCTCAATTATTTTTTTGAGGCATGTCAGCCCGTCCATTCTAGGCATTTCGATGTCCAAGGTGATCAAGTCCGGCTTGTACATCGGAATTTTTTCTAAGGCGTCCACTCCATCGCGGGCGGTGCCAACCACTTGTATGTCGCTGGTCGTCAGCATGCGCTCGATAGACCGCCTCATGAAGGGGCTGTCGTCAACTACCAACACTTTGATCGTTTCAGTCATTGTAATTAATCCTTGAAAGCAGTTTGGACAAAATCTATTGCGCGGTCAACTTCGTCGTCAATTCTGAAAGTCAGGTACTCGATGTCCGGAATGGCGTTCGTCGCGCCAAGAATCATCGCCTTGAAATTTTCATCGGAGCCTAGGTTAAGGACCAATTTTTGGTCCAGTGGGCCATTGGGCAGCCTAGTGCGGACAAGAAGGTCGCAATAGTGTATAAGATTGGGCAGGAAATCCCCTGGCTTGGGGTTGTGGTGGTCGCGGATGACATCTATTATGCTTTCGTGGAACTTCCACTGGAAGGCGACCTGCGCTCCAACTACATCGTGTGTGATGTTAAGCATCTTCTTCTCTGTTTCCAGCGTGTCTTCCCCAGCCTTGACAGCGGCCACCACTGGCATGTATTCCTTGGTGAAGCACCTGTCCAACGCAATTTTCCCAATATCGTGCAGCAGCCCCGCCAAGAATGCGGTCTCTGCAATCGCGGGCAGCTTCAAGTACCCGCAGATCGACTTTGCGGTCATTCCGACAGCTGTCGAATGTTGCCAGAGAAGCACAACGTCCAAAGATTCGCCGACCCTGTAGTTGCGGATCACGGCGATGCCCTGGCTAAGGTTGATGATGGCGTCCATGCCCAGCCTCTGGATGGCCGTCCGCAAGTCGGAGGCCAAAGTGCCAGAGGCGAGCATCAGGGACGAGTTGGCCAGCCTCAGGACACTGGCTGACAGCGCAGGATCCTTCTCTAGCACATGGTACATATCATCAATGGTGCTTTGCTCCTTGGAGGCGATTTCGCCCACCGCCACGACGGAAGCAGGAAGGCTCGGCAGCCAGTTGACTCGACGTTGGATTAAGTCGGGAGTAATCGTTTGCATTAGAATCAAAATCCTGTAATGAGGGCTATGTCTTTTTCGATGCACTCAAATACCGCCTCGGCCTGAAGGGCGAGGGTTTCCTCTGAAATGCCTGCCAGAGTCAAAGCGGTTTTTTTGGCTGCGTCAAAACTATGGGGCCTTTGGATCCCCTTCCCCATCTCAAGGGCAAAAATATTGCCAAGAGAAACATAGGCGGCCAAAGCGACGCACTCCGGCTCGGCGTTGGCGGGGCTGTGGTGCCAGCGCACACACTGGATGAGCTCATTGGGAAGGTTCCACGAGTGCAGCAGCGCCTCCGCGACCATTGAGTGGTCGCACCCAAAAGCATCTAGCTCTGCTTGGGAACATTCGGATATTTCGCCCGCGTAGTACGACCTGATTATTTTTTCGTACTGGACTGGATATTTCAGATCCAGAACCGATTTTCCAATATCGTGCAACAGCCCGCCCAAGAATACTTCATCGTGCGATGGGAAGAGCAGGATTTTTGCGAAGGCGCCACCAGCCAAGGCAGAAACCAGAGAATGTTCCCAGATGATGACCTTGTAGAACCCCATGGAGCTTTTCATGTACAGGTCTTTTGCTATGGAGGCGATCACCGCGCTCTTGACATACGTGAGCCCCAATGTCGCAATGGCTTGTGGCAGGGTGCGGACTTCTTTCATGGAGCCGAACATGGCCGAATTGGCGATCTTCAGTATTTGGGCCGCAAGCGACTGGTCGGTGCAAATCACATTTTGGAGTTCGCTCACTGAACAATCCGGGTCAGATGTCAACTTTAACACTTGGTCGGCGATGTGCGGTATTGGGGGAAGGCTCCCCAAATCCTCGACCAACATGTTTGCACTACTTGACATGAGCGACAATTCCTGTTGATAAAAAACTAGCCATTCTTGCGATAGCCAGTGGCCATGCTGAAGTGAACCAACTCGAACCCTGACGCGTAGGCACTGATAGACTCGCTGTGTCCCACCATCAGATACTCCTTGGGGTAAAGCTGTTCTAGGAACCCATTGATCACTTTCGTTTTGACTGCATCATCGAAATAGATCAAAACGTTTCGGCAGAATATCACGTCAAACGTGCCCAAAGAGCGGTACCCAGCGTAATCTACTAGATTAAAGTTTTTGTATGTGACCAGTCTCTTCAGTTCAGGCTTCACCTCGAAAAGGTCATCGCTTTTCTTGTCGAAATGCTGCTGGAGCCTCAGCGGCGTCAGATTCCTCAACGTGTAGCTGCCGTACTGGCCTGCCTGCGCGAGGCTCATCACCCGCTCGCTGATGTCTGTCGCGATGATTTCAACGCTTAAGCCCCTGAGGACTGTGTCCTTGCCCTCAACGCAGACCATCGCCAGCGTGTATGGCTCTTCTCCCGAGGAGCATGCGGCAGACCAAATCCTGAAGCGGTTGCCCCTGGCGCGGGCCAAGGAGGCGACTTCGGGCAGCACGATGTTTTGGAATGCTTCAATTTGAGGGGGGTTCCGCCAGAAACTGGTTTCGTTGGTAGTAACCTCGTTGAACAGGCGCTTGAGTTCCTCCGCGCCGCCGCCGCCTTGGAGCAGCTTCATATAGTCCCCGTAGGACTTCAGGGACAGTTCCGAAATTCGCCGGCTCACCCTAGTTTCGAGAAAATACTTCTTGGCCTCTCGGAAATAGATGCCTGACTTGCTGTACACAAAATCCCTCAGAGCCACAAATTCTTGGGGACTCATTTGCACGCTTGTTCCAGACCCTAACATTGCACCACCTGTTTTCACATTCTGTTGCTTGCCAACCTAAAATGTATCAAATCTGATTTCGACTTTCAAGCACAACTATCGCCACCGAGATTCCACAATCATGGCTCAGGGTGGCATGGACCCTGCCAATGCCCATGTCATCCATCTTTTTTTTCAATTTTCCCACTGCGACGGCTTCCCCTTTTTCGTACCGGAGGTCGCGCAGGTCCCACCCGCTCAGCCCTGTCCCCATAGCTTTGCCAACGGCTTCCCTAAGGGCCCAGCGCCCAGCCGCCTTTTCGGCCAATGAACGGTCAGGGCTGGACAGCAGCGAATTTGCTTCCTCACCGGATAGTATCCTTCTCACCGCCTTGTGGCCGTACCTGTCCAGCAGGCCCTGCCACCTGCTCGCCTCGCACAGATCTACTCCAATGCCGATTATCATTCCACAAACCAAAAAAAGCCAACCCCCAGCCTGCCACACTGCCAACTGGGCCAAGTACCCATCTTACTCCAATTTTGTGGCATTTGGGGGAAAACAGTTCGCGCTTGCCGCAGACAACCAAATATAAATAGACCATAAATTGCCCACATCACGGCGTTGGGGGGGCTAAAATCGGCCCAAAAGCCTTGGTTGTGTGACTTGTTGCACTTGCGTCAGGCCAAGTATTCCTTGTATTCTGATAATTGGCCCGGCGAAAGATTTGGTTTGCGGGCCTATCCCACAATCGTTCACTAGGAGCGCCCATGGCACAGACGAAGGAACGTCAAAAACCTTCCCTAATACAAGAATACTGTAAAGGATGCGGCCGCTGCATCAGCGTCTGCGCAAAAGGCTGCATCGCTTTCACAAAGGAGATCAACCACTTGACTGGGATCGCCCCTGTCCTGCTTGACCTCGAAAAGTGCAACGCCTGCGGCCTTTGCATAGACGCGTGCCCAGAGCCCTACGGCCTTCTCGCCCTCGAGCCAGATGAGAGCTTCCATCTCTACGGCCCCGCCAAGCTGCACGGCCAAAGCCTCGACGCGCCAAAGCCGCCCAAGGACGTGCCGGGCCAAAGAGTCCCGCTGCCCAAAACCGAGCCGATGGTCATCAAGGGGAACTATGCAGCGGCCATAGGCGCCATGCTGGCGGGCTGCAGGCACATGTATGGCTACCCGATAACGCCCTCGTCCGAAGGCGCCGAGCTGATGGCCAAGTTCCTGCCCAAACTAAAAGGTTGGTTCCTTCAGGCTGTGTCCGAAGTAGCAACAATAAACCACATGTATGGAACGGCCGGCGCCGGGCTGCCCACAATGACCTTCACGTCGAGCCCCGGCTTCTCCCTCATGCTGGAGGGCATCAGCTACATGATCGGGGCCGAACTTCCATCGGTGATAATCAACGTAATGCGGGGCGGGCCCGGCCTTGGCAACATCGCGCCAGAGCAGGCCGACATCAAGCTGGCCTGCCGGGGCCTGGGGCACGGGAACACCCACGCGATCTGCCTGTCCCCAAGCACCCCGCAGGAAGTCCTTGACCTCACGATGGACGCGTTTGGGCTGGCCCACAAGTACCGCAACCCCGTCATCGTCCTGGTGGACGGATATTTGGGTCAGATGACTGGAAAGGTCAACCTGCCCAGCCACCTAGAAAAGCCAGGGGTCCCTGGGTGGGCGGTATATGGCGACGGGCCCCACAGGCAAAACTTGATCAGCTCCATTGACCTGGCCGAAACAGATCTCGAAAAGCGCAACGAGAGGCTTTGCGCCAAATACGACTCGATGAAGGCGGAGGCAAGGGCGGAAAGCTTCATGGCTGATGACGCCGAAGTGCTTTTGGTGGCCTGCAACACCCCCGCTCGCATCTCAAAGGGCGCAGTGCAAGATTTGAGGAACGCCGGAATTAAGGCGGGGCTGTTCCGGCCAATAACGCTGTGGCCCTTCCCGGTCGAACAGATCAAGGGCATCCTGCCCCACGTGAAATCGCTCGTGTTAGTCGAAGCCAGCGCGGGCCAACTAGAGAACGAGCTCCGCCTAGAGCTCAGCTTGGCCGGCGTTGAAAAGCTTCCGAAGGTCAGCCACGTCCGGCGCATGGGCGGAATGTTGCCGCAGCAGACGGATGTTGTGGCCCACGTCAAGTCAG
>Ga0268262_10006002_pt1 | contig 11813 bp, 11 predicted proteins | sample TergutNc150P3_FD_190354 | JGI IMG/M metagenome (GOLD analysis project Ga0268262, IMG submission 190354) | Nasutitermes corniger P3 segment gut microbial community from laboratory colony in Florida, USA - Nc150 P3 (SPAdes) (version 2) | ecosystem: Host-associated > Arthropoda: Insects >... | reverse complement strand
TCTATGCCGTCTTTGTCCCACTGGGTTATAGAAACACCTTCTTTTGCTGGGGCGGGCTGGAATGGCACATGCTCCCATAGGGGGCCTGGCGCGATGACCGTCCCTCCGGGGTGGACGCTGAGTTGGTGGAAATGCCTCAAGATGCTCTGCGCCTTGGCGATGAGCGGCTTCCATTCATCATTTGCGGCGGCTTCAATCAGCCCTCCGTCCCAGCCGCGCACAAAGCGGGCGAGGCTCTTTAGCTCTGATTCGGGCCTGCCGTAGGCCTGCGCGACACAGCGGAGGGCAGAGCGCGGTTTGAAATAGACATGGTTGGAAACCATAGCCACGCGCTCGCGCCCATGAGTTTCAAAGACCGAGTGGATTACATCGTTCCTTTCGTCCCAGGCAAAGTCCACGTCCAAATCCGGCGGATCCTGCCTTGCCTCCGAAAGAAAGCGCTCAAACATCAAATTGGTTGCTATAGGGTCAACATTGGTGATGCCCAAGGCATAGCTGACTAGGCTGGCCGCCCCGCTGCCTCTTCCGCAGGTGCGCGAGACGTTGGTTCTTTGCAAGATGTCATGAACCGTCAAAAAATAGCCGGCAAAGCGCTTGCGCCTTATCAGGTCCATTTCTGCCTGCAAGCGGCTTTCCGCGTCGCCCCTATTTTGCATCCCGCGCCTTGCCAGGCCGGCTTTTACCCTGTTAAGTAGTTCCTCGTCTAGGTCGCCGTCTAAGTTGTTTGGCTCTGGCATCACCCACTTGCCCCAATGGTACTGCCAGCCTGACATGCGCTCCAGCAGAGCCGCCGTTTCTATAGCTATGGCCGCATCAGCCGATGGATATCGCGATTCCCATTCGCTGCGTGGCATTGCGGCGTCGCCTTCCTCCCAAAGTGCTTTGGTGCGGCTTATTAGGTCGCGGTTGGCTATGGCTCGCTTCAGGCGATGCAGTTCCAAACCAGCCTGTGTACAAAAGCGCAGTACCTGCGGGCATATTGCTGCAACGCCGCAATGGTGGGCATCCATCGCCTCACGGCTGTTGTGCCTGCCAGCCAATAGAGTCGGAACTATGCCATGCTTCGCCAAAAACATTGCGCCCGCCAAATCCAGCGCGACAACGGCGCAATCTTTGGCGGGCAATTCAGCGTCCCTTTCGTGGGCTATGTCCGTGATAGCGCGGCAAAGCTGTGCATAACCAACGTCCGACCAGGGCAGGGCGCCAAATTCGAAGCCGCGCCACATAAAGCGCGAGCCTATCAGGGGCCTGAGTCCGGCGTCTAACGCGGCCTCCCTGAATGCTGGCCAGCCGTGTAGCCCAAAGTTCCAAAGGGCGACATTTTCGTAGCCCAGCCTCTTGGCAATCTTGGCGGCCTGCCACGCTGTATAGATGCCCTCGCCCGTGCTGTAGTCTGTTATCGCAAGCAGGAATGAGCCCCTTGCAAAGCTATCCTCGCGCTTACCGAAGTCATCTTTCATGCTTCCGACCGCTCATCGAAGCCGCTGGGGGTCTGGGGGGAAGACGCCATAGTGCAATGAGCGTTTTGGGCTGCAGTGCAGCCCGAAACGCCAGCAGCACTTGGGCGGCTTAAATAGGGAGTCCGCTCGCATGCGAGTGGGACCCGAGCGGACCCCCAGTTAGCATTCGGGAAGTTTTTCCATGCCCCGGCGCGAAACGAAGCAGGCCGAAGAGTCTTCGTTCCGCAGTTAAGCGGCGAATGACCTCGCCGCGTCTTCATTCGGCGCGATGGAATTACCATTCGGCAGCAAGAAATGATATGGGAGAGTTTTGCAAGAAACTCAATGGACAATTGACAATAAATGGATGTGGCTTGTGGCGCGGGCCCATATCCGCTCCCCCGCTGGCGCGGGTTCGCTCCATTCCAGTCGCGCCTCCTGGCCCATTCGAGCTTTTGGAGAAGCAGCGCCCGCGCTGGTTTTTTTAATTTTGGGTGCGCTCATTTTACAGGGGCTTCCATAACTGGAGTGGGGATTTATCGAGAATAGTTGGTGGGGTGCAAGTGCATCGGAACGACACGGGCATCAATTATTGGCCAGCTTGTACCAGCCTGGCAGCACGGGATGCTTGGGGAACCTTTTTCGCAGCTTTGCCAATGCTGGTTCCAGCGCGTCCAGTTTTTTGTCTCCGTTGTCAAAGAGGCTCCGCATCCTGCCCAAGCCCCAGGCGACGTGGGCTTCTAGTCGATGGATCAATATGCGCCTCTCGGACTTTTGCCTGAAAGCTATTTCAATGCTGCGGGCTACGGCCATCGGGGTCTCAGAGAGGTCGGCTTCGCTTGCCGTCCAGCGGTGGGCTTGGCCGTCCACGTCCCACCAGTTCAGTTTTATGAAACGCGGGCTTCTTTTGTCTTGCCAAAGTTTGTCTAATAGCCAAGGCGCCAGCGGCACGGCCTCGGGCAGGGCGGGGGGTTCTAAACGCCAAGCGTGGCGGCTTTCCCCCGGCTTGTCGGCAAGCATCGGCAGGCGCGGCCTGTCCTCGCCTCGGGCGCATTGGAGGACGTTTTTGGCTTTATGTGCCTGCATAAAATGCGACAGCATCTCCACTGGCACGGGTTGCAGGTCGCGTATTTGAAAGAGTCCCAGCCTTTGCAGCCTAAACAATATGCCGACGTCTAAACTTGGCAGGGCCTTTAGGGGGTGAGGGGCCAAGAAACTGGCCTCGGAGCCATCCCGCACACATTCTAGTCCATGCTCCATCCGTGCCGCCAGCCTAGCGGCGGTGCCGCTCCCAGAAAGCCCCCCGTGGCCGCGCCAGCCCATGCCGCTATAGAGTTCCCGCAATATGCGGTTTGAAGCGTCCTTGGGGCTGCCGAATATGTGGCCCAGCCCGTGTACGTCTAGCAGTGCCTCCCCCAGATTGCCCAATAATCCTTGGGGCGTCCAATTGGAGAGAAATTCGTTGAAGCTGACTTGGGCCTCCCACCACGTCTGCGGGGCGGGGTCAAGGACTTGCAGACTAGGGCAAAGCCTAAACGCCCTGTCCATCGCTTCTCCGGCCTCTACCCCTTCAGAGCGGGCCAAGCGATTGACCAGCCACAATGCGGGGAGCGAGCCGCACAGGGGCGGATGTGGCGGCAAAAAAGCCAGCGGGCGGTCCACCAGCCGCTTGTCGCGCCCGCAGGCAAGCTGAAAAGGCAGTTCTGGCACCCATAGAGACAGCATGAAGTCCTCCGCAGATCAAAGCGTAAAAAAAGTATAGCGAAAAAAAAGCGAAAATAAAACTTCTCGCACGTCTGAGAAATAATTTCACAGGTCAGCTTGACGCATCGAGCTAGATGTGTGAAACTAGCGTTTTGGGGGATTAAATGTACACCGAATTCGGTAAGGCACTTAGGAAATTGCGCTTGGACTACGGCGAAGTCCTCAGGCACATGGCCGACAGGCTCGGCATATCGACGTCGTATTTGTCCTCAATTGAGGTGGGCACACGCCCCATACCGGGCAACTTGATAGAGAGGCTCGCCAAACTCTACGACTTAGCACAAGATGACGTAAAGGAATTGGAGCGGGCCAAGACAGTGTGCATGAAGGAGGCGACCATCAATCTGGGCAATGCCTCATTCGACAAAAAGGACACCGCGCTAGTGTTCGCGCGCAAGTTCAACGACATTGACGAGCAGACGATGGCGAAGATCAGGGAATTTATCGCTAAGTCCACCGATAAGGAGTGACAGCATGGAACGGTACGCAGCGGAACCCAAGTCAGGCAAGGACATTGCCAGATTTGCCACGAAAGTCAGAAGAGCGTTGGGGCTACAGAATGTGCAATGGCTCGACATTGTCAGTCTTTTAGAATATATGCCTTTTCTTTTCTCCGACTTCCACTTTAGAGTTGTGGCGGACGATGAACTTTCACGGGGTGTCCAAGCCGACACGGACCCCGTGAAGCGCATCATCAGGGTAAGGCGCAGCGTGTACGATGGCGCCTATGATGGCAAAGTACGAGACCGATTCACCATAGCGCACGAACTGGGACACTTCTTCCTGATTTGCGAGTTTGGCGTACGGTTTAGCCGCGCCGCCCCGGACGCAAAACTGCCGCCCTACAGAGATCCGGAGTGGCAGGCCGACTGCTTTGCGGGGGAGCTTCTGGCGCCATCGCATCTTATTCGCGGCATGACTGCGGAGGAGGTCTCTTCGACTTTCGGTGTTTCGCGCACCGCCGCAGAAATACAACTTCGTGAGTGCCACAGGAGGAACTGATGTAGAAAGAAGCGAGAAGAAACAAAATGCAAAACGCCAGCGGCTATTGGAAGTAGCCACCGGCGGACTTGCAAAGAGCGCTCTACGTGAAGCGCGGACTGAACTTCACTGTAGCGCGTTCCTTGTAAAAAAACAACTTTTTTTCAGGGAGGCTCACAGTGAGAGACTACACAAAACCGCACTTGGACGTGTTCAACATCTCTGTGCTTAAAGGCGCGATGTTTGTCGGGCCGTACGACATCCCGCTGCTGAAGGTGTCGAACCATGTTCCGCTAGACCTCATAGCGTTCTCAAGGCGCAAACACGCCAACGAGTCGCACTGTCTCATTTCTATGAGGACGACCGCAAATTCTACTGTCTGCGCAGAGCCCCCCTGCGCTACTTGGAACTGTTTCAGTGCGTGGGCAGTGTGATAACGCCAGATTTCAGCCTATCCACTGATATGCCGTTGTGGATGCAGCTTGAAGCCGTTGGCATGAACAGGACAATCGGCTACTGGCTACAGAGCATCGGCATCAAGATAGTCCCCAACGCCCGCTGGTGCGACAAGCGTTCCCTTTCCTTTGCCTTTGACGGCATACCCGAAGGCGGCACGGTCGCCGTAGGCTCCCACGGGGCCGTAAAGGACCCAGAGGTGCGGTCGGAATTCCTGTATGGGTTCCAGGAAATGATTGAGCGCATTCGCCCCAAGATCATCGTGGTCTATGGAACTGTGCTTCCAGAAATGCAGGACGCGGCGGATAAGGCAAACGCCCACATATCCAGGCATCGGACACAGACCGACATTGCCCACAAAAAGAGGTAGGTGTAGAATGGGGCAAATCGGAAGAATGGGGTTCCGTGGGACATCCGGCGACAAACAAGAGGGCGACAAAGACCTAGGCGGCGGCAAACCTAGCAAGGGCGCACAGGACAATCTGCGGGCAAGGAACAACGAGAGGTTTCGCGGCAAACCATGGGAAATGAAGGAGGTCAGACTATTCGGTTACGACCATGTGTTACAAATGGACGGTGACGGCAAAGCTGTTGTTGAGCGCCACCTTACCGACCACGGCAAACCAAGAGAACACTCAAATCCGCACGACCACATAATAAAGTGGTACAAGCGTGAGCGGGACGGGAAAGAATGCCTGCAGTGGGGCAAGCGCATTAATTACAGGGAAGGCGAAAGGATACCAAAACTGGAGGAGTTTCTGCAATGAATGACACTTACGACAACTCATGCAACTTCATTGACGAAGAGGAGTTTGTGGACTGTTTCGACCGGGGCTGCGAATTCCAGTTCGATTATGACGGGAAAAGCTATTCGATTACCCCCAATGTAGGCCCTGGCTTTGGCATTTGCGAGGCATACAAGGAAGAAACCGAAACCAGCTACGACACCGCCGAGGCCCTGCTAGACCACCCCATCGGCGACAAACGCCTCCGTGACATCCTGCAGGACATGATAGTCACAGACAGGACTGTGTTCCCAATGGATTGATCGGGGGCGCGTGGACGTATAGAGCCATTCCTTTTGGAAATGGCACGGAGTGTATAGGCTGTGTCCGACTGGAGCAGGCCCTGGCGTGAAATATCATAAACAAGCAGGTTACGAAATCCAGTCAGAGACAGCGGAAGGTCGGGCCCAGAAGGGGGTCAAGTGGCGTTGGTCAATGTTGGCTCTCCAGCCATTTTTTTGACAGTATTTCTAAATCATTGGCGTTGTTGAGTTTTGGGTCGTCCATCACCATCTCCAGAAGGTGCTTTTGCAGTCCGCCAACCCAGGGGCCGGGCGGTCGGCCCGCCAGCTTCATCATTTCATTGCCGTCCATGGCCAGCGCCCGCACGTTCAAGGGAGGGGCCTCGGCTGCGACGCCCTCCATGCGGCGCAGCAGCTCTGCGTGGCTTTGTGGCACGCTTTCTGTGCCCAGCCCTTTTCCCATTTGGTCAGCCAGTTGGAGGGCCGCCCACGCCCGCCAGTCCAAGCCGTCTTTGTCAAGGCGGTGCAGGAGGCGGCGGCAGGCTGCGTCGCCCCAAGTCTGGTCTGGCCTTGCGCCGTGGTGCCTTATGAGTGCCAACACCTCTGCCTGTAGTGCGTTGGAGGCTTTCAGGCGGTCGAGGATACCGTGCGCCAACTGTTCGCTCAGCGCCTCGTGGCCGTGGAACCTTGCCCGTCCATCTGGGCCAATGAATTTTGCGCCGGGCTTGCCGATGTCGTGAAGCAGCGCCGCCCAGCGCATCGCCGGGTCAGCGAGGGCATGCCTAACAACCTCCAGCGTGTGTCCCCACACGTCAAAAGCGTGATAGTCATTTTGGCTGCACCCTATAGAGGGGAGCAGTTCGGGGAGGCACTGGCCCAATAGGCCAGATTCAGCCAACTCCCTCAGGCCCGAGGGAGCGTTGGTTCCAGTCAGCAGCTTTGTGAGTTCCACAAAAACCCTCTCTGCCGATACTTTTGACGCAACGTCCAATTTCTTAGGGATGGCCTCTTTTGTGGCTGGCTCTATAGAAAAACCCAGTTGGGATACGAACCTGCAAGCGCGGTATGGGCGCAGTCCGTCCTCGTCAAAGCGCACCAGTGGGTCGCCCACAGCCTTTATTAGCTTTGCGTCCAAGTCGCGCCGCCCACCAAAGGGGTCTATGACGCGGTTTTGCCAGTTGTCAGAATCCAAGTGTTCAATGGGCAGTGCCATCGCGTTGATCGTGAAGTCGCGCCTGGCCAGGTCTTCTTCCAGTGACGCCCCAAATTTGACAGACGATGGATGCCGCCCGTCAAAATATTCTCCATCGCCGCGGTACGTTGTTATTTCTATGTTTTCGCCATTTAAGACAATGGTGGTCGTGCCGTGGCGAAGCCCAGTCGGAATGGCCGTTATGCCCAAATTCTTGGCCCTCTGGATGACAACTTCTGGCATCAGCGCTGTGGCCAAATCTAAGTCGCCAACGCTTCTTCCTAGTAGGCGGTCGCGCACGTAGCCCCCAACGGCTACAAAGGAAGCATCGTCCCCAAGGGCCCGCAGGGCTTGGAGGATGATGCTTTGGCTGTCTTGGCGTGTTTTCGTCATCGCTGTAGGTACTCATTTGTTGTCATGTCATCAATATCCGATGATGTGTATGGTTGGATAAGATAGCATGCAAGTGGCTCCATAGATAGAAAAAAGCTGGGTCTTTCCAAAACATCAAAGCGAGGCTATTCTTGAATAATGTTTGAGACGCCAGAGATCACCAAGCCAACTTTGCCGCTGAGGCGCATGGCGGCGCTGAAAGCAAGCTGGAAGCCGCTTTTGCTGAACTTTATACTGCCAGGGGCAGGTTATTGGCTGCTTGGCCAGAAAACTAGGGCCAGGATACTTTTCTGCGTCTGGTGCATCTTTTTGGCCATAGGCTTCATGCAGCTAAAATACGGCGCCGTGGACGGTATAGTCGGCGGCATATTCACGCCAAAACTGAGCCCATTTGAATGGCTGCCAACTTTTGGCGCGTTAGCCACTATAGGCGTCGGGCCAATCTACGCGCTATTCGCGGAGCTGTTTGGCGGCGTGGGGGCAGAACCGGTGCGAAACCTGACCCAAGAGTACGGCGCCACTTACGTGATGGTGGCCGGCCTTCTCAACTGGCTGTGCTGCTTTGATATTTTTGACAGGGCGACTGGCCGCTGGATGTGGCGCCTGCCCAAAGACGAGCTGGCGGGGATCAAGGGCGCGGTGGCTGAGAGCGGAGACGAGGGCGGAGGAAAATAAGTGCTTGGGCGCAAAGCTGGCCGAAGCGGGGCGCAAAATGCCTGAATTGCATGAAATCAGGGCAATTCACGACCTGCCTTTTCCCGACCTAGTATTTAGGGCGGCGTCCGTCCATAGGGAGCATTGGGATCCGAACAAGATTCAGTTCTGCACTTTGGATTCCATCAAGACTGGGGCCTGCCCCGAGGACTGCGCCTATTGCCCACAGGCCGCCAGATACAATACCGGCGTTGCGCCAGAGCCGCTTAAAGAGCGGGAAAGGGTGCTAGAGGGGGCAAGGCTGGCGCAGGCAAACGGCTCGACTAGATATTGCATGGGAGCCTCTTGGAAGGAAGTTAGGGACGGCGAAGCGTTTGAGCAAGTGCTGGACATTGTAGGGGACGTAGCCGCGCTCGGACTGGAAGTGTGCGTGACGCTGGGCATGCTGAACGAAGGCCTGGCCAAGCGCCTAAAGGCCGCCGGATGCACCGTCTATAACCATAACATAGATTCCAGCAGGGCGTTTTACCAGACCATCATTTCAACGCACACTTTCGAGGAAAGGTTGCAGACCATCCACGCTGTGCGCTTGGCGGGGCTGGAGGTTTGCTGCGGCGGGATAGTGGGGATGGGCGAAAAAATCGAAGACAGGATGCACTTCCTTCACGAACTCACGCTGATGGAACCGCCGCCAGAAAGCATACCGATCAACCAACTAGTCCCCGTCCAAGGCACGCCCCTAGAGGGCATCGAGCCTCCGCCGCCGCTGGAGTTTATCCGCATGATTGCGACTGCTCGGATTCTTTTCCCCATGAGCCGCATCCGCCTGAGCGCGGGGCGCGCCGGCATGGGCATCGAGATGCAGGCACTGGCTTTTTTGGCCGGGGCCAACAGCATCTTTACAGGCGAAAAGCTGCTAGTGACGCCAAACCGCGAAGAAACACAAGACCACAAAATGCTGGAGGCCCTTGGGATGATGGCTGAAAGCAGCAATTGATGCCCGATGCCTGTATGCCAATTATTGCCTTTTTAGCTCATTAGGCTACGCATGTCCGACACACTTTACGATTTGCTCCCACGAGATGGAGATTTCAGCAGTTCAGCGCTGCTGGGGCGCTTCCTAGAGTATGTGGATGGTTTGGGCTTGGCCCTCTACCCAGCCCAAGAGGAGGCTATCCTAGAGCTGTTTGAGGGCAAGAATGTAATCCTAAACACGCCCACAGGTTCGGGCAAATCGCTGGTGGCGCTCGCGCTGCATTTTCAAAGCCTTGCCAAAGGGCAGAGGTCTGTCTATACATGCCCGATCAAGGCGCTAGTTAATGAAAAATGGATGGCCCTCTGCAAGGAATTTGGCCCGCAAAATGTGGGCCTGTGTACCGGAGACGCAACTGTAAACGGTGATGCCCCAATCCTTTGCTGCACAGCAGAGATACTTTGCAACATGGCCCTTCGCGATGGCCAGTCAGCGGCGGCGCACGACATAGTGATGGACGAGTTTCACTACTATGCCGACCGCGACCGGGGGGTGGCGTGGCAAGTACCCCTACTGACACTAGAGAGAGGGCGTTTTTTGCTGATGTCCGCTACCTTGGGCGACACAGTCTTTTTTGAGCAAGAACTGGAAAAAATGACTGGGCGGCCATCCATTACAGTCAAATCCAGTCTGCGCCCAGTCCCGCTGGAGTTTGCCTACGCCGAAACTCCACTGGCTCTGACGCTCGAAAAACTGGCCCTTGATGGGAAAACACCAATTTACGTTGTGCATTTCTCGCAGGCCGAGGCTGCGTATAGCGCACAGGATTTTATGAGCCTCAATTTTTGCAGCCGCGACGAAAAGGCTTCGATAGCAAAAATGATTGACACATTCAAATTCAGCAGCCCCTATGGCCCTGAGCTAAAGAGGTTTCTGCGCCAAGGGATCGGCCTGCACCACGCGGGGCTCTTGCCAAAATATCGCGTCTTGGTGGAGCAGCTTGCCCAAAAGGGCCTACTAAAGGTCATCTGCGGCACGGACACACTGGGGGTCGGCATAAACGTGCCCATACGCACCGTGCTATTTGCCAAATTGTGCAAGTACGATGGCGAAAAGACTGCCGTGCTGTCAGCTAGGGATTTTCACCAAATCGCTGGCAGAGCAGGGCGCAAGGGCTTTGACGACATGGGGTTCGTGGTGGCCCAAGCCCCCGAGCACGTTATAGAAAACCTCAAGCTGGCGGCCAAGTCAGCGGGCGGTGGCAAAAAATACGTCAAGCGCCAGCCGCCGGCAAAAGGGTACGCCCACTGGGACGAAAAGACTTTTGAAAGGCTTGTCCAAGCCCAGCCGGAGAGGCTTCAGAGCCGATTCAACGTGAGCCACGGGATGCTGATCAACGTGCTGTCCAGAAAAGGCGATGGCTGCGCCGCTATGAGGGGGCTCATTGCAAAATGCCATGAGACAGAAAAAGATAAGGCGGCGCATAGGCGCAGGGGATGGCAACTTTTCCGCGCCCTTTTGAAAAAACAAATTGTAGAGTTTTCCGCCGATGGGCATAGGCTGCTGGTAAATGTTGACCTGCAGGATGATTTCAGCATGAACCAGGCCCTCAGCCTGTACCTGCTGGAAGCCCTGCCGCTGCTAGATGCAGATTCAGAGACATACGCCTTTGATCTGCTGACCTTGGTTGAATCCATACTGGAAGACCCCGAATCAATCCTCAGAAAACAGCTCGACCGAATGAAAGCCAAAAAAGTGGCCGAGCTAAAAGCGGAGGGCGTGGAATACGACCAGCGCATGGAGGAACTGTCAAAGCTGGAGTACCCAAAGCCGCTGCGCGATTTCATCTATGGCACCTTCAACGAATTTGCAGACCGCCACCCTTGGGTCGGCCAAGAGAACATCCGCCCAAAATCCATCGCCAGAGAGATGCTTGAAACCTACAGCACTTTTTCGGAATACGTGCGGTCTTACGAACTCCAGCGCATAGAGGGCCTTCTTCTGCGCCACTTGAACGGCGCGTACAAAGTTTTGGCCCACACTGTGCCCGACATGGCCAAGACGGGCGAAATCCGGGAAATGGAGGGCTACCTTCAGGCCATGCTGAGGGCCGTGGACTCCAGCCTGTTGGACGCTTGGGAGGGGATGCAGGGCCAAGGCCATCAGTCCGCCGACCACGCGGAGCCAGCTATCGCCCCGCAAGACCCGACCAAGGACAAGACGAAATTCTTGGCGGCGGCTAGGGGAAGGATTTTCGCTTTCTTGGCGAGCTGGGCGGGCGGACAATGGGAAGAAGCCGTTGACGCGCTGGACGCATTCGCCAGGCGGGAGCCGGAAGATGGGGAGGGCAGGCCTTGGACAGCCGAGCGCCTGGAAGAGGTCATGGCCCAATACGCCTTAGACCACCAAGGGCCCATGCTGAACCCGGAGGGGCGCAATTTGAGGCACACATACGCCAACCCAAAACATGGCGATGAAAATATCCTAGTGATCCAGCAAATGCTGGTGGACGAAGACGCAGCCAACGACTGGTCGGCAGAGTTTGAAGTTGACCTTGGGGCCAGCCGCGAATACAGCGAGCCGATAATGGATATGGTTTACTTGGGGCCGTTCAGATGAAAATACCGCCTTACATGAATTATTTATGTATTGCAAAACTAGGCACCCATCTATCAAAATACAAGTAACGAGGTAACAACCTAATTCTATTTGACACAGTGGAGGCAAACGTGAATATGGAACGCAAGTTGCTGGATTTGGCCGACCTAAGGGAGCGGGCCCATAGTGCCGGCGGCGAAAAAAGAATCAACAAGCAGCACGAGCAGGGCAAACTGACTGCTAGGGAGCGCATCGAAAAGCTTTTGGACGAAGGCAGCTTCGAGGAGTTCGACACATTCGTGACTCACCGTTGCACCGATTTCGGCATGGAAAAGG
>Ga0268262_10006001_pt1 | contig 11813 bp, 12 predicted proteins | sample TergutNc150P3_FD_190354 | JGI IMG/M metagenome (GOLD analysis project Ga0268262, IMG submission 190354) | Nasutitermes corniger P3 segment gut microbial community from laboratory colony in Florida, USA - Nc150 P3 (SPAdes) (version 2) | ecosystem: Host-associated > Arthropoda: Insects >... | reverse complement strand
TACAGTCCGTCCCCTTTAACCACTCGGGCATCCACCCATAAGCGACCAGCCGAAGATAGGACTTGAACCTACGACCGGCTGATTACAAATCAGCTGCTCTACCAGCTGAGCTACTTCGGCAGCTTTTACCAAAATGCACGGGGTCGTACATAATGGAGGATTAAATTTAGAAAAAAATTGGCAGGTTGTCAAGGCTAAATGTGAAAAAATTTTAAATTCTGGTTAATTTTTGAACATTATTCCTGCCTTTCAGCAGTTTTTTCTATCTTTTGCATTCAATGCCCCTTGCAAAAATAACAGAATATGCAAAATTGGTTCGCTTAAGCCACACGCTTTTTGCACTCCCTTTTGCGCTTGCCTCAATGATTGCTGCCGCAAACGGGTTTCCTTCTGTGAAAGTTTTCTTGCTCATTTTGGCTTGCATGTTCGCCGCAAGAAATGGTGCAATGGCATTCAATAGGCTTGCAGACGCTAAGTTTGACTCGCTCAATCCGCGCACAGCTTCAAGGCATTTGCCGGCAGGCAAATTGTCAAAAAAGGGCGTAATTGTCTTTATAGTGTTAAATGGAGCCGCATTCGTTTTTTTTGCATGGCTTTTAAATTCTTTTGCTTTTTATTGCTCCTTGCCCTTGTTTTTATTTTTGCTCTCTTATTCGCTCTGGAAGCGCTTTTCTTCTCTCTCGCATTTTATGCTGGGTTTTGCCATTGGGGCAAGCCCGCTTGGGGCTTGGATTGCAGTTAGGGGGGAACCTGCGGTTTTTCCGGTTATGCTTGGGATTATATTGGCATTCTGGATGGCGGGTTTTGATATAATTTACGCAAGCCAAGACATTGAAGCAGACAAAGCCTTGGGTTTGCATTCAATACCTGCGAAATTTGGAATAGAAAAGTCCATGAGAATTTCCCTTTTTTGCCACATAGCTATGCTGATCCTTGCCGCCTTCACTGGAGTTCATTGGGATTTAGGGCTCTCTTGGTTAATTTCTTTTGCTGTTATTTTCATAGCTCTGTTATATATACACCTTTTTAGAAAATCAAATGATTTGGACTGTATGAATCGGGATTTTTTTTTAGCAAACATCGTGATAAGTTTTTTAGTTTTGTTAGGACTTGGAACCTCAATTTTTACTGGAGATACAAATGCGTTTATTCCCTAAAATGCCTGGCAATGCTAGCTTTTGGCGCAAATGGAATGTGTTTTGCATAATGTTCATCGGTTCCTGTTTGCTGGCAGGTCGTTTTTTTAGCACGGTGCCAGATGTGGTGGATTCCGCTGAAGACCTTATGTGGATTGGCTTTGGGGGTTTAGCCCTTGGCTTTATTGTGCAATTTTTCCAAAGGCGAAAATAGGATATATTAACATTTGGGAGATGTTATGACCAAAACCACAGAAGAACGTTTTTCCCTTTAGACGTTCCATGCCGTAACACAACCCAAGCAATTGCATACTATACTGCCGAAATGGAGGCATCTACTCATATACTTTCCTACACATACTATGCAAATAAAGATGCCATTTGCGAATAACCCTTTCTATTTTCTAAAATGCTCTGTATTCTAAACTCATCTTTTATTTTTCCATTATTTTTCAATCTATCTAAAATCATTTTATAATATTCTGTATGGATTTCGCAACTTATAAAATTTCTCTTTAATTCCTTGCATTTCACAAGCTCACTACCGCTACCGCCAAATAAAATAAAACAATCGTCATTTTCTTTTGTTGTTGCCTTGATAAGCATTTCAACGAGAGCAAGCGGAATTTGGCAAGCGTGCATAGTCTTGTCTTTGCTAACATTTTTGACCAAATCAAAATAAAACCAACTATAAGGCATTCTGCCTATGTGTCCAGCAGCTATTCTTCCTTGTATTCTTTTGTCATTTGGATTTAAATATGGAACAGCAATATTGTTTTTGTAGAAAGCGTTATTTTTGCTTTTTGTTGCATGTAATATGGAACGATGAGCCGTTGTCAGTTTTTTAGGAGACATTCCAACGTTGGTATTATATACCCAGACATAATCATTAACGGAATATGAATTTTCATCTAAATATTTAACCCTCAAATACGCATTTTGCTTTGGATAATTCAGCATGAATAAATTTCCACTTGGTTTCAATACTCTTAAACTTTCCTTTGCTAGTTCAATATACCAGTCTATATAATCGTTCCATTTTTGCGTGTAATTCTTTCCCGCATAATTTATTCCAACATTGTAATCCGGATCTCCATAAACAAAGGCAAGCGAATTATCCGGCAGTCGCTTTAACACTTGCAACACATCTTCATTAAAAACTTTATTTCTAAAATTATCTAGCATATTATGTCCCTATCAATTTATATGCGGCAGATTTTATGAATTTTATAGAAGTAATATTGAAAGGGTCTTCAAATGTATATGCCCAAAGTTTTATTATGTCATTTTCTCCGCTTTCCCTAACAACATAAATGCCATAAATATTCTTTATTTTATCCTTGATTTCAGGTTGTTTTTTTGCATTATGGTAGTATAAAAACGGATGGTAAATTTGATATATAGCAAAATTATTAGGTTTTCCGTTTTTTGCTTCAAATACTCCAATTATCCCATTAAATTCAATGGTTAAATCTATTTCTATTTGAATATTATGGAGTTCTATCTTTTCGTCATTGCCAAAATAATATTCAAAAGAGGTCTTTGTTCTATGCGGAAAATATGTTTTTGGTCTTTTTGAAATATCTACATCATCAAATTCAGTGTCTTTTCCATATAAAAAGTGATGCAAAATTCTTTGATTATTTGCAACAGATAAAATATTGCTTTCACTTGAATTATATTGATTGAGAATAGACTTTTTGTACTCCCGATTTTCTGTTTTCTGAATTTTTTCAAAATCATGATAAATTTTATTTATGCCTTTAATAAATTTATGATTTCCATTTCCTAAATGAATAAGAGCATAATCATTTTCCAATAAGATATCAGGTAATCTGTCTTTGTTGTCTAATTTTGTAGCATCAAAAGGATTGCCGAACCCAACTTGCTTAGATACATCTTTTACAAGATTATTGTGAAAAACAAAAGAACCTTTCCTTTTGCAAATTTTAAAAAGTTCTTCCAAGACTTTTTCTTTTTTCGATATTTCCATATCTCAACCCTTAACCCTTGTAATGAAGCTCATATACTTGAAAATATACAAAACAAATGCAGAGTGGCCATGCGAGAGTTGGCACAACTTTTTTGAGGAGTATCGCATTTAATAGGGAATATAGACAAATGCTCTATTGCGCAATTTTTCCAAGGGCGAAAATAGGTGCGCTAATGGCGCGCAGCCTTGTTGGACCAAGCGATAGAAAGGTGGCATTTTTGTTTTTCATAACTTCAAGTTCGTTTTGAGAAAATCCGCCCTCAGGACCGGTTATAATTGATAATGGATAATTGATAGCAGATAACGAACTGTTGCCTATTTGGTCGCAAACTATTAAGTTGCCTTTGAAATTTTCCAAAAAATCATTTAAGAAAACAGGGGCTTTTATCTCTGTTAGCCAAGATTTGCGGCTCTGTTTGAGTGCCACAAGGCTTTTTGATTCCATTCTGCGACGCAACTTGCTCAGTTCGGAATTCCTTGGTTCCAGGCTTCTTTCTGTCCTCAGCAGATGAATTGCCACAAGCGGCATTTGTGCTGCGTGGAATGCAATTTCTTCTTCGCCGCCATCTGATAAACAGCCTATTGCCAAATGAACTTGCGGCTGCGGCTCTTGATTGCTTATGCTTTTAATATAAACCTTGCAAGCTTTTTGAGCTACATCTGCAAGCTCGGCCTCTGCAAATCTACCCTTTCCATCGCATAAAGTTAAAGAATCGCCTCTATGCGCTCTAAAAGCCTTGGTTATATGGGAACTTTCGGTTTGGCTTAAAATGACCTCGCCAAGCGTTAAAGTCTCTAAAAAGAAGTTGCTGTCTATATACACAAGAAGAGGGAGAGGGATTCGAACCCTCGTTACGTGAGTAAACACGCTTTCCAAGCGTGCGCCTTAAACCACTCGGCCATCCCTCCTGGAGATGTAGGGTAAATATAGCTTTTTTTTGCTATTTTGTCAAATGCTTGACAAAATTTTGAAATTTTTCTATATTTTAAAGCCTTGGTGACATACCCAAGTGGTAAGGGAACGGTCTGCAAAACCGTGATTCCCCGGTTCGAATCCGGGTGTCACCTTTCTTTATTAGCCTTTAACAATTTGGCAGGCTTCAATGACTTTTTCTCTATCTTTTTCGCCTTTTTCATTTTCCACACCGCTGCTCAAATCTATGCAATAGGGGTTTAGCTTTATAGCTTCCCTAATATTATTTATATTTATGCCACCAGCCAAGAAAAACTCCCTATCGCATTTTGGGATTAAATTCCAGTCAAAAGGTTTGCCAGTTCCGCCTTTGCCATTATCAAAAAGCAAATAATCTGCATTTGCAGGTTTTGGGCTTTCTATGTTCACAGCTTTTATTACCGGAATATCACAAGTTTTTTTTAGCATATTTATGTAATCTTCGCTTTCGCTACCGTGCAGTTGCGCAATATTTATTATACCCGAATTATACAATTTAATTATAGAGGGAATTTCAGCATTTACAAACACTCCTACAGTTTTTATTTGTAAACTTAACCGTTTTTTATACAAAGCGGCCATTTCAGGATTAACTTGGCGACGGCTTTTTGCAAAAACAAAGCCTATGAAATCCGGTTTTGCCTCGTTCACAAACTCAATATCTTGCTCTCTAAATAATCCGCATATCTTAATTTTTGGCATTTGTAGAATATAGTTAATAGGCAAAATAAGAGCTTTTAAGCCCATAAATTAAAAAAAATGCACATTTTTGCAAACTCCTGTTTGCAAAATTCACTTTTTAGGATTTTTTTTCCCTTTTTTTACGTCTAAGTTAATGAGAGGAAAAAGATGGACTTTAAAATTCTCCTAATAGGAGCTCAAGTGGCTTTTGCAATTAATGTAGAAGCTCCGCCGGAAATTGCTGAACAGGTTTTGGTTTATGCAAATGAGGCTGGGGCAAGCTATGAAAGTGCAATTTTAAGGGTTAATATGGCAAAAAATAGGCAGTGCAATGATTATACATTGAGGCTTATAGATAAATATAATGGAAAAACCCTTAGAAAAATTGAATTCTGCTCCGCAGAATTACCAAATATCGCCTTGCAAAACGCAGTTTTGGAGATATTTGGGCATAATGCCAAAAGGCGGGAAGAGCCTTTAATTGGGGAAAATGGAATTATGGCAATAATAGGGGCTGGTTTTGCGGCGGCAGGGCTTATACTCTATTATTCAAATCCGCCAAAGCCGGTTTATGTTTATAAAATACGCGAGGTAGAAAAATGACAGCACTTGTAGCATGGAAAGAAGGCATGGCACTATCGCAACAGCATTTGCAGCAATCGGACAGGTTTTTTCTGCGGCATATAAAAAATGCGGCAGGACTCCCAAAAGGGATGAATTTCGGTTTTGGCAAGCTGATTTTTGCAGAGGAACTTATTAGGGAAGGGCAGCTTGCAATTAAAGAATGCGAGGCAATTTTTCCAAGCGGGCTGTCTTTTATGGACTATGAAAATCCCTCTGTTAAGATAGAGGCTAGAAATTTTGCCAAAATCTTTGATAAAAATTTGAACGCCTTAGACGTATATCTCGCTTTGGAATTGAACAGCCCTGTGGAATTTTCGGAAGAGCAAAATAGCCGCTTTAAGGTTGTGTGGGAAAATTATCCTGATTCGTATTCTGCGGGCAACTCCTTGCAAATGCCAATTTCCGTTCCCATGCCGGCAATAGTTTTTGAGAACGAGTCTTTGGATGGAAAGGAATCTATTCCTCTTGCAAGGTTGCTGAGAAATATGCAGGGTTCTTTTGAAATAGATAGAAATTTTTTCCCGCCTTTGGTTTCAATAAACGGGTATGAATATTTCACCCAAAAATTGACGTATTTTGACAGGCTCCTGCAAAGCCGCATAGAGGGCATTTCTCATTCAAGGGAATTATTGCTCAAAGATTTAAAGTCTCTAAAAGCCCTGCTCAATTGCCTAAAAAATACAGAAGGCACCCTGCCTTTTGTGATTTTCTGCGAAATATTGCGTTTTTTGCAAGAAACGTATGATTATAAGCATATAGAATTCAACAAATCATTCAATAAAATTTTCAATGCTTTGAACGATTTTTTATTGTCCGAAAAGAAGGTTGCCTTTTTGCAAAAACGTTTGCAGCAAGATGGGCAAATATTTTTTGCAGGCGTTAAGGAATTGTGCATTAGCGAAGCCAAAAGCGTTTGGCTTGCGCTTGAATCAAAATTGTTGCCCGAAGAAGCGATTAAATTTATGCCAGCCCAGTTGAAAATTGCGCCCAAATCAAAACTATCCAGTATAGTTGTTAGCGCAACACATGGCATAAACTGCATTCACACCATAACGCCCGGAACAATTCAAGAAATGCCAAACACATTTTATTTCAAATTAACAACGGATTCAAAATTGTGGAAAGATTTATGCGAAGAAAATGAAATTGGAATCTACGCCCCAACAGCACTTAGAATAAATTCAGCGGACCTTTTAATTGAGAATGTTTTATGAGTAATATAAAATCCATAATCGCGCTTTCTGAGCCAATTTTTTGTTCTGTGCTTTTGCTGCCGCTTGAAGGCGAGGTTAGTGCTGAGGAAATAAAAAGAGGGTTTGAAGAGGATATAAAGGAGTTTGCGAATGCGCTTGCAAATAATGGATATTCCGGTTTTGAAATGGAAAATGCAAAATATGCTATTTGCGCTTGGATAGATGAATATATCTATGCAAATAGCTCAATATCTGCAAAATGGTTTTCACATTCGCTTGCTTTAAGCGAATTTGGAGATGCAGAAGCTGGCAAGCATTTTTTTGATAGAATGGATGCTTTGCATAAAAATGCAAAGAGCAATCAGTTGCTTGAACTTTATGCAAAGTGCATATTATTTGGCTTTATGGGAAAATTTAGAATGGGCGAACATGCAGAGCTAAAACAAATTTTGAATACCGCAATTTCAAAAACAGATATATTTTTAGAGCCAATAAACTACAAACCAGCTTCAAAAAGCAAACACAGATTTTCTTTTAGGCGAGGCATAAAAAATATCTTAGTAACGGGCTCTTGCGAAAATCAATGCAAAGAATTTGCAAAAAAAGAAAAACCACCCAAAGGCTATAAATACATATATTCAGATATGAAAAATACAGAAGGATTGCCATTTCTTGACGGAATTATCATTATAAATCCCCTGAGTGTAAACAATTATCCAGAATTTGGATTCAAAGCACCAGTTTACAGAGTTGCAGATTTGGAAATCCCCGAAATAGATAAAACTCTGGATAGAAATTATGAATTTAACAGCAATCATTTAAACTATTATCTGCACAAATATTTTTTAAACGAGGCCGCTTGCAAAAATATACTCTCACTGCCACGAAAATTTGAGCTATTCAAAACGGGCAATGCTTTTTACTCCCTCCATGTTTCTTCTTTTTTTCAGAGTGAAAAGCCTCTTGCCTATAGCTTAACAAAGAGAGTAGTGCTATTTCTGTTTTTAGCAAGCCTTTTATTTTCAATTATATTTTTTGTTGCTTCTATAATTAACCAGCACAAAGAAGAAATAAAAACAGAGGCGATATTTTTATTGCAAAAACGTAAACTTGACAGCCTTAAAGCAATAGAAGACAGCCTTAAATTGGAATTTGAAAATAGGCTTAAAAATTTGGAGCTTTGCTATCAAAAAGAAATTTTGGAAAAATTCCCATTTAAAGAAGGCAAAATTCCATCGGTTGCAGAGGTGAGCGATTATTTTGGGAGTGAGGGGGAATTCCAAAAATTTATGGATATAATAGATACCACCTCTGATGAAAGAATTAAATTCAATAAAAAAACGCTCTTGGAACTTGCAAAATTAAAAAACAGTTTATGGAGCGATATACCTGTTTCGGTAGTGATAAAAGCACCAAAAATTGCCTCTGTGAAATTTTGGATAGATAGCCAGTATGTGGAAATTGAGCAAGGCAGCAGCAAAAATTTGGAACTGCTGTTTCCAATAAAAAACAGCAAGGGAATTGAATTAACTGCCAAAACCGCAAACAATGTTTTTTATGAGAGCATCAAGGGCGAATGGAGTTTGCTGAAAATTGGAGATAAGCACGAATTTTCTTTTATGGATAAAAGCTATTCAGTGGACATTGAACTACAAATTCACTGGCATCTGCCAAAAAACTCCCTAAAACCAAACGAATGGTTCGCCCTCCGTTTGGAACCAAATTTAATAAAAAATTTTTCTTTAACCCGTAACCTAGGAGAATAAAAAATGGCTAATAGCTATCAAAATGAAATTCCGCCGGCGCGCATAAATATACAGCTTAGCGTGGATAGCGGAGGAGTGCAAAAGAAAATGGAGCTACCTTTGAAATTGCTTGTGCTTGGCGATTTCAAAATGGACGGCGATGAATCACGGCTTATGGAGCGTGAGAAAGTCAATATAAACAAGGATAACTTTGATGGAGTTATGGATTCCATGAATATAGAACTGAAAAGCCTGGGGCTTAAATTCAACAGCATGAAATCTTTTGAACCTATGGAAATTGTGAAACAAGTCCCCAGCCTAAATCGCTTGATGGCTGTTCGCAATTTGATAAAGGATTTGGGTTCAAATTTGCTGGACAACAGAGAATTCCGTAAAAAAATGGAAAACATTTTGAGAGATAAAAACTCCATGAAGGCAATTTTAGGCGAACTTCAATTAATACCAACTGAACTTTCACAAAACAAGGAATAGGAGGAACTATGGAAGAAACACAACTCTCTTCAGTTTATAAAAGCATAAATTTGGATTTACCCGCCAAATTTATGGATATTTCGGAATACAGCGATGCGGCTTCGCTTTACAAGTATAGCCCAAGCGAGCGAATAGGTTCTGGGCTAATGGCTTTTGTGCAAAGCGTTTTGGATAGCTCTACAAGCGTGGAAAAGATAGACAGAGCCTTTATAGATTCGCAGGTTGCGTGGATAGACAAAATTGTTAGCGAACAATTAGATGCCATTATGCACAGCCCGGAATTCCAAAAGCTGGAATCTTCTTGGAGAGCCTTGCAATTTTTGGTTCAACGCACGGATTTTAGAAGAAACGTGAAAATAGAACTGATAAGCGCAGACAAAGAATCCCTGAAATACGATTTTGAAGATTCGCCAGAGGTTATTCAGAGCGGGCTTTACCGCCATATTTACAGCGATGAATACGATACTCCGGGCGGCGAACCTTATGCCGCTATGATAGCAAACTATGAATTTGACAATTCCGCAGACGATATTGACCTTTTGAAAAATATCTCCTCCGTTTCTGCCGCAGCGCATTGCCTATTCGTATCTTCCGTTGGCTCAAAATTCTTTGGGAAATCCGATATTGGCGATTTGCCAAAAATAGACGATTTGGAAAACTATATGGAAAGGGCGGAATTCACAAAGTGGAGAGGCTTTCGCAAAACAGACGATGCTCGCTATATAGGGTTGGTGTTGCCGAGGTTTTTGCTAAGAAACCCTTATGGGGAACACAAAAATTCCAGAGGTTTTAACTATACGGAATCTGTTTTGGGCGAGGAACACGAAAAATATCTGTGGGGAAATGCTGCCTTTGCCTTTGCGGTGAATATGGTGCGCTCCTTTCAGGAAAACGGCTGGTGCGTTCAGATAAGGGGGCCGGAGAGCGGCGGCAAAGTTGAGGATTTGCCCATACATTTCTTTAATTCCGGCAAAGGTGCTCAGGCAAAAATCCCAACGGAAATTTTAATTCCCGAAACTCGTGAATTTGAGTTTGCCAAGCAGGGTTTTATACCGCTAAGTTTTTACAAAAACCGCAGCTATGCCTGCTTTTTCTCAGCAAACTCCGCTCAAAAACCCGAAGAGTACGATGATGCACAGGCAACCGCAAACTCCAGGGTAAACTCTCGCCTGCCATACATATTCCTAACCGCAAGGCTTGCTCATTACCTCAAAGTTTTGCAAAGGGAGAACATAGGCGCGAGCAAAAGCGCAGGTGTTTTGGAAGCGGAGCTTAACAACTGGATTAAGGAACTTGTAACGGAAATGGAAAACCCAGGCCCCGAACTTGCCGCCACCCATCCTTTGAGTTTTGGGCAGGTAACGGTTGCAGAAAATCCAGACAACCCTGGATTTTTCAAGGTTGCTCTTTCTGTTATCCCACATTTTCAGGTTGAGGGCGTGAATGTTAACTTATCGCTTGTATCTAAAATGCCAGCGGCAAAACAGTAAAATGTCATGAAAGAAAATCTCCCTCTTTGGAAGTTAGCTTTGAACGCCTCGCCGGATACCTTTGAGCTTATACCGGCGGGTTTTTCTCCGAGCTATATTTCTTCGGCTCCGAGTGTTTCTCCGAGCAAGTCTTTGAGCAGTTCTCCAAGCATTATTCCGAGCGTTTCCCAAGAAAGTAGTGATTTTTCTGATGATAATGGGAAAAAAAATAACTATATTATTGGAGATGAAGGTAACGTTGTTTTGGAAATTAATATTAGACTGGCAGGATTTGGAGGAATGCTGCCAACTGAAAAATTTACCGAGCTTACTAAAAATGGCGTTAAGCAGTTTCAGAGAGATTATATGAAAATGGGGGTACCTATGGGTGAAGTAGATTACAATACATTGAAAGCAATAGATGAGTTTAGTGAAAAGTACAGGGAAAATGTAAGTAATTATAAATGTAAGTGTGGTTCCTGTGGCGGATTTGGAAAGGGGCAATATAAAAACCAATATCAGTCTACAAGTAAGACTGAAGCCAATCATAAATACGAATATCCAGGTATGCATCAATCATTATTGTGGGCAGTAAGTGCTTCAAGGTTTTATTTAACCAAAAAATTAAATAACGAATATTCTATAAGAAGTGTCAATTCTGCGTATAGATGCTGGGAAGACAATAAGAAAAATAATAGAAGTACCACAAATCATATGGGAAAAGCTGTTGATTTGCATTTTGACAAAAACAAGAACCGTACACATGATATGGATATATTGAGAGAAAAAATATACTGTGAATGTATAGGAGCACCAAAACAAGGAGGAAATTCCAAATATAAGTTTGGTTGGCTGCCTAACAAGTTTGGATTAGAACCAAATAAATGGGCAGATGGAGGAAATGCTGCTAACACGTGGATACATTTTGATGTCAGAGAATTTAATAAAGATATGTATTTGAAAGATGAATTTTTTATTAAATCTGATAACGAATCAAATTTCAACAAAAAATTAACAGAAATCAGCAAAGGAGCCTAACTATGAAGAAAATAGTTATTTATAGCCTGCTAGCCTTATTCATTGCTAGTTGCGATGATAAGCCAGCAAAAACAAATCAAACCAATTTAGACGTAATTTTCTCAACAGAAAATTTGGAAAATGCTAAATGGTATTCCCCCGATGAATATCCTTTAAAAATTATAGGGCATGATGGAGGAAAATACGATAATGTTGATGATGTGATAAAACTTCCCAGTTATAATAAGTTTGAAATTATTATTTGGTCAACTTCTGGCGGAGATGATATTCCATATATTTTATGTGTTGTAAAAGAAAAAGTTATAGATACAGATTCTGGTTTAAATATAACTCCGCATTGGAGTGAACCGGGTAATGACGAAAATAATTATTCCAAAAAAACATTTAAAATTTATAAAGATTATACAATAGAAATAAATATTGAGGAAAAAAAAGAAAGCAAAAAAGTAGAAAAATATACTAAATCTTACAAAATTAATAATGGTGGTAA
>Ga0268262_10006000_pt1 | contig 11814 bp, 9 predicted proteins | sample TergutNc150P3_FD_190354 | JGI IMG/M metagenome (GOLD analysis project Ga0268262, IMG submission 190354) | Nasutitermes corniger P3 segment gut microbial community from laboratory colony in Florida, USA - Nc150 P3 (SPAdes) (version 2) | ecosystem: Host-associated > Arthropoda: Insects > Digestive... | reverse complement strand
CCCCCAATTACCCCCCTAATTACCCCCCCAATTACCCCCCCAATTACAGAATTGGAAAAGAAACTCCTGGATATAATCAGGCAGAATCCTAATGGAAGCAGGAAAGAATTTGCAAATAAATTGGGAATATCAACAGGAGTAGTAAAGGAATATACAGATAAATTAAAACAAAAAGGCATTTTAGAGCGTAAAGGTAATAACAGAACAGGTTATTGGGAGATAAAAACAGATTAATCCGGAATATATATTCCATTTCTACTGGAATATATATTCCATTTCTACTGGAATAATCTCCGGTTTTGATATATACTAATACCATGAAGTTATCGGAAATTCAAGATATTAGCGCCAGACAGAAATTAACGCTGGAAAAACAGGAACAGGGGCTTATACGCCATGTTTTACCGGAACTGCCGGACATTCAAAGCCATGCGCTGGTAGTATGCGGAATCCGGCGTTGCGGGAAAAGTACGCTGCTTTGCCAGTTTGTTCAGAACCTGAAACGGCCGTACTATTATTTGAATTTTGACGATATCCGCCTTGTGTCTTTTTCTCATGCGGATTTTGACCTTTTGGACAGGGTAATAGCCGACACAGGCGCGCGGCTGATTTTTTTCGATGAAATTCAATCGGCGGAGCATTGGGAATTATACGTCAGGCAAAAACTTGACGAAGGCTTTCAGCTTGTTATTACCGGTTCAAACGCCGCCCTTCTAAGCCGGGAGCTTGGAAGCCGCTTGACAGGGAGGCATCTGTCCAGGGAGCTTTTCCCTTTTTCCTACGGGGAATTTTGCGGTTTTACAAGGATTGCCGCCGGACATGAATCCCTTGCGGATTACCTTGAAAAAGGCGGTTTTCCTGAATATCTGAAAACAGGTAATACGAATATTCTGGCACAACTCCAGTCGGATATATTGTACAGGGATATTGCAGTAAGATACAGAATACGTGACGCCGCGTCATTGCAGCGTTTATTTGTGTATCTTGTTTCCAATCCGGCTCAACTTTTTTCTCCCAGCAAATTGACAAGCGTTGTAGGAGTTAAATCTCCTACCACAATTTTAGAGTATATCTCTTTTTTTGAGGCGGCTTACCTAATATATCTTTTACCCCGTTTTGCGTGGTCTGTCAAATCACAGAATCTTGCGCCAAAAAAGGTGTATATCGCAGATACCGGGTTAATAAAAACAGGCGCTGTTTCCTTTAGCGGTAACTCAGGCGCGTTGCTTGAAAATTGTGTTTTTAATTTCCTGCGGGCCAAAGCTGGCAGTTCGGGATTATCCGCCAACCTGGGCATTTACTATTTCACCGGCAAAAGCGGCGGCGAGTGTGATTTTATATTTTCACCGCAGAGCAATCCATCCTGTATTCAAGTTTGCTGGGAAATGACGCTTGATAATCAAGATCGTGAAATTAATGGATTGCTTGAGGCTATGGATTTTTTTAATTTGAAATACGGAACGATTCTTACTTTTGATACTGAAGATATAATAAAAACCGCAGGGAAAAAAATTGATGTAATTCCCGTATGGAAATATATAGAAGACTTACCGGAATAGAGCGTTATTCCTATGACACTTCGGCTGAAAAAGTTTATAAATTAATCAAAGATTTTACGCAATGAACGAAAACACAAAAACAGTATACCTTGGAATGCGCGGCGATATTATCCACCCTGGAATTATCAACATTATCCGAAAGGGCGCAACGTTCGGCGAATTGACAGTAGGCTTGCTTACCGATTACGCTATAGCGTCGCATAAACGCCTGCCTTATTTAACTTATGAACAGAGAAAAGACGTAATTGAAAATATTAAAGGTGTTGCCCGAGTAATTCCGCAGGAAGAATGGAGTTATGTTCCTAATTTGCGAAAATTAAAACCCAATTACATCATTCACGGAGACGACTGGAAAAACGGTCCTTTGCGAAAAGAACGAGATGAAGTTTTCGCTGTAATGAAAGAACTCGACGGTGAAGTTATTGAAATTCCTTATACTGCGGGAATTAATTCGTCTTCAATCAATGAGGCGATACGTTCTATCGGGACAACGCCGGATATCAGGCTTAAAACACTGCGCAGGCTTCTTGATACAAAACATCTTGTAAGAATTATGGAAGCCCATTCCGGTTTGTCCGGTTTAATAATAGAAAATCTTGAAATTGAAAAAGAAGACGGACTGCACAGTTATGACGGAATGTGGTCGTCGAGTTTAACCGACTCCACAAGCAAGGGAAAGCCCGATATTGAAGCCGTTGATCTTACTACACGCCTGCACGATTTAACCAATATTCTGGAATGTACCACAAAACCGATAATTTTTGACGGCGACACAGGGGGCCATCATTTTTCATTCACAGTAAAAACCCTTGAGAGAAACGGCGTATCAGCGGTTATTATAGAAGACAAAACAGGTCTTAAAAAAAATTCGCTTTTTGGAACTGACGTTAATCAGGAGTTATGCCCCATTCACGACTTCTGTGATAAAATCAAAGCGGGCAAACAGGCGCAGGTAACAAAAGAATTTATGATTATCGCCCGCCTTGAAAGTTTGATTGCAGGTTTCTCCGTCCCTCACGCAATGGAAAGGGCGCGCGCTTTTGTAGAAGCCGGCGCTGACGGCATTATGATACACAGCAAGGAAAAATCAGGCGGGGACATTAAAGAATTTTGCTCTCTTTTCCGCGCCGAATATCCCCATGTGCCGATTGTTCTTGTTCCTACAACGTATAACAAATTTACGGAAAAAGAACTCGCCTCATGGGGCGCGAATATTGTTATCTACGCTAACCACATGCTGCGCTCGGCGTATCCCGCGATGATGAACACAGCGAAAATGATTTTGGAAAACGAGCGTTCTTTGGAAGCGGATTCTGTTTGTATGCCGATAAAAGAAATACTTGAATTAATTCCTGGCGGCAAGTAATTGATAGAAGCGTCATATTTCTATAACAAACTCGTTGAAAAGGGAGTAGGTTTTTTTTCAGGCGTTCCTGATTCCCTGCTGAAAGATTTCTGCGCTTATATTACAGATTATGCCGATCAGCATAATCACATTATCGCGGTAAACGAAGGAGCGGCAGTAGCCCTGGCTTGCGGTTATCATCTTTCTACAAACCGCATTCCGCTTGTGTATATGCAAAATTCCGGCATTGGCAACGCCGTAAATCCTCTGCTCTCTCTTGCGGATAACGAAGTTTACCGCATACCCTTGGTTCTTGTCATTGGTTGGCGAGGAGAACCGGGCTTACATGACGAGCCTCAGCATGTCAAACAGGGAAAGGTAACTTGTTCGCTTCTTGAAAGTATGGGTATACCTTACGCTGTACTGGATAAAGATGAGAATAGCGTAAACATTCAGCTTGAAACTTGTTTTAAGACAATTTCCGAGACAGGTTCGCCTTATGCTCTTGTTATACGCAAAGAAACATTCTCTCCCTATACTCTTCAGAAAAAAGAAGAACATAACGCGGTAATGACGCGCGAGGAAGCAATCGAAGAAATTGCCGCGAACAGGGAAGGAATTATCGTTTCCACTACCGGCATGATCTCGCGCGAATTGTACGAATTACGGGATAAAGCCGGCGAAGGTCACGCTTGTGATTTTCTTACTGTAGGCTCTATGGGGCACGCATCTTCCATCGCGCTGTCAATTGCTCTTCAAAAACAGCAGCTTCAAGTTACCTGCCTTGACGGAGACGGAGCGGCCCTTATGCACATGGGCTCTTTCGCCGCAATAGGGACGCAAAAACCGCGTAACTATTGCCACATTGTACTTAATAACGGCGCTCATGATTCTGTCGGCGGACAGCCAACTATCGCCCCATTTATTGATATTCCGTCCGTCGCCCGGGCTTGCGGTTATACAAAAGTATATCAGGTAAAAACAAAAAAAGAGTTACAAAAAATTTTAGCGAAAAAAAACGAAGAGCTTACATTTATTGAAGTAAAAGTAAAAAAAGGCGCGCGTAAGGATTTAGGGCGTCCTAAATCATCGCCTCAGGAAAATAAAGAAACTTTTATGAATTATCTTAAGGAAAAAAAATGATAAAACAGGCTGTTATTGTCGCGGCGGGTCTTGGTTCTCGCCTTAAAGAAAAAACAGTTTCAATGCCAAAAGGTTTTCTTGAATTGGGCGGTATCGCTATTGTTGAATGGTCAGTTCAAAAACTGCTCGCCTGCGGCGTTGAAAAAATTATTATAGGTACTGGTTATCACGCCGAGGCGTATGACGAACTTGCGAAAAAATATCCGGCAATACAAACCGTTTTCAGCGCCGACTACGAGACAACAAGCAGTATGGCTACTTTAAACGTATGCGCTCCTCATGTAACTGAAGATTTTTTACTTTTGGAATCAGACCTTATCTACGACAGCATTGGACTTACTGTTCTTTGCAATGATATTCATGAAAATGTTATTCTCGCTTCCGGCGCGACCAATTCAGGCGATGAAGTGTATTTAGAAGCGGCTAACGGGCACTTTTTAAAAGCGCTTTCAAAAAATAAAGCTGAATTATCTTCCACCTACGGCGAGCTTGTAGGAATTACAAAAATTTCCCGTCCGCTCCTTTCCGCTATGTGCGCTTATTACGAAATAAAACGTACCGAGCTTCCAAAACTCGATTATGAAAACGCAATCATGGCGTGTACTAACTCAAATCCTGTATTTATCCGTAAAATTGAATATTACGCATGGCGGGAGATTGACGATGACAGCCACCTTGAAATTGGGCGGGAGGAAATCCTCCCGCTTATTAAAGAAAATGAATCGTTACGCCGAATACGCCGCGAAGTTTTGTTAAATCCGGGACCGGCTACAACAAGCGACAGCGTTAAATACGCCCAGGTTTGCGCCGACATTTGTCCCCGTGAAAAAGAATTCGGCGATGTTATGAAATGGGTATGCAAGGAGCTTACCGCCGTTGTAGCAGATCCGTCCGAATATGAAACGGTATTTTTCGGCGGTTCCGGCACTGCCGCCGATGAGGCGATGATTTCTTCCTGCGTTCCCGAAGATGGAAATATTCTTATTGTAGATAACGGTTCTTACGGGGAACGGCTTGCGAAAATTGCTTCTGTTTATAAAATTAAACATACTGTTTATAAAAGCTCCAGTTATGAAAAAATAGATATAGCCGCTCTTGAAAATGAATTTAAAAGCGGCAAATATACCCACCTTGGCATTGTGTACCACGAAACAACAACAGGCTTGCTTAATCCGCTTGACATTATCTGCCCTCTGGCAAAAAAATACAACATGGTTACTATAGTTGACGCTGTGAGCATATACGCCGGAATGCCAATGGATTTAAAAAAACTCGGCATTGATTTTATGGCTTCCACTTCCAATAAAAACATTCAAGGAATGGCGGGTGTTGGTTTTGTTATTTGCAAAAAAAATGAACTTGAAAAAACAAAGAATATCCCAATGCGGAATTACTATCTTAACATTTATGACCAATATGCGCATTTTACCAAAACAGGACAGACCCGTTTTACCCCGCCCGTTCAAACGCTTTACGCCCTCAGACAGGCAATTCTTGAAATAAAACAAGAGACAGTAGAAAAACGTTGGGAGCGTTATACCGAATGTTGGCGCATTCTTGTTGACGCCGTTAAGAAATTTAATCTGAAAATGCTGGTAAAAGAAGAAGATCAGTCTCATTTAATAACAGCTATTTTTGATCCTGAAACGGCGAAATACAGTTTTGAAGACTTGCATGATCTTGCCCGTAAACATGATTTTACAATTTACCCTGGGAAACTGGGGAACATAAATACTTTCAGAATTGCCAATATCGGCGATATAAAACCGCATGAAATGAAAAAATTTACTGAAGTTCTTAAAAGTTATCTTGATTCTATCGGGTGGAAATAAATACAAGATAAGATAATTGACAGTGTTCATTTCCGCGTGGTAAAATTATTAAAATGAACGCTATTTTCCGGTAAAAATAAGGAGGATAATATGAAAAAACTTTTATGGTTTACAGTTGTGATATTTCTGGCAGGAATCGCAATCTCATGTAAAAATGAATCTAATGAGGTAATGATTTTCACCTCATCTGAGGATTTCAGGATTGAACATCTACAAAAACGGCTTGATGAACAATTTCCGCAATATACAGTTAAAATTAATTATACAACAACCGGTAATTTGGCCGCGAAACTTAAAGCGGAAGGAACAGAAACGGACTGCGATATTATCGGTGAGTTGGACGCCGCATATCTTGAGGGTATTTTAGATAATCTTGCTGATCTTTCATCCTTCGACACTTCAGTTTTTTTGGACGAACTGGTTCCCGCTCACCGTAAATATCTTCCTTTTATTAAAAGCGCAGGCTGTATCATCATCAATGAAAAATTCCTGGCTGACAGGAAACTTCCCATTCCCGCATCGTATCAGGATTTAATAAAACCGGAATATAAAGGCGTTCTTTCCATGCCTAACCCAAAATCTTCAGGAACCGGCTATTTCTTCCTGAAAAATCTTGTAAACGCGTGGGGAGAAGACGCGGCTTTCGCGTATTTTGATAAATTTGCAGATAACGTTTTGCAATTTACATCGTCAGGTTCAGGACCGGTAAATGCACTAATTCAGGGCGAGGCTGGTATTGGATTGGGAATGACCTTTCAGGCGGTAACAGTAATGAATACCAAAGGCGTGCCTCTAAAGATTGTTTATTTTGAGGAAGGTTCCCCGTATACGGTGTATGGAATGGCAATGATAAAGGGAAAAGATTCGAGAAAAGCGGTTCGGGACGTATTTGAATTTTATGTGAATACGTTAACACGCGAAGACAAGGAACTTTTCGTGCCTGAACAGATATTTAAATCGCAAGAAAATAATATTCCCAATTATCCTAAAAATGTAAAATCAGGCGATATGAGGGGAAACGAAAGCCTTCCTGAAAAAGAACGATTACTGGCAAAGTGGAAATATTAATTCCGGAGTACGGCAGTGGCGGTAAAACTGGAGATTCAAAATTTAAAGCAGGTTTTTAACCGGCAGGAAGTGCTCCACGGGCTGAATTTTACCGTGAACGACGGTGAGTTTCTTTCTGTTTTGGGACCTTCCGGCTGCGGTAAAACAACAATCCTGCGGATACTCATAGGACTTTTATCCCCCACTTCCGGGCATATTATAAAAGACGGAAATGACATTACCGCCTTTCCCGCTTCAAAACGGGGCATGGGAATTGTGTTTCAAAATTACGCGCTGTTTCAGAATATGACTGTTCTTGGCAATGTGGAGTACGCGCTGAAATTCAACAAAGAATCAAAATCAAATTCGCGGACAATTGCCAATGAGATAATTGAACAGGTGGGGCTTTCCGAACATATTCACAAAAAGCCATGGAAACTTTCAGGCGGTCAGCAGCAGCGGGTGGCTATCGCCCGAACTTTGGCTTGTAAGCCGGAGATTATTCTTTTTGACGAACCTATGTCCGCGCTGGACGCGGCGACGCGCCTGTCGTTACGTGATGAAATAAAGCGCATACAACGGCAGTTCCGTACAACAATGATCTATATCACGCATGATCAGGAAGAAGCGTTCGCGCTTTCGGATCGCATCATGGTGATGGATAATGGGACTATCCGGCAGTTGGATACGCCTGAATCTATCGTCTCAAATCCGGCCAATGATTATATCAGAGAATTTATAATTGACAATCTCCGGCTTAAAATCAATTCTCTTGTTAAATATGTTCAGCCGGGGATGATGGGATGAGTACCGCTGTAAATAAGTTTATCTGCGGCGTTCCGCGCCGAAGTTATTTTTTCCAGTCCAATTCGGTCAAATTACTGCTGGGATGTTTTCTCTTCTTTACCGTGATCTGTCCGTTGGGAAAAATGCTGATGAATATGATTGGCTCGGACATTTCGTATGTTCTGAGACTGCCCAGATTCAGGGAAGCTCTGCTTAATTCAATATACGCCGCGGCAACCGCGACTATAATTTCCATTTTTCTCGCTTGGGGTTTCGCTTTATGCGCAGTTCGCAGTAATCTGCATTTTCGGGAAGTTTTTTCGGTTTTTGTCACATTGCCGATGCTTATCCCTTCCATTTCTCACGGCATGGGGCTGATACTTTTGTTAGGCGCAAATGGCATCATTACGCGGCTCTTCGGCCTTAACGGCACAATCTATGGTTTTCACGGCATTGTGCTTGGGTCGGTTTTTTACGCGTTTCCCGTAGCGTTTCTCATGCTGGCGGACATATTCAAATATGAAGACGGTTCTCCCTATGAAGCCGCCGAAGTATTGGGGATTCCGCGTAAAAACCAGTTTTTTTCAATAACTTTTCCATATTTGCGCAAGCCTCTTATTTCGGTGGTTTTCGCCGTGTTTACCCTAATTTTTACCGATTACGGCGTTCCCTTGATGATAGGAGGCAGGTATATTACCTTGCCGATACTTATGTATCAGGAAGTGATAGGGCTTTTAAATTTCAGCCGGGGCAGCGTAATTGGTTCAATCCTCCTTATTCCGGCGGTTATTGCTTTTGTTTTTGACTTTATGAACCGCGACAGGGCGAATCAGAATTTTGTCATTAAGGAAAAAGCCAAACCGGAAAACAAACTGAGGGACGCCTGCGCCGCTTGTTATGTGATACTGATATGCCTGATTATTGCTATGCCGGTAATGGTCTTTGCCTTTCTCTCTTTTATAAACAGTTACCCTGTGGACATGGGCTTGTCATTCCGTAACATTGCCAAAACCATGAACATGGGCGCGGGACGGTATCTTGGCAATTCACTTATTATTGCCGTTTGGGTTTCGGTTTTAGGAACAGCCATTTCATGGATCACAGCTTATTTTACCGCCCGCACTCCCGGCAAATCCTCACGGATTCTGCATCTTATTTCAATTACATCGCTGGCAATCCCTGGACTGGTGCTGGGTCTTGCCTACGCGCTTTTTTTCAAAGGCTCTTTTTTTTATACCAGCCTTGCCATGCTGATTCTAGTCAACACGATTCACTTTATGGCGTCCCCGTATCTCATGGCGTATAACTCTTTGGGAAAATTAAACGGCAATCTTGAAGACGTAGGAAGAACGCTTGGCGTAGGCCGTTTCCGCATTATCCGCGATGTGCTGATACCTCAGACAAAACTGACTATTTTGGAAATGTTTTCTTATTTTTTCGTCAATTCAATGATGACTATTTCCGCCGTTTCTTTTTTAAGCACGGTGCGAAACCGCCCCGTTTCCCTTATGATCACAATGTTTGAAGCACAGTTGTTTCTTGAAGGGGCGGCGTTTGTTTCTATCCTTATACTTGGAAGCAATTTGACAATAAAATGCGCCGTATATGTTATTACAAAAATAATAAAAAAAAGGGCTGAAAAATAATGCTGACACGGGCACAGTTTGACGTACTGGTTTTCTTGGAACATGAGAAAAACGAAAAAAAAATGACACAGCGGAATATTGCCCGCATGACCGGTCTGTCGCTCGGTACTGTGAATAAAGTGATGCTTCATCTTGGTGAAAACGGTATGCTGGAAAACAATAGTCTGACAGCGGCCGGTTTTAAAGCCCTTGAGCCGTACCGCGTAAAAAGGGCTGTTTTTATCGCCGCCGGTTTCGGTTCCCGCCTGGTTCCCATTACACTTAACACTCCCAAGCCGTTGGTCCGCGTTAAGGGCGTGCGCATTATCGACACATTGCTTGACGCGGTATGCGCCGCAGGAATTGACGAAATTGTCATTGTCCGCGGTTATTTGGGAGAGCAGTTTGACCAGCTAAAATACAAGTACCCTAAGATTCAATTTCTTGAAAATCCCCTGTACAATGAATCGAATAACATTTCCTCGGCTATGTGCGTCCGTTATATGCTGCAAAACGCTTATGTTTTGGAATCAGATCTTCTGCTCAAAAATCCCGCCCTTATCCGAAAGTATCAATACGCGAGCAATTATCTTGGCGTTCCGGTTGGACGTACCGACGACTGGTGTTTTGAAACCAACAACAGAACTATCACGAGGATAAGAGTCGGCGGACAGAACTGCCATCATATGTTTGGCATTTCCTACTGGACTCAAGAAGACGGAGCGAAGCTGGCGGATCACATCAAACAAGTGTATGAGATGCCTGGCGGCAAAGAACGCTATTGGGATCAGGTGGCGTTGGAATATTTTATCAAGGACTACTCTGTTGAAGTGCGGGAATGTGCCTTTGAAGATATTATTGAAATTGACACTTTCAATGAATTAAAAAAACTTGACGAGACTTACAGGGTGTAGACATGGAAAACTATTTATCAGGTAATTTATATCATAATACGGCGGATTTTTATGATTATGACAATCGTGAAATCATTAAAGATGATTTGGATTTTTATGTGGAGTACGCGAATCAGACAAAAGGGCCGATTCTTGAACTGGCAAGCGGGACCGGAAGGGTTTCATTGCATGTAGCTGAAAAAACAGGAAGAATAATTGAATGCGTTGAACTTTCACAGCAAATGCTGGAAAGGTTTTCGGACAAGTTAAAGAATTCATCCAAACAATTACAGGAAAATATACATATCCATAAAGGGGATATGTCAAATTTTAATCTTGAGCAAAATTTTGAATACATAATGATACCATGGCGCGCCCTGCAATGGCTGCCCGTTCAGGAAAAAACCATAGACTGTTTAAATTGCGTGTATAAACATTTGTCAGATAACGGTATTTTTATATTTGATATATTCAAACCGAGAACATATGATGAAAAATGGTTTGGTAAAGAAGACATATCATATGATATTTTTGACGGAAACAAACGTATAATCCGTTCTACAATAAATCATCATGCTGACACCGAAAAAAAATATATCCAGTATAAAAACAAAATACGGATATTGGAAAACGGCGCTGAAAAAGTTAAAGAAGATTTGTTAACAATAAAATATTATGAATACAATGACATCGTTGGCATATTAAAAAGTTTGAAATTTAAAATAAAAGAAGAATATGGTTATTATGATAAAAGAGGCATAAAGGACGGAGAGGAAATGATATTTGTATGTAGCAAATAATTCCGGTATTACAAGGAGAAAATATGTTGGCTGACAATTGGAGAGACTTATGATTATACGATCCAAAGCTCCGCTTCGTCTTGGTCTTGCCGGCGGTGGGACCGACATAACCGACTACTATAACCGTTATGGCGGCTTTGTGCTAAACGCCACAGTCGATATGTACGCCTATTGTACTATCGAGCCAAATGACTCCGGCAAAGTGGAATTTGTCGCCGCCGATTTAGGCAAACAAGAAGAATACAAGGCGGAAGAAAAACTTCCCATCTCCTCTGTCTTGCAGCTTCATTGCGGTATCTATAACAGAATCGTTTCCGATTTTGTAAAAAAACCGCTCTCCTTTAAAATGACAACTTACTCCGACGCGCCCGCCGGCTCAGGTCTCGGCTCGTCTTCCACAATGGTCGTGGCGATAATCAAGGCTTTTGAGGAATGGCTTAATCTGCCGTTAGGCGAATACGATATTGCCGCCCTTGCCTGTAAAATTGAACGCGAGGACATTGGGCTTGCCGGCGGTAAACAAGACCAGTACGCGGCGACTTTCGGCGGTTTTAATTTTATGGAGTTCTATGAAGATGAGCGCGTGATTGTTAATCCTCTCCGTCTAAAACGCTGGATTAGAAACGAGCTTGAGGCATCGTTGATTTTATACTATACCGGAGTTTCAAGGGAAAGCGCGAATATCATTAACGAGCAGATTAAACACACGCAGAAAGGCGATACAAAAAGTATTGAAAGTATGCATGAAATGAAAAAGCAGGCGGTGTTTATGAAAGAAGCCCTT
>Ga0268262_10005999_pt1 | contig 11816 bp, 8 predicted proteins | sample TergutNc150P3_FD_190354 | JGI IMG/M metagenome (GOLD analysis project Ga0268262, IMG submission 190354) | Nasutitermes corniger P3 segment gut microbial community from laboratory colony in Florida, USA - Nc150 P3 (SPAdes) (version 2) | ecosystem: Host-associated > Arthropoda: Insects > Digestive... | reverse complement strand
AACGGGAACTGCTGGAAAACGCAGGTTTTACCCGGCTTTCTTTGGGAAAGCGGGTCCTCCGTACCGAAACAGCCTGTACGGCGGCGGCAATTCTTTTAATGGAAAAAATGGGACTGTTGGATTAACAGAGGAAACTATTGTAAAATGCTGTTATAGTAGGAAAGTGAAGAAGATACACGCTTTTTTTCTGTCTGTTTTTCCTCCCCTTGTCTCAACGGTTCTTATTTTGACTGCCCTGTACGCTGTTTCGGGCTGCTATACCATTAAGCAGGGAACAACCCTGCTGGGGTATCTGGGGAAAGCGGTTCCCCTGGAAGAGCTGGAAGGCACGAAAGGCACCCCGGAGACAAAAGCTTTTGCCGAACGGGTGGCGGACATCCGCCGCTTCGCGATGGAAGAACTGGGCCTAAAGGCAAGTAAAAACTATACCCGTTATGTGGAACTGGATCGGGATTATCTGGCGGCGGTGGTTTCCGCCTGCAAAGCGGATTCCTTTACCCGCCATGAATGGCATTTCCCCATAGTGGGAGCCGTGCCTTACAAGGGCTTTTTTGATCCGGATGACGCGAAAAAGGAAGCTGAAAAACGTAAAGCGGAAGGGCTGGATGTGTGGATCAGGGGGGTGGACGCCTTCAGCACCCTGGGCTGGTTTAAAGATCCCCTTTACTCGTACATGAAAGATTATACCAATTACCAGCTGGCCGATCTGATTATTCATGAACTGCTTCACGCCACCGTGTTTGTCAAGGGCATGGCACAGTTTAACGAACAACTTGCGGAATTTGTCGGCACGCGGGGCGCCCGGCTCTATATTGAAAAACGGTTCGGGGCCGATTCCGGGGAATACCGTTCCATAGACAACGGCGCTGACGATTACCGGGCCTTTCGGAACTATCTTATGTCGCTGAGCGCCGAGCTGGAAACGCTTTACGCCAGGGAAGATCTGGGGCGGGAAGCAAAACTTGCGGAAAAGGAACGGATCATTAAAACCTCCCAGGAACGGTTTGAAGCGGAATACGAAAGCCGTTTTCAAAGCGGCAACTACAGGGGTTTTTCAAAAATGCCGGTAAACAACGCGTACCTGGACCTTTACCGGCTCTACCATGAGGAAGACAACTTTTTTGAGGGCCTGTTCGCGAATATCCCCGGCGAAGATCTATTCAAACTGCAGTCCCTGATAAACGCCGCCGCTTCCCTTAATAAATCCGGGGAAGCCAGAAAGGATCCCCGGGGGGCGCTGAAAACAAAACTGCGGCTCCGGTTCGGGAACATGTAATAATTGATCTAATCATTTTTGCCATACTATAATCATCACGTGAATAAAATACTAAAAGAAAAAATAATGGAGGCTTTTTCTTCGGTTCTCCCCATTACCGCCATTGTGCTGATAGCCAGCGTGATTCTGACCCCTATGCCGTCGGGAACTATTTTAATGTTCCTGGTCGGAGCGGCGCTGCTTATTATCGGAATGGGCTTTTTTACCCTGGGGGCCGACATGGCGATGATGCCCATGGGGGAAGGTATCGGCATTCAGCTTACCAAAAGCTCCAGGCTGGCGCTTATACTTTTTGTCAGTTTTGTGATGGGGATGATTATCACCATTGCCGAGCCGGATTTGCAGGTATTGGCCAAACAGGTTCCTTCCATTCCGGCAAAAGACATAATATTTACTGTCGCGGTGGGGGTCGGGATCTTTCTGGTTGCCGCCGTAATGCGAACCCTGTTAAAAATCAAACTTTCGGTTTTGCTGATACTTTTATATATCGCGGTGTTTGTGCTGGCTTATTTTGCCCCTCCTACCTTTGTTCCCGTGGCCTTTGATTCAGGCGGCGTTACCACCGGCCCCATTACGGTTCCCTTTATTCTGGCAATGGGTGTCGGCGTGTCCGCTATCCGGAGCGACAAAAATTCCAAGGATGACAGTTTTGGCCTGGTGTCCCTGTGCAGCGTGGGCCCTATTCTGGCGGTACTCCTTTTGGGAATTTTTTACAAGCCCGGCACCGCGGAAGTAGAATCCCATGTTGTTCAGGAGGCGGCAACTTCCCGGGACGTGGTCAGCCACTTTGCCGTCGAACTCCCCCATTATCTTAAAGATGTTTTCACGGCTTTGGGGGCCATTGTAGTCTGCTTCGTTGTGTTCCAGCTTATTACCCGGCGTTACAAGCGGCACCAGCTTGGCCGTATCGCGGTAGGCTTCCTCTACACCCTGTTCGGCCTGGTGCTTTTTTTAACCGGGGTAAACGTGGGCTTTATTCCGGTAGGCCAGCTTCTGGGGTCCCAAATGGCGGCGTCGCCGTTAAAATGGGTTTTAATTCCCCTGGGGGCGCTGGTGGGTTATTTTATTGTGGCGGCGGAACCGGCGGTTCATATCCTCAACAAACAGGTTGAGGAGATTTCCTCCGGGGCCATTACGGCAAAGATGATGTACCGGGGGCTTGCCATAGGTATGGCTGTGGCGCTGACAATTACCATGACAAGGATACTTTTGGGCATACCGATCATGTGGATTCTGATCCCCGGTTACGCCTTTGCGCTGATCCTGACCTTTTTTGTGTCCCGGATTTTCACCGGTATTGCCTTTGACTCAGGCGGCGTGTGCAGCGGCCCCATGAGTACCACATTCCTCCTGCCCCTGGCCATGGGAGCCTGCGAAGGAGCGGGCAGGAACCTGATGATCGACGCATTTGGCATTGTGGCCATGGTTGCCATGACTCCCCTCATCGTTATTCAGATGATGGGCCTTTTGCACAAGTTGAGGACCAAACAGGCCGCCGCCCTTACCGAAGCCCAGGCAGCGGCTATCAGCGCCGTTTCCAGCGGGATTGTTGACTGGGGTGAAATAACTGTCTTCGAGGGGGCGGAAAATGGCTAAAATGAAAAACCTCCTCTCAAAACTGTTTTCCAAACTGCCCGGCGTACAGCAGGAACCGGCGGAAGCCAAACCAGAAGTGCCGCGGCTTAAAATGATTTTTTTCATTGTTGACTGGAACCGCGTCAAAATCATTTCAAGCGTACTTGAGGAAGAGGAAGTCCGGTTTTATTTTGTTACCAAGGGGAAGGGAACCGCCAGTTCCGAAATCCTGGATCTGTTAGGCATCGGCGCAAGCGACAAAGCGGTGATAATTTGCCTGGAACAGGCGGTAATGTCGTCCATACTGTTGAAAGAAGCGCGGAAAAAACTTGGTTTTCACAGCCCCGGCGCGGGTATCGCCTTTACGGTGCCTCTTTCGGGGATTAACAGCCCGGTTTTGCGGGTTTTTAAGCAAAGTGTTAATAAAAACGAGAAAATTGCCGATGAATCTAGGAGTACTGGACCGGCGCCGGAGGGAAGAAACATGGGAGATCAGTTTACCAATGATCTTATTGTATCCGTTGTGAACCATGGTTACAGTGACGAGTTGATGAATACCGCGCGGGAAGCGGGAGCAAGCGGCGGCACGGTGTTGAACGCGCGGGGCCAGGCCCATGACGGGACGGTGAAGTTTCTGGGAATTTCGGTACAGGAAGAAAAGGAAATCATCCTTATCCTGGCCAGCAGAGAGAAAAAAGTCCCCATCATGCGGGCGGTAAGCGAGGCCCACGGCCTTAACAGCAAAGCCCAGGGGATCATATACTCTTTGCCCGTGGACAATGTACTGGGTTTGAGTTTCGGGTAAGGGGAATTCGGCGTAAAAATTGTAACTGGACTTGTCTTTTATTTGTTTTTACATTATTATTTTTTGTGGAGGATAAAGAATGAGAAAAAATATAGTTGTTTTGCTCATTATTGTTACATGTATTCTGGTGGTTGCCGGTTGCCCCGGTAAACCACCCCCGTTAAAGCCTGATCCTGTCACCGGACCCGGTACGGGAACCAGCACAGGTACTACTACCACGCCCAGCACCGGCACGAGCACAGGTACTGCCACTACACCAACAGTTCCGCAATCCAAAGACCTGATTCTTGACAACGCGACAAATTACGTCGTAGTCAGGGGCGATACCCTTTCCGGCATTGCTGCCGTGAAGTACGGCGGGTCGAATATGTTCTTCTTCCCCCTTATCAGGCTTGGCAACGCCAATATTGTTCCCGACGCCGAGGTTATTGAAGTCGGAACCAATTTGGTCATCCCCGATCTGCAGAAGAATCTGAACAACGCCGGAGCAAAAGCCCTGCTCAGGGAAGACATGCTTTCCATCGCAAGGCAGTATGAAAGGATAAACAGACCGAATTCCGCAGCAATACTGAAAAGGCTGGCAAACAGGCTTTAACGTTATTAAAAGCGGATCGGACCGGAGTCCGAAAAGCCCCCTGTAAGCGCTGTTAAACAGTGCTTTACCGGGGGTTTTTTTATGCCGCCGCCGGCGCGCCGTCGATGCGCCGCTAATGCGCCGCCGCCCTTAACGATTTTATCCCGCCAACACCGCCCGTCCTCCGTTCTTGACAAAAAATGACAAAAAACATACGGTAATGATACGTTAGAATGGACGGGATTAAGGAGTTTGCATGGAAAACCGCCGTTATTTTTTTACATCCGAATCGGTCAGCGAGGGGCATCCGGACAAACTCTGCGATCAAATATCGGACGCGATACTCGACGCCTGCCTGAAAGACGATCCGGAAAGCCGGGTTGCCTGCGAAACCTTTGCTTCTACCTCATTGATACTTATCGGCGGGGAAATCACCACACAAACATTTGTGGATGTTAAGTATGTAGCCAGGAAGGTCGCCGAGGATATCGGCTATACCGATCCTTCCTTTGGCCTGGACTGCAATTCCATGGCGGTGCTGAACATGATACACAACCAGTCGCCCGACATCAGCCAGGGCGTTTCCGGCATGGGATTAAAAAAATACAAAGGCCAGCAGGGAGCGGGCGACCAGGGGATGATGTTTGGTTACGCATGCAATGAAACCAAAGAACTGATGCCCCTGCCCATTACCCTTGCCCACAAGATACTTCTTGAGGCGGCCAAACTGCGGAAGAACAAAACACTCAAATGGCTCAGGCCCGACTCAAAAAGCCAGGTAACGGTGGAATACGAGGGGGCCAAGCCCATACGGATCGACGCTGTGGTAGTTTCACATCAGCATGATCCCGATATTTCCCACAAGGACATAGAGTCCGGCGTTATCGAAAAAATTATCAAGCCGGTGCTGGAACCGACAGGCCTGCTGGACGCGAAAACCAAGTACTACATTAACCCCACCGGACGTTTTGTGGTGGGCGGCCCCTCCGGCGATACGGGCCTTACCGGCAGGAAGATCATTATGGATACCTACGGCGGCATGGGCCGCCACGGGGGCGGCGCTTTTTCCGGCAAGGACCCTACCAAGGTGGATCGTTCCGCCTGCTATGCCGCCCGGTACGCGGCAAAGAACGTAGTAGCCGCCAAACTGGCGGATCGCTGCGAACTGGAACTGGCCTACGCAATCGGCGTTCCTTTCCCCGTATCGGTAATGATTGACACCTTTGGCACCCACAAAGTCCCCGAAAACAAAATAGAAGAAGCGGTAAAAAAGACCTTTGATCTTACCCCGGCCGGGATCATCAAAACCTTCGATCTCCGCCGGCCCATCTACCGGAAAACGTCAACCTACGGCCACTTTGGCCGCGGTGAATTCCCCTGGGAAAAAACCGACAAGGTAGAAGACCTGAAAAAAGCCGTAGGATGAGCCTGGGAGCCTGCTTAGACTAAACTTTTAGTGAAGGCTTAACTAAACTTTTAGTGAAGGCTTAACTAAACTTTTAGTGAAGGCTTAACTAAACCTTTAGTGAAGGCTGGACTAAACCTTTAGTGAAGCCTGGTATAAAAGTTTATACACGGGGAAATCAATTTTACCGCGAACCAACCGCTCTTTAAAGCAGTTTTTTCAATTCCAATTCTTTTAAGCGGTACGCGAGTACCTGCTCTATATCGTTAAGCAGTTGGTGATGTAAGTCCCGGATTGTGCCGGTTTCCGACCCCGGATAGGATCGTTGTGAAAAAAGGGCCGGAGAGTCAATTTCAAGGGCGGCGGCTATGCGTTCAAGCATTTCGGGGGTGGGAAATTTTCTCTCGCTTTCTATCATTCCTATATAATGGGTTGAAGTATCCACTTTTTCGGCCAATTTTGCCTGTGTAATTCCCAAAACCTGCCGCTGTACCTTCATATTAAAGGAAAGCAGTTCTCTAAGACTTGTCATACCCCTGATTTCACGTCTGTTACTATTTTAGTTCCTATTAGGGGGGTTGCAACTTCCGCAAGATACATATATTATTTCCTATAAGGAAGTATGCTATTTTTACCGGGAACGGCACGGAAGCTCTTTTGGACCATTTGACGGAGCCTTACGCGCAAAAAATCAGTGTCATGCCATTTGTTCGCGCGAGAAGGAAGATATGGCTTTTATGAAAACCAGTAAATATAAATTGATGGCAGTGTTGGCCATCATTGTATTCATTTCATTGTATTCCTGCGCCAATAATCAGGCTGCGCAAAAACAGGGTACGGCGGCTATTGTTTCCCACCACCAATACTGGTACGGCGATGGCGGCAAGGGTATAAGGATTGTTGTGCTTGAACCGACAGGTAAGGGGCTTTCCGAATACGAAAAATGGATACTTTCCATGGTTCAGAGTTCCATTACCGGGGATTTCCAAAAGTATTCGGCAATGACCGTTATTGACCGGCAGAATTTGGAAAAAATTCTTAGCGAACAAAAGCAGTTTTTTTCCGGAAACTATTCAGAAAAAGACTATGTAAGTATCGGTAAGCTTACTAACGCCCGGTATGTTCTTGCCGGCTCCATAATTAAAACCTCAGGCACCTATATGTTGGAACTAGCCGTAACGGATATTGAAACCGGTGAGCGAAAAGCTTCGTATCCCCCCAGGGCGGTCACTCCTTCCTCTCTGGAAAGCCTGTCGGCAATAAAGGAAGCGGCGGTGGAACTGTTAAAACAGTTGGGAGTAATTCTGACAGAACAGGGATACAAGGAGTTGATCAGCGTAGCGAATATCGGTCAGGTAAAGGCGGAAACAGCGCTTGCCAAAGGCATTACCGCCCAAAAACAGGGAACGGTTGTCGAAGCTTTGTCTTATTTTATTCAAGCCAGCAGTTACGATTCAGGATTGGCGGAAGCGGCAAGCCGTATGAATATTCTTAGCGCCAATATTTCCAGCGGAAACATTGGCGAGGATACCCGGAACGACATATCCTGGCGCAGGCAATGGGTAACCCGGTTACAGGAAACTGAAACCTTTTTTGCCAATACCCTTAAAGGGCCTCAGCCATATTACATTGTCTATTCCACGGACATTAAACAAGGCAGGACAGACTATCAAAAAGAAACAACAGAATTAAGCGTTTGGGTTGGCTTTTTCCCCGACTTCGCTTGGTCAAATCAAATAAACGGGGTATTAAACGCGGTGAGGAACGGCTTACAGGCGACCGGAAGAGCGGAGATTTGGGGGCTTAACTGGCCCGCAAAAACCATAAGTACGGCATCGCCATTTATTAATCAAACAAAGAAAGCTGTTTCCACGGCAGTAATAGAAATTCTGAACGAGGACAATAAAAGCATCGGCAGACAGACCATTAAAGCGCCCTATGGCTTTGAAGTTAAAGACACCGTAGTTACACCGTTATGGCAGTGGGAAGGAACCGTCCTTTTCACGGCGGTTGACGCGAATTTAATTACCGATAAACTTACCATCCGGGTAGCCAGCATTGACGGAATCGCGGCGGAAAACGCATCGAGGCAAAAAATGATCAGCGTTATGCCTGAAACGGAGTGGGAAACGGCGCTCCGTATAAACCAAACGACAAAACGGTATATAGAAGAAGCCCGTACACGCCTATGGGCGGAAGATTTAAGAAAACAGGCGGACGATCAACTAAAAAACGGGGACACTTATTTGGCTATTACGAATTATACTGCGGCGATTCGCCTTAACCCCAATGACGCAATGGCATTTAACGGACGCGGTAACGCGTATTTGAGAGATAAAAATTATTATGAGGCGATTGCGGACTGGGAAACTGCTCTAACTTTGAATTCCAGTCTGCCTGAAGCTAAACGGAACATTGCTACCGTCAGGCAGCAACTACAGCGTGAACAGGAACGTCAACAGCGGGAAGCGGCGGCGGAAGCAGCACGACAACAGCGGGAAGCGGAAGCGGCGGCAGCACGTCAACGGGAACAGGAAGCGGCGGCGGCACGTCAATGGGAACAGCTACAGAGGGACCCAACTTATCATTATAATCAAGGACTAAGCTATCATAATGCAAAAAATTACACTCAGGCACTCAAAAGCTTTACAGAAGCGATTCGTCTTAACCCTAATTACGCAAGTGCATATTTTTACAGAGGTTATGCGTACGGCGAATTAAAAAGTTATGATCAGGCTATTGCTGAATATACACAAGCGATTCGCCTTAATCCTAATTATGCGGCAGCATATAACAACCGGGGATGGGCATATGAAACAAAAGGAAATATAAGAAATATCGGCTGGGGTGATAGTTTCTATAGGAGTGCTAAAGAAGATTACGATGCCGCGTTACGGCTCGATCCGGGTAATACTTTATACATAAGTAACGCGAATCGAATACGAAGTAAAACTAATTAATTGTATGGTGCAGAATTTTTTTTCTACATTAACATTGTTGGTTTTTATTGGAGGTAAACAAATGCGTCTTGATGATTTAGCAAATATTGCGGACATAGTGAGTGGAACGGTCGCTTTTTTCGGTTACTTGCCAAAGGTTATTAATAAAGTGCAATGTTTTATCATAAAAGGCGGGTTTAGATTAAAAGCCAGTGATGAAGAAATCGAACATTTGAAAGGGTATCTGGATTACAAAAAAAGCAAGGATGAAAAGAAACGTTGCAGGGCTATACTTAAAAAACACAATCTTCCTAAAAGTGTTGGCATAATGTGCCGGTCAGAAAACGATATATGCTTTATACCGAACAAGACGATTGTTGATAAAAGCCTAAATAATCTGAACCTTAAGTCAAGTGATAGTACTGCTGAACTTATTATCGGTGGCGGTTTTTTTGCGCTTACTATTAAAAATAGTGAGTCAGGAAAAGTTCATCAGAATGTCATGTGTGGTACAGTAATACGGCATGAAGGGGAAATATATCTTCTTAGGCATCCGCTTGGAGGTACACCCTATTATCTTTCCAGACTTGATTTATTCATAAATGGGATGATTATAGAACTTAATGATGGTTCTAAAATAGGAGTTTATTATTAACTCATGTGATAAGAAAGAAATTGCTACCAAAGTCAGTGACGATTTAATCACAAACGAAACCAACCGCAAGGCTGCAGTAAAATTGAAAACACGTTAACACTGCTAAGGAGAGATGTATGTTTTGCGCAATGTGCGGCAATGAAGTAAAAGACGGCGCGAAGTTTTGTACTGCCTGCGGGGTAAAGATTGAAAAAAGCCTTGCCGCAGAGAACAGCGCCGAAGCCGTCGCGGAGCCAACAGGAACGGCGGATTCCGGCGTACAAACGCATATAAAAAAAGAGCTACAAATTGAAAACCCATTACCGCAACAGACAGCGTCGGAACCGGCAGGAACGGCGGATTCCGGCGTACAAAAGCCTGTAAAGAAAGAAATAAAGATTACCCATAAACGTGCAGGTATTATTGTTGGAGCGGCTGTTCTGGCGTTTGCCGCAATAATGGTAAGCGCGTACATCAGTGGTAAAACCGCTATGGAGCGGGCTATGGATGCTATGGAGCGTGGCATAAGGGCACAAGCCCAGGGTGATTATGATCTGGCGATTGAGAACTATGCCCAGATAATCAAACTGGCTCCCAATGCCGCGCTTGCCTATTTCCTTCGGGGCAGTGCGTATCGTGAAAAGGAGGACTATGATTCGGCAATCACTGACTACACCCAAGGGATCAAACTGGCATCCGATGTTGCTGAGTATTATACCTTCCGGGGTGATGTGTATCGCGACAAGAAAAACTATGATTCGGCAATTGCTGACTACACTCAGGCAATACAGCTTGATCCCAAAAGCGCCGCAGCTTATAGCGCCCGGGGCGATGCGTATCGCTATAAGGAGGACTACGATTCGGCAATCGCTGACTACACTCAGGTAATACGGCTTGAGCCCAATGACGCTACGGCTTATAGCACCCGTGGTAGTGCGTATAGTTATAAAGAGGACTACGATTCGGCAATCGCTGACTACACCCAGGCAATACGGCTTGATCCCAATAACGCTACGGCTTATAGCATCCGGGGCGATGCGTATCGCGGCAAGAGGGACTATGATTCGGCAATCGCTGACTACACCCAAGCCATACGGCTTGATCCCGATTATGCTTGGGCTTATAACAACCGGGGCGATGCGTATCGCGGTAAGAAGGACTATGATTCGGCAATCGCTGACTACACCCAGGTAATACGGCTTGATCCCAATGATGCTTGGGCTTATAACAACCGGGGTGAAGCGTATAGTGATAAAAGGGACTACGACCGGGCTATCGCCGATTACACCGAGGCCATACGGCTTGATCCAGATTATTCGTATTTCTATTCGGATCGGGGCGACGCGTATTACGATAAAAGGGACTACAACCGGGCTATCGCGGACTACACCCAGGCCATACGGCTCAATCCCGATCGAGATTTTGCTTATAGCAGCCGGGGCAGTGCGTATTACGATAAAGGGGACTACGACCAGGCTATCGCGGACTACACCCAGGCGATCAAACTGGACCCAAATTCGGCTGGGAATTATAACGTGCGGGGTAATGCGTATTACGCCAAGGGGGACTATGACCGGGCTATCGCGGACTATGAAGCGGGGTTGCGGATTGATCCAAGCGCTGCCGTGATACGGAAAAATTTGGAGAGTACCCGGCGCGACCGGCAAAGGCGGGGTTGGTAACCGCAAGGCTACAGTAAAATTGAAGACACGTTTACTACGTTAAGGAAAACTGTATGTTTTGCACAATGTGCGGCAATGAAGTACAAGACGGCGCGAAGTTCTGCGGGTATTGCGGCCGGGCAGTTCAGGTACTTGAAAAACGGTGCGCCGTATGCGGAACGGCGCTGAAAGACGGGATGAAATTCTGCCCCGAATGCGGCAGGGCAGTTACAGTCCGGCAAGAGCAGCCCGAAATCCAGACCCGGCAGGAACAGCCTGTAGTTCAAGCCCCACAGGAACGGCCCATAGTCCAGACCCGGCAAGAGCAGCCAGTAGTTCAGGCCAAGCAAGAACAGCAGGAAGTTCAGGCACAGCAGGATACTGTGAACGCGCTGTTTACCGCAGAGAACAGCGCCGGAACATTTACGGAGCCAACAGGAAGCTCGGATTCCGGCGTACAAGCACTTGCAGAAACATGGGTACATATTAAAAAACTACTTGCAGCAAAGAAGAGCGACATTAAACCTGTAGCGGCTATTATTGCCGGTGTAGTACTTCTGGCATTTGCCGCAATCATGGTAAGCGGGGGCATCAGTGGTAAAACCGCTATGGAGCGGGGAAGCGCCGTTACCATGGGGCTTGTTTCTTTGGAATCGGAAGATTTTACCCAGCATCAGGACCTCCCGTTATATTTCTCAACGTATACTGTTAAACAGGGTGATGCAATGAGCGGTATTGCTAAAAAATTCGGCCTTTTGCAGAATACCGTTATGTTGGTAAATAACATAAAGAGCGCCAAAGACATTCATGAAGGACAGGTCCTCCGTATCCCCAATCAGGACGGTGTGTTTTACACCACCAGGAAGGGAGATACATTAAGCGTGATCGCCGAAAAACATAAAGCGGAAGTTTCAAAGATAAAAGCTGCCAATGAACTTTTTTCAGAC